>Ga0222715_10002938_pt1 | contig 15380 bp, 27 predicted proteins | sample C33_9DmetaG_FD_165056 | JGI IMG/M metagenome (GOLD analysis project Ga0222715, IMG submission 165056) | Estuarine water microbial communities from San Francisco Bay, California, United States - C33_9D | ecosystem: Environmental > Aquatic > Marine > Unclassified | place: USA: California...
TAAATCGTGTAACTGCTCATCAAGGAAATCTAATTTCTCTTGTGATACAGTATATTCTTTTTCTTGTTCTATTTCTTTTTTCTGTAGTTCTAGTTCTTTTACTTTTTCATACCATTGATTAGCCATTATAATGTAACTCCTTCCATTGTCCATCAGGCATTTGACACACTGTGCCAAAAACTTCACGTCTATTAACTCCACCAATACCAACAAGCGGCCAGTTATTTGTAATATCTACTGTTGATGAGTAATCTTTACATTTAATTGGACCTCGTAAGTATGATGAATTTGTTTTTATGATACCACTATTTCTAGTTTTCATATTGTACCAGTTTGTATAAGATGTTTTACTAGGACTTGTATTTAAGTGATCTACAAACGTAGCATAATGTACGTCATAATCTGAATTGTACATAATTTCAGCACCAGCAAAAGCACCAAAAACAGCACAAGCACCTATTGAATAAGGATCATTTACTCCCATAGCAACACAACTTGATGTTGTTGTAGCGCCACCTAGTATAGCACCTACTTGTGATCTATTAGGCGTACCACAACCTACGAGTAATACTAATAATAACAATACTAAACTTTTTTTCATATTAACTTTTATATTTACTCTTATCATTTGCTACTAACATACATTGATATTGTATATCGGCAATTAAGTTATCTATCTCAATATCTCTTTCTGGTGTTTTAGGATTGTTGTATTTCAGATCATAAAGTTTATCACTTTGTTCTTTAATAGCATCTATCTTTTTACAAAAATCAGCAATTCTGTGTAACATTAATTAATACCTAATAAAGATTTAAGTTTAGACCAGTTTTCGGCATTTTGTTTTTTGCCTTCTTCCCAACCAGCTTTTTGAAACTCTTTAATATCGTTCCATTCTTTGACAATATAATTCTTTACTTTTTGATCCATTGTCACTTCTTCACTTTTAGCAATAACCATAGTTAAAAGTGTAATAATTGTTAGTAACATCATTGTTCTCATACTTTTCTCCCAGCAGTTTTTAGGTCACCTTTTGATACCACCATATAAGGACCTTTGTTATATGCTGGTAAGATAGAATACTGTTTACTGATTTCTAGTTTCCATCTAGTATCTACTTTCGTACCGCCATTACCTATTACAGGATTAGATTTTGGTTGTGGTACAAAATTCTGTTTTGGTTTTTCTTCGTTGAATAAAATATTTGATGATTGTCTTTTAGCAATAATTACTTTACCTTTATCATTGACATTGACACCTATACTTTTTAACCAGTGAATATGTTTTTTCAATGCCTCTACGTAGGACTTCGTAGGTTTTTTTCTACGAAGTTTACGAATAGCACCACTAGTATTATGTGTATAGATCAATCCCATAATTAATCGTTTACTGATTCAGCTTCTTTCTCGGCAGCTTCTGCCATCTTTTGAGCATAAGTCATACCAAACACTTTTGTATAAAAGTAATCTCTCGGATTAGGTGATTGATAAGCAAGAAGTAAGTTATCAAAATTAATATCAACTAAATCATACACTTCTGGATTTGTAGATTTCAGTTTGATATGGTCTTTTAAAAACTGTATTCTGTTATCGTGTTTATCGTTTTCTTTCTCGGATAGAGATTTCTTTTTAGATAGTTTAATATCTTTTTGTTTTGCGATTTCAAACTCTTTAAACAAGTTCTCTTTGTCGTATTTGAAGTTAGTAGCCATAGTGTTTTAGTCCTTTCATAATGTTAATTACTATTATAATACAGGAAAACAATGAAAATGTCAAGCATTTAAAAACCCTTGTATTATATACGTTTTTAGTCATTTTAATCGTCCGAGGATGACCGAGGATTGATGATTCGGTCTGTCCACGTGTGTTTGTATGTCTATTTTCCAAGTGTATTTTCAACTTCTAATTGAATTGAAGTATCAATATTTGATTGTTCTTCCGCCCACTTTTCAAACTGATCTACTTCGTTTTGTAGTTTATCTCTATGTGAGATTAAAGTATCTTTAGCATCAGCAACTCTACCATCATCTATTTGATCTAGTGCTAAGTTTAATATATCAATTGTTGCTATTGTTTCTATCATAGTTTTCTCCTTTGTTAAATTCCTTCGCCAGCCGTGTACGGTGTTTTAGTTATTTCTTCAGCAGATGAATCAAGTTCTACGTATCCTTCTTCTTTAGCATAAGGATCCGATAAATCATAAACCACTTTACCATAATATTCAGTATCACCACTATCTGTATAATTAGCGTCAACCATATAAGTTTCAACACCATCTTTTGTTTCTGTTATTTCGTGGTTGATTTGTGAGTGATCTATACCACATTCAGTAAATTTTTGATCTGCCTCATCTTTATCTTTTGCTAATACTTCTTGTTCAATTACAAGTGTATAGTAAGTTTTCTTTCTGTATAGGTTTTTACCTACATCTTCAGCAAAATAACTTATGTTTGTATCAATTGTCATAGTATAGTCCTTTGTTTAATTTAATTTCTTTTCATCTTCACTACTCATTAATAAAATAATATAGTGAACAGCTTTTAATAAATCTTTTCTATTCTTACCATCTTTTTTACCGTATCTACAAAGATACTTAATAGCATTGGCTTGACAGAAATCTTTATCAATATCTAATTGTCTTAACATATCTTGTACTTGAAAACCATCTTTTGTGGTACTATAGTGTTCGCCATAGGTACTTGTGATGTAATCAGATATTTCTTGTATTATTTTGTCTTCTTTATATTTCATATTTTCCTTAATGTAATGTTTTGTTTTTAAGAGCAATATTGTTTTCATCTACGAATAACATTAAATCATCTACAATAGTTGTATAATTAACATCATTCCAAATCTTGCCACCTACACCTTTCATAAATTGACTAAGTGCCTCATCAAAATATTCTTTGACAGTTTCAGGTCTAGTTTCTACTTGTAGACCTTTATCAAGTTCTATAATTCTGCCTTCAGCATAATCATTATAAGCTGACTTAGCGTTATCTACAAGTAAATTTCTAAATTCACTTGGCTCGTAATTTTCATAATCAAACTTAGCATAATCTAACATATTCATCTTACAGTATTCTCCTTTATTACTTGTTGTGTTAATTCTTTATCAAAATCGTATTTAAAAAATTGTCTTTGATACATCTGACCGTAATCAGTAAATAAGTGACTATCATCACTATAGCCAGCAAGATCATATACCTCGCCGTATGTTCTGTAATATTCGTCACCTGAAATCATTTCTACTTTACTTGTACCTGTAAAGTTAGTAGCTGTTTCATTGTAATTTTTATCACAATAAGCTTTCACTTTGTCTTTTAAAGACTGTGAATTTAAACGATTAAGTTGTGATAAGGGAACGTTTCTAAAAATTGTGTGATAAGAAAAGAAGTAAGGATCGTATTTTTCTTCACTATCATAATATTCTCTAGCATAAACTAGATGTAATGTACCTTGTTTTGTCATCATACGTATAATATACAGGAGTTTTTCCTATAAATCAAGCACTTTTTTAACTTTTTTTTGTTAAAAAACCCTTGTTTTTCAATACTTTATTAGGTGCGACAGTCTGTCAATAACTGATGTTCTTATTTTGTTCTCTATTTCCAGTTATTTTTGACCCATTCTTGGTCCGAATCGTGTGGATTCGGACTACCGTGAAACACACAAACCTTGGCTTCTGGATGCTGTTCAAAGGTCCATTTATCTCTATGAAACCTAGTACCTGATCTATCATACCATTTATATGATTGTGTCCAATTATCTGGAAATGAAATGGTATCTTTGTGTTTCTTTATTAAATCTGTTATAATGTTTTGGTCACCGTGATGTTTTTTAAAATCACTACGTCTTTTCATATATTCATCCCATATCAAAGGTGTAGCAGTTTTGTTATTAAATTTCATAATACTAGAATTAAATTGTTTACTAGTAGGATTAAAATCATTCATACCAACAAAGTTATGATCTTCTCCTATAGTATAAAAACAATCTATATTTTTTGTAATCACTACATCTAAATCCATATATAAAGTATTACCTTCTAGTTCAGCACCAGGACTAAACAATTGTAATTTATTAAACCAACCTTTAAAGTCGTGGTGTTTAAACTGTCGAAATATAATCTTATGTCCTGGTAATGTTCTTTTTAATCTTCTTTGAATTATTGTACTATCGTTAAAACAAATAAAGTTATGAGGTATTGTTGTATGACGTTGTACCATATTATACAACTTTTCTACGTACTCTATTTTGTACTTGTCACCGTAATATACACACGCAAAATTCATTGTAACCAATTCAATACTGCTCTTATGGCTAATACCATATAAAATATTTCCATTAACATTCTAGGATAATCTTTATCTTTATATCCATAATACACCCAAATACCACAAGATACACAAGCAACTAACCAACCTACCCATTGTGTAGCAACGATAGCAGATGATAAAATCCAAGCAGATATGATTGCTAATATAAATCCTATCCATCTACCTTTACTAATATCTTTGTAGTATCTAATCTTCATCTTAAACCTTGTTTCATTAAAGTTTCATAAGCAATACCACTTTCTATCTCTGGTATTGTAAATTGATTTTCAGCAACAAACTTAATCCATTCGTCCATAGTTTTTCTACCAGGTCGTATTGGTTTTTCTATTAATGTTATATTTCTACTTGTAACTTGTGATGTAACATTTAATTGATGTGTAAACGCAGGTACTTTATTCATAACAGCATCAATAGCTGATAACGACATATTTGTTACTAAAGCGTGACAATCTTTTAAATCATCTTTTATATCTGTATTCCAAAATTGATTATTAGGTCTAGGTTTTTGTCTTACTCGTATTTCTTTTGTAGTCCATTTCTTTAATTCTTCAGTAACTTGATATAACCAAGTTTCTTGGTCAATGCCGTTTGTGTGAAAGGTTACAGTAGGAGATGATGGACAAACTAAGATATGTTTTGTTTCACCTGTATACCAACCTTTAAACTCTACATCTATACCTTTATCTCGTAATTGGTTTACACGTTGACCGTCACCAACAGCACCGTTTTGTGTATGAATATAACCTTTACATATTCTAAAATATGTTTTGTCTTTATCGTGTATTTTAGGTATAGGGTATCTTGTTATTTGTTCAGTAAAGTAACCTACATCTACGTACCACCATTCTTCACCTTTAGCTTTTACTTCAGCAATTTCTTTTACATTACTACCACCTAATCCCCAAAAAAAGTGTATAGGTCTATCTTCATCTTTCCAACCTTTTTCTATAGCAGGAAAAATTTGATGTGATAAACAATCACCCCAGGATAATTTGTGTGTTATAATCATTGTATTCTATCTATAATTGTTCTTGCCTCACCACTATGTATTTCTTCTATTGAATATTGACAACTTATTAATGTTCCTATCCAATCTTCTATTTCTTCATTAGTAGGATAATGAGGTCTTTCTATTTGTGATAAGTCTGTTTTAGATACAGGTTTAGCACAAGATATATCTTCACAAAAAGAAGGTATACCTTTTTTTAAACTGTCTATAACTGCTGTTGTCTGTGATGATACTACACAATATGCTTGTTTAAATAATAATTCTAAAGAAACTTGTTTGTCTTCTTTTCTCTTAATGATAATATTTCTATCAGTATGTTTTTTTATTTCATTCATAGTTTTTTCTATCCAATCCGATGATGAACCATAATTATATAACTTACAGATAAAATCTGTTGGTGGTAATATAATTATATCTTTACCATTATGTCTTTTATAAAAATCAATATCTATTTTTAAATCTTCTAATTTGCGAATACTTTTTACTCGTGCTTCTAAAACTTTATCATTTTTCCAATCAATTAGTTTATTAATACTTTCACCGTTTTTTGTTATACGATAATGTTTTGTTCCTGTGACAGAATTTATTTTATGTTTAATAGCTTTATGAATATAAGCGTGATCGAAATAATAATAAGTTATATTATTAATTTTACAATCTTGTATTATATATTCTGTTCCTCTCAAACAACCAAATATTGTGACAGGAATTTTCTTTTTTAACCATTCATCTCTATCAAATGTTTTCCAATGTGTTCTCTCTTTTCTTGCTACTTGTGAGGTTTTTTTATGAAACGTACCATTCTCTTTTACGACAAATGGTTGTATAATTCGATCAGTTATATCTCTTGTAGCCAAACCTATCATTATTATTTGAGTTCTATTTTAAAACAATCTACGTAATAATTAAACCAGTTTTGAGCATAATCACAATTACTATATTCTTCAAACCAAGGTCCGCCTTCCGTGTAATGAACATTCTTTATATCTTCTTTATATTCATATTCATCAGCAAGCCAATTCCATTCTAATGGTATATCACCAATTAAATGATCTCCCTCTAACCATTTAAATTGATGAAGTTCTAAACCAGTTGCTTTATTGACGTAATCAGGTGTTAGTTGTGTACACTTCTTACAATTCATTAACATAAAACTAGACCAGTTCTTTTTAGGATAAACTGTCTGTACTTGATTTAGAAATTTTGTTTGACTTTTAGGTGTGTAATCGTGTTTACATACCTGAACGGCATACTTATCATCTCTTAATCGCCATAGTTCAGCAATATCTGCTTCCATTATCATATCACAATCCATAAACAATGCCCAACCTTGATAGTTCATAAGGTGTGGTATAATAAAACGACTAAAAGAAAATTCAGTTGAAGAAAGACTGTTTCTCTCTCTAACAAAATCATCTTTTATATTGTTTAAATAGATTGGTGTAATTGCTACAGGTTTAGTTGAGTTCTTTAATATACTATAACTTAATACATTAAATGCTACTTTTTCTTTACTATCATAACCAATAAAAACATTAATCATTATAACCTCGATTCTGGACTTTTTAAAGTTTGTTTTCGTCTAGGACCTTTAATATGGTCATAAACTTCCCCTAATATTGATCTGGCTTGTACGTGTCCAGACTTACCATCACCAATATTATTATTTAAAGTATTTCTTTCTTTTTCAAATTTCTTTCTAACATAATCCCAAACATAACTATCGTGTTTCTCTATTAGATTATAAACTTGATCTGTAGAGTACATATCTTTCATATATTTAGCATAGTCTTTGGTATCTTTATGTTTTAAATTCCAATATAAAAAACCACATTCACTATAATTATTACCACGACCTAAGTAAGACATCATACAATCATCTTTATGTATATGTTGTTTTATCCATTCTTCATTTATAGATTTATAAAATACACTATCAGCATCTATTCCTATAATACCATCATAGTCTTCACTATTTAATATCATATCTGTATATGAATAAACCTTATAACAAAATCTAACAGCGTCTTGTAAATAACCATTACCTGTATTTTCAACTGGCTTATGTTTGTTTCTGTTTACAAACTGTTCACATTCAGGTATCTCATCAAAAATACTTTTTACAATATAATTTTTGTTAGGTATATTTAACATATCTTCACTATACACAATTAAATCAAAATTCCAATTATAAGTTTCAAAAAATTTATAACCATACTGATGGTATAATTTTTTATTTAATGTTGTAACTACTGCTATATTCATCTTTTAAATACCGTATCTTTTTTGTGTCTACCTACTTGATTATAATTTAAAACTTTTAATTCATCTATCACTGCCTGAGCATATGTTTTTTCTACAGTTGTTCTAATAGGTAATTCTAAAGATAGTGTAGGACTAAACTTATCTATAAACTTCAATGCACCTTTTATAAATTCGTATTCGTGCCCTTGTATATCTACTTTAATTAAATCAACTTTATCAAAATCATTAATATAATTATCCATCATCTTTATATCAATATATTCAACTTGATTACTAGCACTTTCAAATCCTTCAACTAAAGAAGCACCACCTGAATTTTGTATGCCTTTATAAATCTCTACGTTTTCTTTTTGTTTATCTGATAGACCAACTTGTTCTAAATGCCAATTATCAAACTCTTCCATATTTTTTCTATAACAATCTATAATATCATTAATAGGTTCAAATGCCCATACTGTTTTAAATTTTCTACAAAAATCTTTTGACCAAAAGCCTACGTTAGCACCTACATCTATAACAACATCAAAATTATTAATAAAACCTAATACGTAATCTCTATGTGATTGTTGATAAGTAAACTCGCCATTAACTTCTTTAAGCATAGATACAAAGTGTGTATCATAATCAGGTAACCACCAACCTTTTACATTTTTCATTTAGGTATCTCCGTATGTGCGATATGTTGTAGTTGATGTATTTTTCTTTTATCTTCCATTGAATGAAAATAATAACCTTCAATCATTTCATAACCATTTTGTTTAGCCCACATAACTCTTTTATTTCCTATGTGAACATAATAACCTGATATTAGATTACCGTTTTTATCTTTGTGTTGTGGATTTTTGGGGAGTATTCTGTCTTTAACCCATTGTTGTCTATGATCTGTAACAGCAATAGGCCATATCATTCCGTGTTTTTCAAAACTTTCACCATAACCAAATTCATTAAAACGTTTTGTTAACCACTCATCTGGTGGTATTATTCTTAATGATTTTACATCAAAATATTGTGTTGCAAAATCAGGAAGACTTTTTTGTGCTTTTAATATTTTCATAACCACATCTCGCAATATAATAACTATCAATAATATCTGTTACTGGATTATTCAACTTTTCCATATCAAATATTTTTTTTAAATCTATTTTCGTTTCTTTTTTAAAAGAATCGTACATTTTTTCTTTATCCGCATTACCTTTGCCACTAGCAAATTTTTTGACAACACTAGGTACAATAGTGTCGTAGATAAAATCTTTTTCATAGTCAAGCCTATATTTAAGGATACCACAATTTTCCGCAATTTGAAAAATAGCTTGTCCTTTTGAGCCAAACGAATAGCCTTCAATAAAGATTGTCTTTTTAAGACTCGTCTTCTCCAAGCAATGTAAGATAAAGTCCGAGAGGTTTTTAAATCTTTCAATCGCATTTTTGTATTCTTTGTGTTCATATCCTGTTATATTTTTACCAAAGTTACCTATATGTTTCTTTTTACTTGTTAAAAAATAAAACTGACACTTTTCAAATTCAAAGCTAGTGTCAGCGATACAAATTGCGGGACTATTTAAACTATAATCAATTCCAATTATCGTCTGCATTATTTGTCCAAGTTGCTTCTTCATTATCATCTTCAAGGTCCTCTACTTCGTGTCCACAAAATGGACAAGTTAAAGGTTCTAAATCTTGCACTTCAATATCCCATTCGATAGTATATTTAGTTTCGCAACTAGAACAAGTCTTTTGTCTTTTTTCTACCATTATAGTTTAAATTTTTTAAATTGATCTTTTTTAACGTCTTGTTTTATACCACCAATAACATAACTTTCAATTTCTGTTTCTTGTGGTGCGTTTTGTGTGCTTCTACTATTTAACCAATGATCTACCCAAGGAAGTGGATTACTTTTCTGATCATAGATTGGGTTTAATTGAATTGCTTTCATTCTTCTATTTGCCATATATTCTACGAATTGATGTAATAGTTTTTCTGACAAACCTATCATAGAACCTTTTGAAAATAGATAAGTTGCCCATCTTTTTTCTTCACCAACAGCGTCTTCATACATTTTTAAAACTTCTTTTTCACAATCTTTAATGACTTTTAACATTTCTTTGTCGTTCTCGTGGTCTTTCCAATTGTTAATTATTCTTTGTGACATTGCTAAATGTTGACTTTCATCTCTAGCAATAAATGATATGATCTTTGCTGAACCTTCTAGTTTCTTTAACTCACCAAACGCAAATGAACAAGCAAACGACACATAAAATCTTAATCCTTCAAGTATGTTTACTGTGATCATAGCAAGATATAGTTTCTTCTTTAATTCATACATATCAACTTTGTCAGGAGTAAGTGTCCATTGATAACCCATAGCAATTAAATCATCATAACATTGTGTAACAGATTTTGCTCTTTTCTCTATTTTTTCATCTTGTATAATTGTATCAAAAACATCACTTGGATTAGAATATAAGTTTTTAATTATATATGTATAGCTTCTACTATGGATTGTTTCTATGAAATCCCAAGTTACAATACAACCTTCAAGTTCTGGTAAACTACAGAAAGGTAAGAATGCTAAACAAGGACCTCTACCTTGTACACTATCTAACATAGTTTGGTATTTTAGATTAGATGTAAAGATAAACTTTTGTTCATCTCTTAATTCAAGGTAATCATTTCTATCCTTTTGTAAAGATACTTCTTCAGGTCTCCAAAAATAACCAAGTTGTTGTTGATTTAGTTTATCAAAGATTGGATACTTCATATTATCGTATCTTTGTACTGATAAATCTGGACCAAAAAACATCATCTGTTTTGTAACATCTAAATTTTTATCTTTATTAAATACACTTTTCATTATACTACGTACTGTTTGTTTAAAACTATATTTTTTAATCCTGTTTCCCTATTTAAAAATTTGTAATCTAACTTTTGTACTGCAAAATCTTTTTTTAACTTATCTGCGATTAGATATGGATTAAATTCCGAACAACTATATATATCTAATTGCATAAGTGCAGGATTGGGTTCGTCCCAAACGTGCATTGCAATATGACTTGTTTCTATCACAGATATAGCAGTAATTCCTCTATTACCTGGTTTTTCACAATAAGCAACATAAGGTCCTAACATAACTTTCATATTAATAAATTTTATAAAATCTTCCATCCAACTTTTTAAAAACTCTACATCTTTTGGTGGGTTGTTTATATCTGCTCTAATAATTAAATGTTTATGTATAAGTAAACTATTTTCCATCTAAATTGTACAAGACTCACAAGCCTCGTCCTCTATTTGTTGTTTAGGATTTTCCTCAGGCACGTTATCAATCCAACCAATAGGGTGTGATGGTTCGTCTTCATCTTTCTTACTATCATATGTATTTTGATAATAAGAAGTTTTCCAACCTAACTTATAAGTCATTAACAAGTCTTGTGCCATTGCTGATACAGGAACTTGACCATCTTCATAGTGTTCTGGATTATATGACCAGTTACCTGAAATTGCTTGGTCAAAGTATTTCTGCATTATAGCAACGATATTTATATAACCTTCCATACTTTTCATATCCCAAAGTAAGGTATAAAAATTTTTAAGTCTTTGATAATCTGGTACAACTTGTTTTAAAGGTCCTTTTTTAGATTTCTTTACACTTAAATAATCTCTAGGTGGCTCTATACCATTTGTAGCATTAGAGACCACACTAGAGGATTCAGATGGCATTTGAGCTGAGAGTGTGCTATGTCGTAACCCAAACTCTTTTATATCTTTTCTCAATTGTTCCCACTTCATAGATAGTTTACGATTTACAATCTCATCTACCTCTTTTTTGTAAGTATCAATTGGTAAGATACCATCGGAATATTTTGTTCTATTAAAGTAATCACATTTACCTTTTTCTTTTGCTAAGGTATTACTTGACTTTAATAGATAATACTGGAATGTTTCTGTTAATTCATCTACTTCTTTCCACGCTTGTTTATCATCATATTTTACTTTTTGTTTAGCTAGATAGTGTGCTAAACCAATATAACCTATACCTAAACTTCTTCTTGCTTTAGTAGATATTTCTGCTGCCAATACAGGATAATTTTGATGATCTATTATTTCATCTAAACTTCTAACTGCAAGATCACATAAGTTTTCTAAATCATCTAAGTATGAAATTTTACCTACATTGATTGCTGATAAAATACATAACGCAATTTCACCATTACCATCAATATGATCTATTGGATTTGTAGGTAAAGTAATCTCTTGGCATAAGTTTGACATATAAACTCTATCTTTAAATGATGAATGAGTATTACAATGATCTATATTCATAATGTATATACGACCTGTTTCTGCTCTTTCTTTTAGTATATCAAAAAATAATTCCTGTGCTGATATTTTATTTTTACTAACACTTATCTTTCTTTCTGCCTTTTCATATAATTCATCAAACTCTGGCGATCCCCAAGCTTCATATAATTCTGGTACTTCGTGTGGTGAGAATAATGTTATCTCTTGGTCGTTAATAAATCTTTCGTAAAATATTTTTGATATTTGAATTGAGTAATCTAATTTTCTAACTCTATTATCTTCACTACCTTTATTATTTTTTAATACGATAATGTCTTGTATCTCTTGGTGCCAAATAGGAAAGTGTACTGTAGCAGAACCACCTCTTACACCATTTTGTGTACAACATTTTACAGTTGCTTCAAACTTTTTAAGAAAAGGAATAACACCTGTGTGTTGTACTTCGCCACCTCTAATACGTGAATTGATACCTCTTATTCTTCCAGCATTGATACCGATACCAGCTCTTTGAGCTACATAACGACCTATTGCCATATCACTACTAAAGATACTTGGTAGTGTATCATCAACATCAACAAGAACACAACTTGCATATTGTTTCATAGGTGTTCTAACACCTGCCATTACGGGAGTAGGAATATTAATTTTAAATGTTGAAATAGCATCATAATATTTTTTAACGTATGTCATTCTAATAGCTTTTGGATAGTTAGCAAAGATTGTAGCTGAGATTAACATATACATAAATTGAGGTGTTTCAAATATCTCACCTGTGCTTCTATCTTGTACAAGGTACTTATCTAAAACTTGTCTAAGTCCTGCATAAGTAAATGTATAATCTCTTTCGTGGTTAAGCCAATTTTCCATTCTATCAAAATCTCTTTTATCATAATACTCTAAAATTTTTGGATCGTATAAATTTTTACTAACACATTTTTTTACGTGTTCATATATATGCGGGTGATCCCACAATCTTCCTATAACTTGTTTTCGTAATGAATATAAAAGTAGTCGTGCCGCAACATATTGATAGTTAGGTGATTCTAATGAAATTAAATCTGCTGCTGACTTAATTAAAATTTGTTGTATTTCATCAGTGGTCATTCCATCATAAAATTGTAAACCACTATTCATTTCTAATTGTGAAGAAGAAACTCCTGTAATATCTTCGCAAGCATATTCAACCATCTCGTGGATTTTTTCAATGTTTAATGGCTCCTTACCACGTTCACCTCTTTTAATTACATTAATAATAGTTTCTTGTGCTGCCATTATATCCCCTTTGTTTTTTTGTATTCATTCATTTTAGTAAGTGCTGATAATTTTGAATATGTGTTTTTACTTATAAGATCAGCAACTTGTACTTTGGACATTCCAGACATTATCATATCATTTACATCTTTGAGTTGAATATCACTTGGCCATATTACAACATTATAATCTTTCTCAATCACATTATACATTCTTTTTATAATTTCTTTATTTCTTGGTTCGTTATCAAATATATATGTAACTTCTTGCGGTAAAATTTTATTTTTTAAAATTAAATCTGCACCAGCAGCAGCCAGACAATTATCAACAAATAAACTATCAATCGGACCTTCCGTGATGTAAATGTGTCTTTGGAAATTAATTCTTTCAAGTCCATATACCTTCTGTTTGTTTTCATCTAACTTTATTGTTAGATACTTTGGTTGTTCTTTTCCAAAAGCACGACCTTGAAAAGCAAATAGCTTACCTGTCGTATCATAAAACGGTATAATTAATCTTGGGTGATCAGTTTTAGTATTATAAGTTTTTGGTTTAATCTTATTTACTAACTTCCCAAATCTATCACAGAAATATAATTTATCAAAAAACTCACTTGGTATTTTTCTTTTTATAACATATTGTTTTGCAGGGTGTTTATCATCTAGTTCACTTATCTTTTTTAGATTATCTAGTAAGTTTGTTTCTTCAAATATTGGTTTGAAATCAAACTTTGGTTTCGGTGTCGCAGGGGTACCGCCCTTATATCTTTCTAAAAGATATTGGGAATGCATTTGTGGATCAATAAACTTGATAAAGTTAGCTAAGTTTTGACCCATACCACAATTGTGGCACTTAAAGAACATATCATTTTTAACTCTATAAAAATATGCTCTACTTTTTAATTTAGATTTCTTAGAGTCACCACAATGGGGACATCTAAAATTGAATAGGTAGTCATTCTTTTGTTTGAATTGACTTAACCTAGACCTTAAATTATTAATAAACTTTAGATCAATATAACTCGACATAACACAATATACAATATACTATATATTCGTTAAAAAGTCAAGTCTAATTTGACATCAATTGTACAATTTGTGCAAAATTCTTTGATAGTATAAACCCTACAACTATAGCCCCACCTATTATAATATGTCTATACTTTTCCAACATACCCACACGACTTCCTATGTCATTTTTAAGAGATTTAATTTCTATTAATACTCTCTTTTCTGTTAATTCTATATCTTTCTTTAATTCTCTATAAACTTCTGTAATCTCATCAGCTCTATCTTTTAGTTTTTCAAATATAACTTCGTCTATCTTTTCTTGCCTTTGTATTTTTTCTTCGTGTACTGCTAACATAGATTTAATAGATGATGAAACATCTGTAAGTCTATCTATTGCAGTATCCAATCTATATTGAATACTGTTTACATTTTCAATATCCTTACGTAATGATTCAATATCTATTTTTATATCTGTTGTATCTCTATCTGCCATAGTTTTTCCTTAACTTATTTATGATAAACTACCTCAACAAGGAGGCGAAAGAATAGTCGAAGTCCCCTTAGGGTCGTGTGCATATAAAGCACCTTTTATATTTTGACTATATAAATTATTTATTTTTATGTAGAAGTCTATGATACCATTTTTAATTCTCGTAGTCTTCTATTTTTATATAGTTTTATTAATGTTTTTCTTCGTCTTCTTTCTTTTTGTTTTCTTATTCTTATCCAATTTAAATTTAAAAGATATAATTTAGCTTTTCTTTCACTTCTTAATAGTTTCGTTATATATTTTTTTAACTTTCTTTGTTGAAGTGTCATAACTCTCCGCAGTTTTTGTTGAAAAAAAATTGTAAGGATTTAATTTCTGAACAAATGTGTAGAGTTGTATAACAAAATAAATCATCAATGTATACCATAATATAAGATTGATTGTTCCAAAGTCCATAACTACCTTTCTATTGTGTAAATGGCTACCTTATTAGATTTACCTTTTACTTGTACATCATCTAATTTTTTAAACTTGAATAATTTAGAAATACCACGGTAAGTATCTTCACCTACCACTAATGTAGCGTCATAATTTTTACTAACGCCTTCCAATCTACTAGCTAGATTGACAGGATCACCGATAACTGAATAGTCAAATCTTTGGTCACTACCCATATTACCTACAATACATTTTCCTGTATTGATACCTATACCAATAT
>Ga0222715_10002943_pt1 | contig 15370 bp, 21 predicted proteins | sample C33_9DmetaG_FD_165056 | JGI IMG/M metagenome (GOLD analysis project Ga0222715, IMG submission 165056) | Estuarine water microbial communities from San Francisco Bay, California, United States - C33_9D | ecosystem: Environmental > Aquatic > Marine > Unclassified | place: USA: California...
GTTACGTCATTTATATTATTTCTGTACTCATTCGCTCTTTGCTCGTGAAACTCTACGTTTTGTTTAGCAAGCGCAAACTTATCCATATACTCGGTCACTCTTCGTTTGCTAAATTGCTCACTTTCTTTCACCATGTCATACTTCCATTTTGGTACAAATTTACCTTCTTGTACATAGTTCGCACGCTTTATAAACTCATTCTTGATTACATACTTCAGCATATACTCAAGTCTATCGATTTCATTTGGTATTAGTTCGCAAGTACGTGTTTTAAATCTTAAGAACTTACCTGTTTTAACGTTCTTATTTCTTTTATCACACCACTCTTGCTCTGCATAATACTCATCTGATGGTATTCTTCTGTTACACTGCCAATTACTATGACAGTCAACACCTTGATTTCTTACGTAACCTGTAGAGAATGAAGCGTACTCAAGGTACTTACCTCTTGCATCTGATAGTATTGGTAGTCGCCATACTATAGTACCATTCTTGTGTTGTCTATTTGTGGTAACATCTTGTATACCAAGTAGTTGCATATTTGCCCACACTTTTTCGTATCTGCTATCGCCTTGATACTTCCATTTATTATTTTCTTTCATATTTATTATTTAATCTAATCCGTCTCTTCGACTCGTTGTTATTCCTGCTTGTCTATCAAGCTTTATCATTTCTGCTATTGCTTTGTTGTGAGTATCTCGCTCTTGCTTGCGCTGATCTGACTCGTGACACCACTGCATAGCGTAGTCTAATGCTCGTTCGACACTTGGTTCGTACACTACAGTTCGAGCACCGTGGTGATCAGTTAGTGATACTTTGTAAAAGTTATCGTGTGAGTATTGTATATTTATATTGTATTTATTGTGCGACATAAGTTAATCCTTTATAGTTAAACCATTCTGTTATTGCTTCTTTACTACGCATAGATACTATTGGTTCTTTATCATGGAAACCGAAGTTGTTAGGTAGTTCGCAAATATTGTACGCTTTGTACGTTCTGCCATTTAGTATAATGGACTTTCTTGAGTTACTGTGAGTTAATTTCATATTTATTATTTGTATATATTATCTGTTACTATTCGTATTTAATTTGTAATTAGTCAATTTCATCACAGTTACAACACTCTACATCTTGTAGTAGTTGATACTTAGGTGAAACACCATGCGACATTACCGACCCACTTGTAGTTCCACACGAACTTAGTGTCATTATTATCGCTATTAATACAAACACTATCCAGCCTATTGCTGATATATCTAAAAGTATTCTTGCTATTTTTTCCATATTACCACTTATTTATCATTTTAATTTTCTTTTTACCATCACAACCTTTGTAGTGTCTACTACTAGCACAACTTGATACTAGTAATACTATTGCTATTATTACTATACTACGCATAGTTTACTGATTTAAATATCCACTCGTAACAAGTCATTCTGTTTTTGTGTGAGAATATTATTTGATTTGAGTGTTGACGTTGAACTATCCATAGTCCACTTACTTTTCTTATTATCATATTATTATTATTTATCTGTATATATTATCCTTTAGTGTTCGTATTTTGTTTGTAATACTCGTACAACTTTATACTTGCACTCAATATCTTTGCGAAGTATAACACTCCGATTGCTACTAACACTTCCATTAGTTTATAATTATACTAAATTCAGGAGTGTCTTTCATTAGTTTACGAGCGAACTCTAACGCTTCATCAAACGTTTTCCAACTACTACTGTATGTTGAGTAACCTGCTTTGTCATCTCTCACTTTCTTACATTCATAGTGATTTGTACCTAATTTACTTACTTTGATTACTCTTACTTCTTTCTTTGGAGTAGGATGTGGTAGATTAAACCACAAGTGTTTTAATTCTTCTCTAGTCATATTATTTATTATTTTTAACGAAATTACTTAGTATAACTTCTAGTTTATTGTAGTCACTATAGTCTAAATCACCTTTATTTAAGTTGTAATCTTGACAGATTTCACTCCAGTTTATATATTCTATTAGTGGTTTATAGTTTTCTTGTCTAAAACGCTTAGCGTTAGTTATATGTTGTTCTACTTTATTTCTATCCATTTTGAGTAGTGTTATTATTTAAGTGACCATAACTCGGGCAAGTGTAGTGATTACCGCCACATGAACTCATTAGTACAACTATTGTTATTATTGTTAGCGTAATTTCCGCTGCATTGTTTTTTACTTTTGTCATATTTATATTTTTAGTAGTAGTGTGAGAATCGAACTCACTTTAGCCATTTCTACTGATACTATTCATGTTTGATTATACGAGGGAATAGTGAACTAACTCGACTTTATATTACTACTCGCAGATTTCTCTAGCAATTAGTGGAACATTGTTAGAAGCAGTGTAACTTTTGTACTTTTGAAAACAATTCATATTTTCTAGTTTATCTTTCATTACTTCAAACACTTTGTCGTGATTATAAGTAGCAGTTTTGCCATTTTTGAAGTTAACTGTTATTACTGCATTTTTACCGATTAGAGATTTTCTTATTACAAATCTTTTACTATTTAATTTCATATTATATTTATTTATTTATTTCTATTTATATTATCCACACATTGTCGTTTTTAGTTTGTAAAAGTAATATTATTATTTGTATATTAATTTTAGTGTTTATATATTGCGCGACTTGTCTGAGTGTGTAGTTTATTTATTATTATTAATTTCTTTTTACAATATTATTATCCATTTACGTTAGTATTTAGTTTGTGTGATATAAATAAGTAAGTGTGTGACATAATGACATGACAATGTGACATGACAGTAAGACATGACATAATGACATAGTAGTGTGAATGAGTATATATTTATGTATATATGTATAAATGAAAATGTAAAAGTTTTTATATAAAAATAATCGAAAATGGGGCCGGTGGGGGCTAAAACAATGATTTTGTTTTGCTGAGCGAAAACGAGGGAAGGGGGGCAACACTACACCCCTATATTTGTAATAACTTTTTTATGTGACATTAGCCTATTATAGTATACTAGTAAGGGGCTTATGTCCACTTTTAAATTTTGTTATTATTATGTAATTATAATTTACATGGCACAGAAACTTTCCCCAACAGCAAAACGTATGAAAGCTATCCGAGATAAAAGGGCAGCGATGACAGATGATCGTAGGCTTAAAAAAGCTGAGAATCAACGTAAGCGCAGAGCTGCAATAAAAGCTGGTAAAAATATCAAGGGTAAGGACTACGACCATAAGGAGAGGAAGTTTAAATCTGTTAAGAAAAACAGAGGTAACGATGGAAGCGGGACAAAAAGAGAAGGTAAGAAGAATTACTTCACAACTAAAACAATGAAAAAAACATAATATTATGCCAGGAAAACATTACAAAGGGGTATTAAATAAAAATTTTGATTTTAAATCAGAAAAGCCTAAAAATAAAAAAAATTACAACAAACTAACCACGTCTCAAGCGGAAAAAATTTCTGAGCAAGTAACAATGAGTGCTATAAAAGGGGGCATGCCAAGAGGTATCGGTAACTATAAAGGTTCTGGTAACTTTGCTATGAAAAACAAAATGCTATCTGATTCTGCTAAAAATGGAATACCAATGCAAAAGAACTATAATGGTATGCCTAACAAACCTCTTGTGGCTCAAGCTAAATCACAAATAGTTGATAGCAAAGTTTCTGGAAAAAAGCAAATAGCAAACTTAGAAAAACACAGACCTAAAAATTCTGAAACAAACAAAGGTTACCAAAGAGCTCTAAATTTAGCAAAACAAAGAGCAGAATCTGAGTCAAACGAATCATAAAAAAATAGGGAAAGACCCTATACCTAAGTATTAACCAAAATAAAACCAATGACATACTTATATTACAAGAGTACGGCAACGTACAACCAAAAACCGAGTGAAAAAGAAATACAGCAGTGGAAACACTTAGCTAATAAAGCTAACTGGAGGATAACTCAACTGCCAAATGGATTTTTTCAAACAGAGTGCAAACATGAAACAGAGAGTACATGGCACGATGTAACTAGGCGAGAGACTATTGAAGGCGCTGAAGCAGCAATTGATGGAAGCATCGATCACTTTGCTAAAAAGATTGAAGCATCAGCAGGGCCTAAGGTAATCAAAACATTCGAATAGTATACTAATAAAATTAAATTTAATTAAATGGAATATAATCATCCCAGCGAGTTAATCAAAGAGCTAAACTTTGGTAACGACGCTAAAAGTAAAATAATTGCGGGTGTAGACAAATTAGCAAAAGCTGTAAAGTCTACTCTAGGAGCATCTGGAAAGTGTGTAATATACGAAGATGCTAGAGGCAACCCGGTCATTACAAAAGACGGAGTAACAGTAGCAGAATCTGTTGTCTTATATGACCCGGTTGAAAACCTCGGAGCTACTCTAATTAAAGAAGCCGCTAAAAACACAGTGAAAGAAGCAGGCGACGGTACTACAACAGCTACCGTCCTTGCTGAAGCACTGATTAAAGAAGTGCAAAAAGAACAATATGCAGAGCTTTCTACTAGATTTATAAAGCAAGGTATAAGTTCAGCGCTTGATAAAATAAATAAATACCTAACAGATACTGCTATAGACGTTGAAGGTAGTATGCTTGAAGATGTTAGCAGTATAAGTTGTAACAATGACGCTGATCTAGGTGCTATTATAGCAGAAGCTTACACTAAGGTGGGTAAAGATGGTGTGGTTTTTATGGAAAGCTCAGAAACAGATGAAACTTACGTTGATATAGTTGATGGTGTGCAGTTTGATTGTGGTATAACATCACCACATTTTGTTACAGACACTGAAAAACATGAGGCTATACTTGAAGAACCACTAGTTTTGATAGTAGGTAGTCAAATACCTAACATACGCAAGATACAACCTATACTAGAGCACGTTATAAAGAACAAAAAAGAGTTGTTAATAGTAGCACAAGTTGACCAACAGCTAAAATCAGCCCTTATGATGAACAAAGTAAAGGGCAATATTAAGGTAAATATTGTAGACTTACCAGGCTTTGGTCCTACTAAGCAAGAAACTATAGAAGATCTGGCATTTTTAACTGGAGCAACGGTAATAAACGAAGAATTAGGTGATGATATGGATTTAATTACTATTGATTGCCTTGGAAAAGCTAAAAAAGCTGTTACAAATGATAAAAACACTGTAATAACTACTATAGATCTTGGTGAAGACTTAACTGAACGTATAAAAAACGTTAAAAAAGCTATAAAAGAAGAAAATAGACCATTTTTAAAAAGAAAAATCCAAGATAGACTAGCTATGCTGTCTGGTAAAGTGGGTATGGTCAAAGTAGGTGCAGCATCTAAAGTAGAACTCAAGGAAAAGAGAGATAGAGTAGAAGATGCTATTTATGCTACTAAAGCAGCTTTGAAAGAAGGGATAGTGCCAGGTGGTGGTATAGCTCTATTGAACGCAGCTCAAGAAATAAAAGCTAATGGTTGGGGCGAAGAGATACTACTTAATGCTATTAAAGCACCTTATCAGACTATATTAGATAATGCTGGTATAATTGAAGCTGTAGAACCTACTGATGGTAAAGGAATAGATGTAACAAATGGAAAAACGTGCGAAATGATAAAGCATGGAATTATAGATCCAGTACTTGTTACTAAGTCAGCACTTAAAAATGCGGTAAGTGTTGTAACTACTATTATATCCGCTGATTGTATAATTTCAAACATGAGAGGAAATGAAAGCAGTTAATAATTATATAATAGTGCAAAAAATAAAACAAGGGCCAAAGAAAGTTGGTGGGCTTATACTTACGGAAGATATAGATGAAGACAATAGGTATATAAAGGCTAACGTAATATCTGTTGGTAACCTTGTAGAAGGGATAAACGATAAAGATGTTGTTTATTACGACAAACATGCTGGACACGGAGTTCAGTACAAAGAAACTCTATACCACGTTATTCGCTCAGGCGATGTGGTATTGATAGATTAGACACAAACCTTAAACCTTAAACCTTAAACTTAAAATCGTAAATTAACCTAATTATTAATTAAAAACAAAACAAAAATGGCTTATTTATTTTTTGCGGAAGGCGAAGGTCTTGACGCAGCAGGAGATGCAGCATTATACAACAGTAAAGATTATACAGGTATGACTCCAGCATCTACTACAACAGCTTTAATATCATTTTTATCAAAAGATCGTACACTTGTTAATGACACAGTATTAGTTACTTATGCTACTACTGCTAACGGTGGTGGTTTTAAAAAGTTTGCAGCAGCATTTGCTAAGTTGATGTCTCAAATAGAGAACACTCAATCAAAAGAAATGATTGTTGTTGCTGATGAAGACAATGGTATCTATTTTGACTCTATTATCTCTGGAACTGTTACTATTACAGCTGTAGCGTAATTTGAGATTAACCGCGCAAGATTTGCGTGAAATGAATATCCTTAAGTATTACAGGCTCACAAGAAAGTGGGCTTGTAAGACTTACGGGATTTTAGACGCAGACTTAGAATTATTATTTTATTTAGATTGTGAAGGAAGATTCACACGAAAAGATTTCATGGACGGAGTATATACATTTTCTTGGGATAAAGCCAGGTGGGACAGGCTTAGGCAAGATGGTTGGATAGATACTTGGAGACATAGAAATCGTACTACTATAAAGTATAGTGTGTACAAAACATCTTATAGATGTAAACAATTAATAAATAGAATATACCGAATACTACTAGGCGAGGAGGACATGCCTACATCTGAACGTAGCATATTCTATAATAACAAATCATATACAGATAAAGTTTATAATAAAGCTATAGATGATATGATTAAAGATAAAGATAGATAATGCCAGGATCACCAATACAAAATAGCATGTTTGAAAAATCTACGGGTTACGTACAAGACGGCAACCCTTTTCGTGTTACTAGTTGTGGGAGAAGAAGAAATGATAATGAGCCTTTAGAAAAAAGATTAAGAAAAACAACTAAAGGTAAAGGTAGAAATTTTAGAACAAAAGAAGAAGGAGCTGGTATGACACCTGCTGGGGTAAAAAAATACAGAGCTCAAAACCCTGGTAGTAAATTAAAGACTGCAGTTACTGGTAAAGTTAAAAGAGGTAGTAAAGCTGCTAAACGTAGAAAATCATTTTGCGCTAGATCAAAAGGCTGGACCGGAGAACGTGGTAGAGCTGCTAGACGTAGGTGGAAATGTTAATCACAAAAATATAAAAATATGCCAAATTTTGCACCAAACACAAATTTTAAAATGAACTCACCTCTTGCTAAGCGTAAGAAAAACCCTTGTTGGAAAGGATATGAAATGATAGGCATGAAGAAAAAAGGTGGTAAAAGAGTACCTAACTGCGTGCCTAAAAAGAAAAAATAATGGGATTTAAACTAGGTACAGCTAGAACTAACCGAGCGTCTGGAGGTGTTGTTAAAAACAAACTTCAGTTTAACAAACAAGCTGGTAATTCACATATAACAATACCTGGTGAAACAATAATAAGAGTAGATGATTTAGGTGATGTATTAGGTTTAGCTTCTAACGATGGTAACATATATATAAATAATAAAATAACACCTGGTTCTATGCTAGAGCATGAAACACTTGCTGAAGAAATAAAACATATGGCTGATATGAAAACAGGTAAGTTAGGCTATGATGATGATTATATATACTTTAGAGGTGAAAAGTTTGAAAGATATGGTAACAAAATAAATTACAACGGTAAGATGTACGAACACGGAGATCCAAGATTACCTTGGGAATCAGATGCAAAAGAATTAGAAAATGGAAATATTTAAAGATAACAACAACTGGAACGAAAAATCTATTATAGGAGCTGTAGCTTTTGTGATAATGTGTATGGTAATGGTATTAGATTTACTAACTGGTTGGCTTGGTAGAGATTTAGCTATAAATGAATTTGTATACGACTCTTTTGTACTAGTTGTACTAGGTTGTTTTGGTATTGCTGGTATTGAAAAATTTGCTAAGAAGTAATGTTAGGTAAGTTATTTTCAGGAGGTGCCGCAGATTTAGTAAAAGGTGTTGGAAGTGTGATAGATAGCTTACACACATCAGGTGAAGAAAAATTAGCTGCAGAAGCTAAAATAAAAGAATTAATAGCCAACTATGAAGTTGAGATGGAAAAGAACGTTACATCTCGCTGGACGGCAGATATGAACAGTGATTCATGGCTAAGCAAAAACGTTCGACCACTAGTGTTAATATTTTTAGTAGTATGTACAATGCTACTTATATTTATAGATGCTGGTAAACTTAACTTTAACGTAAAAGACTCATATGTAGATCTTTTACAATTAGTATTAATAACTGTGATCGGCGCTTATTTTGGCGGACGATCATTTGAAAAATCAAAAAAATAAAAATATGGCAGCAAATATAGATCATGGAGTACTTTTAGGTGCATTAGGTAGTGTACACACTGATGGTACTGGCGCTGTAACACCACCATCAGGTATGGTAATAGCAGCAATACAATTTATAAGTAAAAATACACCAACAGCTTTAGTGGCTGAAAATGCAGATAAGTTTTTTGGCACAGGCGCAAACGTAGCTAATAGTTTAAGCGCTGGTTCAGAAACTGTAGATGAAGGTTCTGGTGGTGTCTCAGTAAGTAACTGTGAATTTCCAGCAGGTATGACAATTTACGGTAGATGGACAACTGCAACTTTTTCAGCTGATTCTACTGGAGGTGTAATCTGTTACTTTGGTTACTAATGCCTAGACAAGGTTTAGGACACTCTAGTGTAGATATATACAATATGGTTACTCCAGGGACAGATGATCCTGTTTGGAGAAACAAAACTAGTGGACAGTTGATGATGGGTTATCAACAAACAAGAAGTAATTTTGTATTGTTTTCACAAGACGCAACAGATACTGAAGCCTGGTCTAAAACAAATACAGCTATTGACAGTACGTTGTACGAAGCTCCTGATAATTCAACTACAGCTAATGCAATAAAAAGTAACAGTACAGGTGAAAAAGCTTATAACATAACTCAAACCAGTCTTTCAGTAACTGCCGGTAAAACCTACACTCTAAGTGTGCATCTTAAAAAAGAAAATTTAGGTTTTGGGCAAGTTAAATTTGCAGATGGGTCAGTTGATTATACGTCACATTTTAATTTGACTACAGGGGCTGTTACAAACGCCGCTAATTTAATTTCAACTTCTGTAGACGAAATGGATGACAATTGGTTTAGATGCTCTATAACGTTTCAAGCGCAAAACACTTCTAACGGTAATGCTATATGTATTGCGCAATCAGCAGCTGGAGATTCTACACCAAACGTAGCTGTGTCAGGCATAGTATTACTATATGTATGGGGTTGGCAGTTAGAAGAAAATTCAGAGATGTCTGCTTATATAGTAACTACAAACTCTGCAAGAACAACAACAGAAACTTTAAATGATACAAGTGAGACTTGGGACTTTGACAGCGCTGACCTTATGCCTGAAGCAGATCCTGATGACGATGGTGTTTGGGAAATACCAGACAACATAGTTCTAAACGGTGACTACGAAGAATTAGGTAGTGAGTTAGTTACAAATGGTACGTTTGACGCAGATAGTAATTGGACTTTACAATCAAGTTGGAGTATTTCAGGTGGTAAAGCAAGTTACGATGCAGTAGTAAGCGGCCATTATTTAAAACAGACACTGTCAAGTATTTCAGCGGGTAAAACAGTAAAAATTCAATTTGATATATCTGATGTTGCAGCTGGTAAAACTGCTTTTTTAAAATTAGAGGTTAGTGGTACTCCAGAAACTGTATTTACATACACACACTTTTCTGCAGGTACATATACTTTTTACCATAAACTAACAAGTGGATTAGACAGATTAAATTTTGTTCCTGCAACTTCAAGTACAGGAGGTGCTTTTTCAATAGACAACATATCAGTAAAACAAGTTGATCCAAACGATAGGTGGGCATTAGGAACTGGTTGGAGTATAGAAGATGGTAAAGCTAAAGGCGCGGCAGGTACTCAATCTAATTTAACAACAGCTAATAATCCATTAACTGTTGGTGACACTGTAGAAATTACATACACAATAAGTGATTATGTAGCAGGTTCAGCAAAGGCTTTTTTTGGTGGTGGTTTAGCAGGTACAGCAAGAACTTCAAATGGAACATTTACTGAGATAAATGTGGTTACTACTAATGGTAGTTTTCTTATTCAAAAAAGCGCCGATGGTAATCTTAGCATAGACAACGTAACAGTAAAAGAATACGCAATAACACCACTAGATGTTTAACAATATAAAAATACAATAAATGGCAACACCAAACATAGTACCTAGAGCCGATAGCGAAGGTGGACTGGGAACAGCATCAAAATACTGGGCATCAGCATATATAGATTTAATATATGTAGGCGCTGGTAAAATGGGTAGAGACGCAGACAATCTTATAGATTTTAGCGTTGATGACGCTATATTTTTTAGAGTAAATGGTAGTAAACGAGTAATGTTAAATGGCTCTAGATTAGCACCTGACACTACTGACGCACTTCAATTAGGTGGCACTAGTAATATGTGGTCTGACCTTTTCTTAGCATCAGGCGCTGTTATTAATTTTGATAATGGTAATGTTACTTTAACGCATAGTAACAACACTTTGACTTTAGCTGATAATGACATTTTAGGATTTGGAAATGCTAGTGATTTAAGCATAAAACATACTGATACTGCAGGTTATATACAAAACACAAAAGGTCACTTATACATAAATCAAATAGCTGATGATAAAGACATCATATTTCAGTCCGACGATGGTAGTGGTAGTTATGTTCCTTACTTAACTTTAGATGGTGGGTTAGGATATACCGTTGCTAACAAAGACATTTATTTTGCTCCTGGTATTCGCGCTTACTTTGGTAGTAGTGGTAACTTAAGTGTAGTGCATGACAACTCTAACGGTAATATTATTAATACTACTGGTGATTTAACAATAAAAAACCAAGCTGATGATTCTGATATTATATTCCAATCAGACGATGGCTCAGGTGGTACAACAACTTATTTTGCCTTAGATGGTGCTGATGGAGGTACTAGATTTTACAGGTCTTTAATAGTGCAAGATAATGTTGGTTTAGCAGTTGGTAGTGCTCTTGATTTTTCAATAGAACATAACGGCACAGACACTACAATAACAGAAAGTACAGGCGATTTAACAATAAGAAACACGGCCAACGATAAAGACATTAAATTTCAGTGTGATAATGGTGATAGCAATTTAACTACATACTTCTACCTCGACGGCTCTTCAGCTACTCACGATGGCTCTGCAACTACAGGGTTATATACAAACTGGCCAGATAAATCTGTAATTAGCTTAGGTACTAGTCATGATTTAAGAATTTATCATGACGGTACTAATAGTAAAATAACAAACCACGTAGGTAACTTAGACATTATACAAACTACTGACGATGCAGATATTACTTTTCAATGCGATGATGGTAGTGGTGGTCACACGTCTTATTTAACTTTAGATGGTGGGTTAGGATATACTACAGTGCATAAACATTTTAAGTTTGATGACAATGCGCAGGTGCAACTAGGAACAGGGAGCGATTTTAGATTATACCATACTGGTTCAACTTCGTTTGTAATGAATTACGTAGGCGACGTAAGATTTATAAACTACCAAGACGACGGTGATTTTAAATTTGAAACTGATAATGGATCAGGCGGTACTACAGAATACCTTAGAATAGATGGTGGTGCTGGATACACTATAGCTTCAAAAACTATTAATTGGTTAGATGGTGTGTACGGTTCTTGGGGCACAAGTGGTGATTTTCTAATATTCCACGACGGTACAAACTCGTATTTATCAAATAGTACTGGTGATTTATACATAAAAAACAACGCTGACGATGCTGGTATTATATTCCAATCAGATAACGGGGCTGGTGGTACAGCTACTTATTTTAAATTAGATGGAGCAACTTCAATCCATAATACAGCTCTGTACACTAACTGGCCAGACAACTCTAGAATTACTTTAGGTAGTAGTCATGATATATATATGTATCATGATGGCGCTAACACTTGGTTTGAAAATCAAACAGGTGATTTGACTTTTAGAAACAGCGCTGACGACAAAGATATTATCTTTCAGTCAGATGATGGTAGTGGTGGTACAACTACTTATTTAACTTTAGATGGTGGTGATGGTAGAATTAAAATACCTGATAGTAAAATCATGCAATTTGGGGCTGGTGGTGATTTACAACTCCAACATGACGCAACAAATAGCTCTATCAACAACTATACTGGTGATTTAGTAATAACAAACAACGCTGATAATAGAGATATAATATTTAAATCCGACGATGGTAGTGGTGGAACTGAAACATACTTTTTCTTAGATGGTAGCGCTAGCAGTGGTCCGTTTACTGCATTTCCAGATTCAAGCATATTAACTTTTGGCGCTGATAGAGATTTACAAATATACCACGATGGTAATCACAGTTACATGTCTCACGGTGGTACTGGTAAATTGTTCATACAACAAAGTACTAATGATCAAGATATAGTGTTTCAGTGTGATGACAATTCTGGTGGTGAAACAGAATATTTTAGGTTAGATGGTAGTGAAGGACATATGATTGCTTCTAAAGAATTAAATTTTGCAGATGGCGTTCCAGTAACTTTTGGAGACAAAGCAGGTGGTGATTTAGAAATTAAAGAGTCAAGTGGTAGTAGTTACATAATGAATTACACTGGTAATTTAGAAATTATAAACAATACTAACGACGGTGATATTATATTTAAATCAGATGACGGTTCGGGTGGTACTGAAACATATTTCTTTTTAGATGGTAGTAATGGTTGGACTACATTTCCAGATAGTAAAAAAGCAACTTTTGGAACAGGAAATGATTTACAAATTTATCACGACGGTAGCAATAGTTATATATCTGATACTGGTACAGGTTCTTTAATATTACAAAGTTCGGATTTATTTTTAAGAACAAATAGTACAGAAAACGCTGTTGTTTGTGCTGCCAACGCTGGCGTTACTCTTTATTATGATAATGCAGCTAAATTAGCAACAACATCTACTGGTGTAGACATAACAGGTGGATTAACTACAACTTCTACTGTAATTCTATCTAACTTACCAACATCAGACCCAGGCACTACAGGACAATTATGGAACGATAATGGAACACTTAAAATCTCTGCTGGAGGTTAATAAATAAAACAAACAATAAAATATGGCAACACCAAATATAGTCCCAAGAGCGGACAGTGAAGGAGGTTTAGGAACAGCAAGTAAATATTGGGCGTCAGCTTACGTAGATACTATAACTACAACTTCGCATATTAACTTACCTGATAATGCTAAGTTGAAACTAGGTGATAATGGTGATTTATCTTTAAATCATGCTGGTACAAGTAGTGTTATACAAAACGCTACGGGAAATTTAACTATACAAAATGACGGTAATAACAGCGACATAATATTTAAAGGTAAAGATGATAATAGTCAAATAACAGCTCTTACACTTGATATGTCTGAGGCTGGTGAAGCTATATTTAATAGTGGTGCGAAATTTAATGGCTTTACCACTGTTCAAATGGCTAACACTGATAAATTACGATTATTAGATGATGATGGATCTAATGTAATTTTTGGTATGGGTGGTAATTTATTAAGCCTTGATTTATCTGCTTCAAGCTCTATGAGGGTAAGAGTAGATAACACACAAGTATTTAAAGTAGATAGTGCTAGTGCAGTTACTGCAACTTCTTTCAACGGCATACCTTTTTATACTGACGTTGCAAACAACTCAATGTATACGCATGATGTATCTGGAACAGATGATACTGCAGAGTATAACACTGCTTATGGTTTTATAGCAATGGATGCTATCACAACTGGAGATTATAACACAGCTGTAGGATATGGAACTGGTTCAAGCTTAACAACAGCGGATAGAAATACCTTAATAGGTGCATCAGCAGGAGCCTCTTTAACAACTGGTGATCACAATGTAGCTATTGGATTTGGAGCTTTAAACAATGAAGATGAGCACGGGTCAAACATTGCTATAGGTTATAGAGCTCTTAGGTATCAGAACGCTGGAGCAGACGCTTACAACGTTGCTATAGGTTATGTTGCTGGTACAGCAATAACAACAGGTATTAAAAATACGGTAATTGGAGGTTTGGCTGGTGACGCTATAACAACAGGTTTAAACAACACTTTGTTAGGTTACAATTCTGGAGGAGCTTTAGTAGGTGGTAGTTATAACGTTGCTCTTGGCTATTATGCTTTAGCTAGTGAAGATGCACATGGAAGAAACGTAGCCATAGGTTGGAGATCACTTCAAAATCAAAACGCAGGTACTGATGCTTACAACGTGGCAATAGGATATGATGCTGGTTTATCAGTATCAACAGGTATTAATAACATTTTAATAGGCGGTTTTACGGGTGACGCATTGACATCAGGTGATAATAATACTGCTATAGGTTATTCTACGTTAGGCGCAGAAACATTAGGTGATAGGAGTGTGGCTATAGGAAATTTTGCTTTACAAGTGCAAAATAACACTTCAAATGCTGATGTTTATAATACAGCTGTAGGTTATGCTGCTGGTAATCAAGTAACAACAGGTACTGAAAACACGCTAATTGGTGGCTTAGCTGGTGATGCTTTAACAGAGGGTGAGAGAAACACTGCTTTAGGTTATAATGCTTTAGGTGCTGAAGATACTGGTAGTAGAAACGTAGCTATTGGTCGTGGTTCTTTAGCTGTTTTAAATTATGATGGCAACGGTTATAATACAGCTGTTGGTTATGGTGCTGGGGCCGCGGTAACAACAGGTGTTAAAAATGTATTAATTGGAGGGTTAGCTGGAGATGCTTTAACTACTGGTTCTTCAAATATAGCTATTGGACTACAAGCGTTGTCTACAGAAGATGAACACGGATTTAACATAGCAATAGGACATAACGCTTTAGCATCTCAAAACGCTGGGGTTGATGCTTATAATGTAGCTATTGGCCATTTTGCTGGTGAAGATTTGACAACAGGTACTCAAAACACTTTAATTGGAGGTTTAGCTGGAGATTCTCTTACAACTGGAGCTAGCAATGTAGCAATAGGTTATGGTTCTTTAAGTGCAGAAGATGAGCATGGTCACAATGTAGCTATTGGTCATACCTCTTTAGCATCTCAAAACGCTGGGGTTGATGCTTATAATGTAGCTATTGGCCATTTTGCTGGTGAAGATTTGACAACAGGTACGCAAAACACAGTAATTGGTGGTTTGGCTGGAGATTCTCTTACAACTGGAGCTAGCAATGTAGCAATAGGTTATGGTTCTTT
>Ga0222715_10002946_pt1 | contig 15363 bp, 26 predicted proteins | sample C33_9DmetaG_FD_165056 | JGI IMG/M metagenome (GOLD analysis project Ga0222715, IMG submission 165056) | Estuarine water microbial communities from San Francisco Bay, California, United States - C33_9D | ecosystem: Environmental > Aquatic > Marine > Unclassified | place: USA: California...
ATTGCCTCGCTTGGCTCTGTGGTAGCAGGTTCTGGCTACACCAACGGTACATACTACGACGTGCCCTTGGTCGGTGGCAACGGTGGTGGTGCGACGGCTACTATTGTGGTCTCAGGCGGCGCAGTGACAAGTGCTTCGATTTCGTCCAGCGGTGCGGGCTACCGCACTGGAGATAGTTTGACTGTTGGCACCACGATTGGCGCTACCGGTTCGGGCTTCTCTGTGCCTGTGGGTACGCTGACCAATAACAACGGTACGTCTTGGCTGGGTGATAACTTTGACTCGGTGCTGCTGTACGGCTCGTTGGTTGAGGCTTATACCTTTATGAAGGGCGAGCCTGATCTGCTTCAGTTGTACAACACCAAGTTTAACGAAGGCATTCAGTTGGCTAAGCGTCTGGGCGATGGCTTGGAGCGGCAAGATTCTTACCGTTCTGGTCAAGTAAGGGTGCCGGTGACCTAATATGGCAATTACCCAAGCACAATGCACGAGCTTCAAGAAAGAGCTGCTATCTGGCACGCACGACTTTAGCTCTGACACATTTAAGGTGGCGCTGTATACATCCGACGCCACGTTGAACGCTGACAATACCGTTTACACGACAACCAATGAGGTTAGTGGTACGGGGTATTCTGCTGGTGGTAACACACTGACAGTTTCAACGACGCCGAGTTCATCTGGCACAACGGCATACGTGTCGTTCTCGAACACATCATGGGCATCCAGCACAATCACCGCTCGTGGGGCGTTGATTTACAACAGCAGCAAGGCAAACAAAGCAGTTGCTGTGTTGGATTTTGGGGCAGACAGGTCTTCTTCTAGCTCCACTTTTACCGTAACCTTTCCAACCGCTGACGCTAATAGCGCCATCATTCGTATCTCGTAAGGAGCATAAACATGTTTATCGATAAGTCCAAAGCCACTGATGTTGTGGCAAGCACCGTTTCCTCTGGGGGCGGAGTGGCTGCTGGCGTTAAAGGCGGCGGCGTGTTTTCGGTTCAGTGCTTTGACGCACAGGGCAACCTCAAGTGGGAAGCCAAGAGCCATAACCTAGTGGTCAACGTCGGTCTAAAAGACATGAACGACAAGTACTTTAGCGGCTCAAGCTACACTGCTGCTTGGTACATTGGCTTATATGGCGCTGGCGCATCGAACACCCCGGCTGCTGGCGACACGATGGCTAGCCACGCTGGCTGGACTGAGAACACCAACTACTCTCAGGCAACTCGTCCTGCTTGTACGTTCGGCTCGGCCAGCACCGCTGACCCTTCGGTTATCACGAACTCTGCCTCACCGGCAGCGTTTAGCATCAATGCTTCGACCACGATTGGCGGGGCGTTTTTGACCAGCGATAACACCAAGAGCGGCACTTCTGGGATTCTGTTCTCGGCGTCTGACTTTGCCTCTCCCGGCGATCGTTCGGTTGTGTCGGGTGACACGATCAACGTGACCTACACGTTTAACCTAGACGCTGCGTAAGGGGTAACGTATGGCCACGAGATTTGCCAAGGGTGATACGGTGCGTTTAAATGGTGTTTTGCCTGTCGGGCCTGTGCTTGCTTTTCGTATGGACGAAGACGGCACGGTGTTCTGCCTAATCGAGTGGCTCGATGGCGACGGTAATACCCAACAACGCTGGTTCAAAGAAGACGACCTTATCGCTGTTTAATAGGGGACGGGCGTGTTTGGTATAACCGCATTTGCCCAAGTCCCCTTCTCCTCGCTAGCGGAGAATGTCTTTAACGTCTTTGTAAGTGAGACGGGGCAAGCGGCGGATACGGTTACTAGCCTGTACGAGATTGGCGCTGCGGTAGTAGAACAAGCAGAGGTCAGTGATACCCCGACCAATGTGGCGGTGCTACCGGCGTCTCTGAGCGAAACAGCCACCGGGTCTGAGTCCAATCAGGCGTTTATTGACTTCTTGGCGTCCCTGACGGAGCGCGCTACGGGGTCAGAGGCGCAGTCTGCCTCGGTGGATTTTGCCGTTAACGTATCTGAGACGGGTACTGGGGACGATGCTGTGTCGTCGCTCTTGGCGTTTGAGGCAGATATTGACGAGCATGCCGACGCCGCAGACTTCACCGCTACTAACCACCAGCTGACCGGTCAGGTAGAAGAATTTGGCACGGTTGGGGACGAAGCGGCTTCTAATGCAGATTTTTCCGTCTCAGTGTCTGAGATTGCCAGTGGGTCGGATAGCGTTCAGGCATTTACCGACTTCATATCTTCTATTACAGAGACGGCTAGCGGGCTTGATGCCGCATCGGCCCTAGCATCTTTTGTTAGCTCCATCCTAGAAACAGCCAGTGCTGTTGACGCTGCCGCAGCTTCTGCTGACTTTGTTGTGGATATTTCTGACACTGCGCAAGGTAGTGATGTAGCTAGTTCATCTTATATTATTGGCGCAGATATTACAGAACAGGCAGATGTTAGTGAAACAATATCTAGCATAGCTGATATGGCTGTATTTGTAAGCGAGGCGGCTACCGGGGCTGATGCTGACGCTGCCTTTATAGATTTTTCGGTTTCTGTCTCTGAGACGGCTAGTGGTCTGGACGGGTACATCGCCCGGGTGATATTTGTAAGTTCTGTGCTTGAGATTGCTACGGCGCTGGATGCTGTGTCAGCGTCTGCTGACTTTGTTGTGGATATTTCCGACACCGCGCAGGGTAGTGATGTAGCTAGTTCATTTTATATTATTGGCTCAGATATTACAGAACAGGCAGATGTTAGTGAAACAGTATCTAGCATAGCTGATATGGCTGTATTTGTAAGCGAAGCGGCTACCGGGGCTGATGCTGACTCCGCCTTGGTTGACTTTGTGGCCTCTGTATCTGAGACGGCTGGTGGTCTGGACGGGTACATCGCCCGGGTGATATTTGTAAGTTCTGTGCTTGAGACTGCTACAGCGCTGGATGCCTTATCAGCCCGGTTCTTGTGGGAACTTATAGATGACAGCCAAAGTGTTACATGGCAAAATATAGACGCCAGCGCCAGCGGTGGTTGGGCGGTCATTGACAACTCTCAGGCTACATCTTGGTCTGACATAGACACATCGGGGCTTTCATAATGGCACTTGTTGTAAAAGATCGGGTCAAAGAGACCACCACAACCACAGGAACAGGCACGCTGACACTGGCTGGCGCGGCTACCGGGTTTCAATCTTTCAGCGTGGTGGGCGATGGCAACACCACGTACTACGCTATTTACGACTCAGCTTCTGGGGATTGGGAAGTCGGGGTGGGTACTTACACCTCTTCTGGTACGACCTTATCCCGGGACACGGTGCTTGAGTCGAGTAACGCTGGCTCGCTTGTAAGTTTTGGGTCAGGTTCTAAAGACGTTTTTGTAACTTATCCGGCAGAACGGTCTGTGTATCTGGACGCTGCTGGTAACGCCCCGTATGACCCGGCTGGTACAGCGGTGGCTATGGCAATCGCACTGGGGTAACACATGGCAAACACATTCAAAAACTACGCCGCCGACGATGTTGGCACAAGCCCAAGCACTATCTTGACGGCAACCACGGCCACCACGCTGATTGGCGTAACGGTGGCGAACATCATCCTGACGACCATTACTGTGGACGTATATCTAACGATTGGTGGCACCGACTACTACATTGTTAAGGGTGCGGTGGTGCCTGTGGGTGGTGCGCTTGTGCCTGTGGGTGGCGATCAAAAGGTTGTGCTTGAGACTGGCGATGCGCTCAAGGTGGTGAGTTCTGATGCCACTTCGGCTGATGTTATCGCCTCTGTGCTGGAGATCACCTGATGAGTTTCATTGGCAATGCCCCTGCTGCGATACCGACTAGCTTTCAGGCGGTACAGGCCGACTCGTTCAACGGCAATGGGTCTACGACTAACTTTACCCTGAGCCGCCAGATTACCAACCTCTACGACATTGAGGTGCTGGTTGATAACGTACAGCAGTCGCCATACGACGGCTCTTATTCTGTTAATGGCACGACCATTACGTTTTCGTCTGCCCCGGGCAGCGGCACCAACAATATCTACATCATCTACCGCGACCATCCGATTACGAGTATTGCGCCAAAGGGTCAAGAGATAGAGTTGTTTTCTTCTGGGGGCGGTACATTTACTGTTACACCAGCTAGCTCAGCTACTGACCGGACATTTACATTACCCAACGAGACTGGGACGGTGTTGACCTCTGCAAGTACAACGGTGCTGCCTAAAGGTGTGCCAGCGTTTCGTGTTTATCGTAATGCTGCTCAGGCTGTTAGCGCCTCTACTTGGACAAAAGTACAATTCAACGACAGTACTGGGGAGGGGTTTGATACGGAAGGTTGGTTTGACACCACGACAAACTATCGCTATCAACCGCTGATTGCTGGATATTATGCTTTTAGTGGTGTAGTCCAAATGCTTGGCTCTCATACCCAAATTGCTGTATACGGATATAAAAACGGCGTTCAAACTGTGTATGGTAACAATCTAGCTGTTGCAGGTTATATCTTAGCTTTCCCTACCGCTATTCTTTATATGAATGGCTCTACAGATTATTTTGAGCTGTATGGTTTTGTCAGCGCGTCGGGCGGCTCGTTTAATGGTCAGGCTAGTGGAATTTCAACCTCTTTGTCAGGACACTTAGTGAGGGCAGCATGATGACACTTTATGAAAAAATAATTTCCCTCTATCCTGAACTGGCAGATTTTGACTTTGCTTCAGGTGTCATCACCCTGCAAAACGATAGCGATGGTCGCGGTGACTACATCAAAGAGTGGAACCACCCAACCCTGCCACGCCCGACGCAAGAACAACTGGATGCGGAGTAAACAATGGCACTAAGTAAGATACCGACTGATCTTGTTAGCGGCACTTTGGCGTCGTCTCAGTTGCCAGCGGGTAGTGTGTTGCAGGTTGTCTCCACAACTTACTCTACTCAAGTAAGCACAACATCGACCAGTTGGGTTGATACGCCGCATACCGCCTCAATTACGCCATCATCTTCCAGCAGTAAAATTATGGTTTTGATGAGTGCCAGCGCATATACCGATACAGGAGGGCCACAACTTTATATTACTGTTTTTCGTGGGAATGCTTCCAGCGGTACAAATTTAGGTAATTCAGTTGCTGGTTTTGGTTCGTCTTATCCTCAAAACATGAAATGTAATGTAAGTTGTGCATATTTAGATACACCAGCCACAACATCATCTGTCACTTACACAATCGCAATGCAACTTGCAGCCGCAGGTGTAGGTTATTTGGATGTCAATGGTGATATGTCTACTTTAACTTTATTGGAGATTGCGGCATGAACTTACATCAAGCAATTTACCAACTAAACCCAACTGCTGTAACCATCCGTGGTGACGTTGCCTATGATGTTAACGAGCAAGTGGTGTCCTATGACCTATCTGCCGCTGAAGCCTTGGTAGCCGCTAACGCATACAAAGAACAACGTGCCCAATCCTACCCGTCCATTCCTGACCAGCTAGACCAAATCTACCACGAAGGCATTGACGCTTGGAAGGCAACCATTACTGCGGTCAAAAACAAATATCCTAAAGGGGCAGAATAATGTCATACATAGGCATCCCCCCGTTTGGGCAGACGATACGCACGGTAACTGAGGTCACTGCGACCTCGGGCCAGACCACGTTTAATATTACTGGCGGTTATATCGTCGGGTATGTCGATGTATTTTTAAACGGCGTTTTGCTGACCAATGTCGAGGACTACACCGCTACTAACGGCACGACGGTTGTTTTGCTGACCGGGGCCACGGCGGGCGATAAGTTCACCTCTATCTCATACCAACTGCTCAACTTGACCACCGACGCCAACGTCACCACGCTGGGCATTTGGGAAAACGCATCGACGATCAACAGCAACTACACCATCACCTCGGGTAACAACGGGCTAAGCGCAGGGCCTTTGACTCTCGCGGCAGGTGTTTCTGTAACCATTCCTAGCGGCAGTCGCTGGTCTATTGTTTAAGAGGTAAGACATGACTATTGTATTAAGCGGCGATGGCTACATTACAGGAGCTGCTGGCGTAGGCAAGGGCGGATCGACCACTAATATTGCCTTTTACGAGACTGACAACACGATTACGGCTGATTACACCATTGGCACGAACAAGAACGCTATGAGTGTGGGCGACATTGAGGTTGCTACGGGTGTTACGGTTACGGTTCCAACTGGTTCTTTTTGGGTGGTTGTATGAGTGGCAATATCAACTTTGACGGCTGGCTTAACGATGATGGCTCAGAGAACTATAAGTGCCGTGCTTGGGTGAACTTTAACGGCACAGGCACTGTGGCGATTCGGGCTAGTGGGAATGTGAGTAGTATTACTGATAACGGTACTGGTGACTATACAGTTAACTTTACGACTGCGATGCCTGATGCTAATTACTCATTTACTATGGGTTACGTTCCTGATGGTATTTATCCTAGTGCCGCTTTCGCTAGACAATTTCAAACTCAAACAGTATCTGCCTCTTCTATACGGGTTCGTTCTCTATATCAAGACGTAAGTGGCGGTGGGGTACTAGATTATCCATATTTGTCAGTCGCCATCTTCCGCTAGGAGCTTATATGTCAACAATTAAAACAGAAACACTAAGCACCCCTAGCAACGCAACAGTCCCAGTTGACACAGTGGTTAACGGGACAGCAAAGGCTTGGGTGAACTTTAACGGGACAGGTACGGTTGCTATCCGTAAAGCTTTTAATGTTAGCTCTATTACTGACAACGGTTCGGGTGATTACTCTGTGAACTTTACGACTGCTATGCCTGATGCGAATTACACTGTCTGCGGTAGCGCAGGTTACGGTGCGGGTGGGAGTGGTAGATATATGTCAGCACCAACAACAAATGGGTTCACAGCGGATTTTCTTACTACTTCTGTTCGGGTAAATTCCGTTTACGACTACAACGCACCACAGGACTGTGAAGTGGTCAACGTCGCCATCTTCTCTTAAAGGAACCCCATGAGCACAATAATAAGCGGAACAAATGGTGTTACCTTTCCTGATAGCACCTCAATGCAAACAGGTCAACAGGCTTGTAAGGCGTGGGTTAACTTTAATGGCACAGGGACTGTGGCGATTAGGGCGCAATACAATGTGAGTTCAATTACGGATAACGGGACTGGTGACTACACGGTTAACTTTACGACTGCTATGGTAGATGCAGATTATGCTGATGTAATTACTTTATCTAATATTTCAAGTAACATTGGTTCAATGAGGCGGTCTTCTTCATCCGTAGGTTTACCAACTACAACCTCACGAAGATTTCAATGTTTTGATGCCGCTGGTTTTGAAGACCAAGAAATTGTAACTGTCGCCATCTTCTCTTAAAGCAAAATCATTTTCAAGGAAATCAACATGGACAACAAACGAGTAATTTATCCAACAGACGAGGGCGGTGTTGCTGTCATCGTACCAGCACCCGGTGCAACTCAAGAGCAAGTCTTGCGAGCAGTGCCAGTAGGTAAGCCGTACCAAATTGTAGATGTCGCCGACATTCCTACCGACCGTACTTTCCGCAACGCATGGGAGTATTCAGAATGATTACCGTCAACTTAAACAAAGCAAAGGGCATTGCCCATGATGTGCGCCGTGCCAAGCGCGCCGAAGAGTTTGCACCGCTAGACATCAAAGCCACCATCCCATCTGAGGCTGCTGCGGCTGAAGAGGCTCGTGCTGCTATCCGCGCCAAGTATGCCACGCTTCAGACCAACATTGACGCTGCCGCTGATGTGGGTGCATTGAAGTCTATTGTTCAGGGGATGTAAATGGGCGTCGTAATCCAAAACCCAGCAGGTGGAAGCGTTACTTTTGATAGCGCCAACACCGCAAATGACTACACCTTGACGCTGCCGGGGGCGGTTGGTACGTTGACTGACGGGGCTACTATCACCCCTGATTTGACTGCTAACAGTACGTTCTCAGTGACGCTGGGTGGCAACCGAACAATGGCTAACCCAACAAGTCCAATCGCTGGGCAGACGGGTTCAATCTTTATCGTCCAAGACGGTACGGGTAGTCGCACGTTGTCGTGGGGCAGCTACTGGGACTTCATCGGCGGCTCAGCGCCGACACTAAGCACGGGGGCTAATGCCGTTGACCGGGTTGACTATGTAGTGCGTAGCGCCACATCCATCCATGCTGTATTTACGGCTAACTACTCATGAGCTTAATTAAGAACAACGCACTGGTTGGCGCATCAGGTGCCGCAGGGTATACGCTACAGCGCAGCCTGCGCTTTCGGTCTAGTGCGTCTGCTTATTTGAGTCGGACACCTGCGTCTGCTGGCAACCGCACGACTTGGACTTGGTCAGGTTGGGTTAAACGAGGTTCATTGGGGGCGCAAAGAAACTTATTTACCGCATATATTGGAAGTGGAAGCACAGACACTTCATACTTTACAATCACCTATAACGGGGCTGATAAACTAGCATTAACTGGTTATTCGACTATTTATCGCCTTTCTACCGCAGTTTATCGTGACCCATCAGCTTGGTATCATGTTGTTGTTGCTGTAGATACTACGCAATCAACTGCCGCCAATCGTTTCAGAATTTATGTAAACGGCACAGAAGTCACAGCTTTTGATACCTCAAATAACCCCGCTCAAAATACTAATCTTGGCGTAAATCAGGCTTCCCCACATTATTTTGCATGGGATGCTTTCACGACTTACTATGACGGCTACCTAACCGAAATCAACTTCATTGACGGTCAAGCCCTAGGCCCCACTTACTTCGGCGAAACAGACGCTACAACGGGTGTATGGAAGCCTATTAGCTATAGCGGGACGTATGGCACGAACGGGTTCTACCTGAACTTCAGCGACAACAGTACGACGACCACGCTGGGCTATGACTATTCGGGCAATAGCAACAATTGGACTGCTAATAACATCAGCGTGACCAGCGGGGCAACCTACGACTCCATGACTGATGTGCCAACGCTGACGAGTACAGATGCGGCGAACTATGCTACGTTGAATCCGATAGGTAAATACAGTGCGGCAGTTATAAACAACGGAAATTTGCAGTTTGATACATCTGGTTATGGGTTTGCTGACGCAACTATTATTCCAACATCAGGGAAATGGTATGCAGAGTTTCAAGTATCAGGAACAATTACTACTAGCGGTTGGGCATTTGGAGTTATTGCTGGAAATGTTGCAAGACCTTTGACGCTTCGTCCCGGGACTGGCGGCGCTGCTGGATATTGGTATTGTTACTCAGGGTCTTCTAGTCACCCCAACGCAGCATGGTTTAACGAAACAACACAAAGCAGTTCGCTCCCGCTTCCAAATCCAAGCAAAACGCAGTATCGAATTTGTATTGATGTTGATAATGGTTACCTATGGTTTGGTGATGATACTTACTGGTATAACAGTACAGGTGGTACGGATGGAAATCCCGCAACTGGTGCAAATCCAACTTTTACAGTTTCCTCATTATCCTCAAGAAATGGCTTAACATTTGCGTGTGGCACTTATGGTAGCGGTTCGTCTTGGTTTGCCAACTTTGGTCAACGCCCCTTTGCCTACACCCCACCTGCTGGCTTTAAGAGTCTGAACACATACAACCTGCCTGATTCGACTATTGAGGACGGGGGTCAGTATTTCAATACGGTGACTTATACGGGGAATGGTACAGACCCGCAAAGCATCAGCGGATTAAATTTCCAACCCGATTTTGTTTGGGTGAAATCAAGGAGTGGTGGACAAAGTCATGTGCTAACTGATGCAGTGCGTGGCGCTACCAAGACGCTTTACTCTGACACAACGCTTGCGGAAACCACATCGTCATTGCTGACGGCATTTAACTCCGATGGGTTTGACGTTGAAGGTGGTTTGAATGTTTCGGCTAGAACTTTGGTTGGTTGGTCATGGAAAGCCAACGGCAGCGGCGTATCAAACACAGACGGCAGCATAACGTCAACTGTCAGCGCCAACACAACGGCTGGGTTTTCGATTGTTACTTACACAGGGAACGGCACGGCTGGTGCGACCGTGGGACATGGCTTGGGTGTTGCGCCGGATATGATAATCGTTAAGAACCGAGACGGCGTTTACCATTGGGCGGTGCAGCATACATCACTTGGCGCTACCAAGTATTTAACACTTAGCACAACCGATGACGAAACAACTAGCAGCGCCCCTTGGAACAATACTGCGCCAACATCTTCTGTATTTAGTTTAGGCGGTAGCAGTCTGACCAACAGAAGTGCCAACGATATGGTAGCCTACTGCTTCGCCGACGTCGAGGGCTATTCAAAGTTTGGCAGCTACACGGGCAATGGAAGTGCAACTGGAGATGGGCCGTTTGTTTACACGGGGTTTAGACCTGCGTTTGTGATGGTGAAGCAAACATCAACTTCTGGTGCTTCTTGGACAATTCATGATTCGACAAGAAACACTTACAACCTAACTAACAATGTTTTGTATCCAAACTTGGCTAACGCAGAAACATCACCATCAACTCAAATTGTTATGGATTTGCTTTCCAATGGTTTTAAGCTGAAAGGAAATGCGGCTAACGTAAACGCATCAGGCAGCACATACATCTACATGGCACTAGCCGAAAACCCATTTAAAAATTCCCTCGCGAGGTAACAACAATGTTTATGCTTAACAACAACCCCCTGCCTGTTGGTCGTGCTTTCACGGCGAATGGCATCCAATACCCATCCAACTGGCTACGCCTTGCTAGCGCAGCAGAGAAAGCCGCCATTGGAATCACCGAGGTAGCCGACCCTGTTCGTGCTGATGACCGTTTTTACTGGAATGGCGACATTACCAACCCCAAAGAACTTGCCGACCGCGAGGAAGTGGACGCCGAGGGCAACCCGATGTGGGTGCAGGTGCTGGGTGTCGTTGATGGTGAACCAGCGATGGTTGATTCTGATGAACGGCTGGTTACCAAAGGGCTGAAGTCGCAATGGATTGCACAGGTCAAAGACACGGCTGGCAAGATGCTGGCGGCGACCGATTGGGTGGTGATACGTAAGGCTGAACGCGGCACCGAGATACCAACTGCTACCGCAGCGTACAGGGCGGCGATACTAGCCGAAGCCGAGCGCCTTGAGACGGCTATTGCCGGGGCTGCTGATATTGATGCGTTTATCGCGGTGGTGCAGGATCAACGCTGGCCGGAGGCTTAAATGACTATCTCACGCGAATTAGCTGAGTTTGCCACTGGCTACGGTGCCGGTAGCTTTGCCGTCGGTAGAAATCGCATCATCAATGGGGCAATGGAGATTGACCAAAGGAACGCTGGGGCGAGTGTTACTCCTAATAACACATATACGCTTGACCGATGGTTGTATGAGAACACCCAAACTTCAAAAGTCACGATTCAGCAAAACGCTGGCTCTGTGACGCCACCTGCTGGATTCACGAATTACCTTGGCGTGACTTCCACTTCTGCTTATTCGGTTTTAACTGGTGATACATTTTTAATTACACAACGCATTGAAGGATACAACGTAGCTGACCTTGCATGGGGTACTGCTAATGCTCAAACAATTACTCTTTCATTTTGGGCGCGTAGTTCTTTGACCGGGACTTTTGGCGGCTCTCTAGGAAATGTCAATGCAAGCAGGTCATACCCTTTCTCTTACACGATTGCCTCCGCGAACACTTGGGAATATAAGACTGTAACTGTTGCGGGTGACACTTCGGGGACTTGGAACACGGGAAACGGCAGAGGTCTAAGCATTACATTTGGTCTTGGTTCAGGGTCAACATATAGTGGAACTGCCGGAGCATGGGCATCAGCTAACCTTGTCCAACCAACCGGCTCTGTCCCTGTAGTCGGCACCAACGGCGCAACCTTATATATCACAGGCGTCCAACTAGAAGAAGGCACTGTCGCCACGCCGTTCGAGCGCAGGCAGTATGGTCAGGAGTTGGCGTTGTGTCAGCGGTATTTTCAAAGACTGACAGCTTCGGGTCGCTATTACACAAGCGATGGAAATTGGGGTCTGCAATACCCATTTAAAGTGACAATGAGGGCAAACCCTACGTACACAAATATTGGCGGAGGCAACAATTCTTTGCCCGGAACTAATCAAGGCATTATTTCTGGCTCAACACAAGAAGCGGGTATTCAATGGACTGGGTCTGTTGGAACTTACTACGCATACGCCTTAGGCGCAACATTCAATGCGGAGCTATAAGTTATGTACCAACAAATCAAACCAATCTTTGAAGGTCAACCGGCACAGTGCATCAAACGCCTCGCCGACAACGCTTTCATCCCCTTCGACCCCGCCAACACAGACTATCAAGAGTATTTGAAGTGGGTTGCAGAAGGCAACACCCCCCTTCCCGCAGACGACGATTCAGGGCAAAATACGTAAAAAGGACGCATTATGGCCTCAACATATTCAAACAATCTCCGCTTAGAACTCATTGGCACCGGCGATCAGGCTGGTACATGGGGCGATACGACTAACAACAACCTCGGGACGCTGATAGAAAAGGCAGTCTCTGGGTCGGTTTCAGTCACGGTATCCGCTGCGAACACAGCGCTGACGGCTCTAAACGGTGCCGACGACCAATCGCGCAATATGATGCTGGTACTGGATACATCCACAGGTGCCAACTTTGCCGTTTACGCCCCGCCAAGCCCCAAGATTTACGTTATTTACAACGTCAGTAGCTACACGGCTACGGTCTACAACTCGACTGTGCTGGGCAATACGACGGCTGCTGGCACTGGTATCGCAGTTAGTTCGGGGCAAAGCCTGTTTGTGTTTACCGACGGTACGAATTTTCGTACTATCAACGCGGCTAACTTAACAGGTGTATTGGCCATTGCTAACGGTGGTACTGGGTCAGGTACTGCTTCGGATGCTCGTACAGCGCTTGGGCTAGAGATTGGTACTGATGTTCAGGCGTATGACGCTGATACTGCTAAGACAGACGTAGCGCAGACTTTTACTGCGACGCAAACATTTAGTGCCAAACAAATATTTAATAACACTATCAAGGTTCAGCAAGGGCTGGAAAAAATAACAGTATCTGGCTCTTCGGCTAGCGGCACGATTAATTATGATGCATTGACTCAGGCCGTGGTTTATTACACCAGCAATGCTTCGGGCGACTGGACGTTGAACATTCGTGGTGATGGTACAAATACTTTAGATAGCATCATGGCAACCGGTGAAAGTATGACGGTTGTATTTATGGCGACTATTGGTGGGTCAGAATATAGAAACTCGGCGCTGCAAATTGATGGGTCGTCTGTTACACCTAAATGGCAAGGTGGAGTTACCCCGACTGCGGGCTTTTCCAACGGTATTGATGTTTACACGTATACGATTGTTAAAACAGCGGCAGCCACGTATACAGTTCTTGCTAGCTTGATCAACTATTCGTAGGATTAAGGTATGCCCTTTCTATCACGATCTAGTAACGCACCAGCAAAAGGGTATGGCTTTGGTGGCGGTGGTTTGTTTAGGCGCACCATTACAGCAAATCAGTTATATATTAATTTGTACGACTATCTGAGAAGCTTTAACTGGATGCCGTTTCAGCCCGTGCAGCTAACTATTAACTCGGGTGTTTATATTTGGTCAGACAGCACATCCACCGCTGCGTTGACAATTCCTTCGTCTATAAAAACGCAAGTAACTATTATCAACAACGGATACATTATCGGGCGTGGTGGCAATGGAGGTAATCCATTCAGTGGCGGCGGCAGTGGTGGCCCGGCTATTTCCAACTCAGCAGCAAATATCATACTAATTAACGGCTCTGGCGCTTTTATTGGCGGCGGTGGCGGTGGTGGAGGCGGCGGAGCTGGAGAAGGTCAGTCTGCTGGCGGTGGCGGAGCAGGTGGTGGTCGAGGTGGTAATGCCCAAACTACCGGCGGAGCAGGTGGTTCGCCGGGTTCTGCGGGTGCCGATGCTGATTTAGGCGGTGATTTTTCTGGTGGCCAACGTAATAACACCCTAGGTAAAGGTGGGGCAAACGGTGGCTCAGGCGCTGGTCGTCAAGAAAATGATGGTATTGATAGCGGAGCTGGTGGTGGTGGTGGTGGTCGCATAATAACAAATACCAATGGCGTTAATGCACTATACCCAACTGGAATTGGAGCAGATAACCCCGCAGGTTATGGTGGTGGTCGGAATCAAGCCGGCGGAGCTTATGGTTACTATCTTTGGCAAAATCCGGGGTCTGCTGGCCCCCGCAATGTTGGAGCTGCGGGTGGTGGTGGCGGTTATGGCCAATCGGGTGGAGCAGGCGGTGGTGGCTCAGGTGGCTCCGGCGGTGCAGCTATTTCAGGTATATCAGTCTCCCTCACCAACAACGGCACTATTCTTGGAAGTGTTGCGTAGATGATTGACCCAATCACCGCTTTTACCGTCGCCACGACGGCGTTTAACACCATCAAAAAGGCGGTGGAAGTTGGGCGTGAGATTGAGGATGTCGCGGGCTATATTGGTAAGTTTTTTGGGGCTAAGGCCGACATAGCCAAGGCAGAAGAAAAAGCCAAAAACCCGCCCATATTTAAGAAACTGCTATCTGCTGGCTCGGTGGAAGAAGAGGCACTACAAATCGTGGTGCAGCGGCAAAAGCTGGGCGAGATGGAGCGCGAGCTCCGCAGCATGATCATTCTGCGATATGGGCAAGAGACGTACCTTGAAATGATGCGCCAACGCGAGCGGATTGCAATGGAGCGCAAGCGGGTCGAGTTACTACAGAAGCACAAGCGGCAGGAGTTTTTTCTCGCTGTTTTTTACACCGGGCTTATTGCCGCGCTGCTGGCCGCTTTGGCTTGGCTGGTGATGCTCGGCTTTGAGATGGTGGATAAAGTATGACAGCTAAAGACCTAGACGCTTGGCGCATCGTACCGAGGTTACTAATTTTGAGTTACATGTTGGTCTTCTATAAGACCTGTACGTGGTTCATGGAACTGCCCGATCCGACCAATGCCCAAGCCGGGTTTGTGTCTGTGATTGTGGGCGCTGGCGCGGCGTGGTTTGGCTTGTATGTCAACAGCGGCCCGAAGATGCAGGGAGGCAAGGATGCTTAGTGCTCTGATTGGCCCGGTGACGGGCTTGCTGGACAAGTTTATCGAGGACAAAGACCAAAAGGCAAAGCTGGCGCATGAGATCGCCACAATGTCGGAAAAACACGCCCAAGAGCTGGCAATGGGGCAGCTTGAGGTCAATAAGGCAGAGGCGTCCCACCGGTCGGTTTTTGTCTCTGGGTGGCGTCCTTTTGTGGGGTGGACATGCGGGGTTGCCCTAGCGTGGCACTTTGTGTTACAACCACTCGTAATCTTTACAACTGCGTACTTCGGAGTTACACTTCCAGCACTGCCTGCGTTCGACATGGACAGCCTCATGACGGTGTTGTT
>Ga0222715_10002950_pt1 | contig 15358 bp, 14 predicted proteins | sample C33_9DmetaG_FD_165056 | JGI IMG/M metagenome (GOLD analysis project Ga0222715, IMG submission 165056) | Estuarine water microbial communities from San Francisco Bay, California, United States - C33_9D | ecosystem: Environmental > Aquatic > Marine > Unclassified | place: USA: California...
CCTGAAATATAAGATCTCTCACCAAATTTTATTCCTAATTTATCTTCAATCACGTTAGCAATTGAGTCTGTTCCACCACCACGTGAGTGTAATAGAATTGGCTCACCATCAAGATCTTCTAACTTGTTGTAATCTTTTGTCGTTACAGGAAAGAACTTTAGTTTTGAAAGTTGGTAAATAATTCTAATAGGGGCTTTAGACTTTTGCATCGCAGAGTAAGGAGTACCAAACCCGATATCCATCTGTCCGCTTAAAACAGATTGAATAGCTAACTCTTCATCAGAAAAAGCTGTCCATTCGTAGTCTAATCCGTTCGCTTTTGCTCTATCTAATGCTAAGAAGAATGCCGCAAGCTCATCAGATGGTGGCTCGGCAAGTGCAATTCTTATCGATTTAGCATAAGAAGAAGAAATAGTAACAGTCGTAAACATAAAAACTGCTACTAACATAGTTTTAATTAGTTTAATCATATTTCCTCCTAGATTTGATTAATTAAGTATTCAAATTAGTTGAGGGTCATTTTACATAAGTATTTTATTTTCTTTAATAAAAAATCCTTATTAAAAGATAATTATCTAATAAGTAAGGCTATTTTATCAAGAAAGAATTGAAAATATTTAAAATACTAAGAAAGATGAGTATTCAGCCAGTTTTTTAAATCGGTCTCAGAGCTTAATCCTATTTTCGTATCGGCCACAGAACCTTCTTTGAACATGATAATAGTGGGAATGCTCCGAATACCAAAGTTAGCTGGCGCTTCCGGATTTTCATCTATATTAATTTTTTTTACCGCTATTTTTCCCTCAAACTCTAAAGCAATGTTCTCTAAAATTGGGCCAAGCGCTTTACAAGGACCGCACCACTCTGCCCAAAAATCGACTATTACAGGTTGGCTCTTGGAGCTTTCTACTACACTTTGCTGAAAATCAGCATCTTTGATTTGTTCTATTGCCATACTTTATATATAAGGACTCAGCTCACGTATTTCAAATATAAATCTTTCGTTCCTATGTGAGTATTTTCCGTCGTGGTTAAAAAACTGAATAATTTTTTTTCTTTGGAGCATTTTTCCCAATAGAGGGGAATATTGAACTTCTCTGGATAATCTCTCAAGACACCTTGTCGAATAAAATGACAACCTTGAAAATGCGCATTGCAAGCATTGGAAGGAAATTGGATTGACTCATCTGGTTGAATTTCAAGATCAAAGGATTTGCTTGTTGATTTTGTTAAAAGCAAATTATCAATATTTTGATTATTTTGAAAATGATGCCAGGCTAATTCAATCTCCTGCGCGAATTGCGGTAACCAAACATTATCGGTATTTAAAACAAGAAGATCATTTTGATGAATTTTTTTAATCCCCCCACCGGTACCTAAAATTTCTGGCTCCCATGAAATATGAATATTTTTATAATTTTTTTTAATATAGGAATCGATCAGTTTTGCGTGATAGTGAGTATTGACAAAAATTTTATTTGTCGGAAGAGGTTGAATTAAATTGAGAGCATATTCCAACAGAGGCTTTCCCTGAACAAGCAATAGGGGCTTGGGAAGATCTTGGGTTAGCTCTTCCATTCTAGTACCGAGCCCTGCTGCTAAAATTAATACATCCATTTACTTAGTCTTATTATAAATTTCTTCAAAGAGTTCTCGTAAATCCCATAAACGAAGATGCTCCACATGTTTTAATATTTGAAGCCATGTATTTTTTCGATATTTTTTAAGGTATTGCGTTTTTCCTGAACGGTATAAATTAACCCAGTTTCCTAAAATTCGAAGATTTCGAGCGAGACTGACTAAATGAATATCTGATCGAAAATCATTTAGGGAGAGATTGAATTTTTTTGCATAACTTCGAATTAATTTGTCCTCGGTTGAAGATGAGTACAATCTTCGAGCGTCGAAAATAAGTGAAGCTATATCGAGATAAGGGTGATTATAGTGAAGGTCTTGATGATCGATGAGATAAAGATTTTTTTGATAGTAGATGAAGTTCTCTAAAAAAAAATCACCGTGGGTTAGTGTTGGTTTATATTTATTCAAGGCTATCAGGTTGTTTTTCAATGATTTTTGAATAAGTCGATTGAGGTAGTAGCCAATTTGAATTTTATAATCAAAATATTCGATATAAGTCTCAATTCCTTTCGAAGCATTGTGACTGAGGTTATTGAATGGTTTGATCGGGATACCTGAAAATCTTTTTCGGGGATGCTGGAGGTGCTTGAGAGTTTTAATCGCCTGAGGAAAAATATCTTTTAATTCTTCTTTTTTATAATACCGGGAAGCATTGTTCGTTGGAAAATATTCCATTAATAGGTATTTGTGAGTTGAATTTTTTTCAATGATGGATGGCGTCAATACTTGTTGAGAAGAAAGCGCAGAATCCGCTTTGAGGTATCTTTGATATTCAACAGGATTGTTTTGGAATGATAAAAGCAGAAAAGTTTTTTTTCCGGTTTTGCAAAGTTGAAAAATTTTATTTGATGCGTCGGGATTAAATTTAAGGGTACCGCCGGTTTTAATATTTTTATTTAGTAATTGTTTTTTTACTTTTGATAAGTTTGGGTTTGTTATGGAAGCCATGTTGGGTTTTGTGAACTTATCTCAATGATACGTTTGGGTGCCTCTACGTTTATCTTAATCAACAACGCATCTGGAAGATATCTTTTTTTTAAATCTTGGGAAGGCCATTCCACTAATAGACAGTTATCCATAAAATAATCTTCGAAATCAATATGAGTCTTTTGATCAACCTGATAGAAATCAAAATGAATGAGGTTTAATTTCTTTAAATTATAATGATGTTCTCGTTGATAAGTAGGACTGCCCAAAAAGTGAAAATCTTGATTTGTGTTTGTTGCTAAAGACTTTAGTAAGTATCTAATAAATGTGGTTTTCCCTGATCCTACTTCCCCCTCCAAAAAAAGGATTTGTTGGCGTTGTAAAAGCGGAGATATTTTATCGACTACTTTTGCTAGATCAGACTCTTGGTGAACAGAAAAAGTTACGTTCAATTAAGCAAGGGACTTAAAGTCAGAAACTAAGTCTAAAGCTTCCCAAGAAAAGGCTCCGGACGTGCTATTATGAGTTCTTCCAAAATGACCGTAAGCAGCAGTTTGCTCATAAATAGGTCTATTTAATTGAAGTTTTTCACGAATTCCCTTGGGGGATAAATTCATAATCTCTGGGATAGCCGCTTCAATTTTGGCTTCATCAATAGTGTTTGTGCCTTGGGTATTAACATAAATAGATAAGGGTTTAGCCACACCAATGGCGTACGATAACTGAATGGTGCACTGAGAACTCAAACCAGCCGCCACAATATTTTTAGCAAGGTAGCGAGCTGCATAGGCAGCAGAGCGGTCAACTTTGGTGGGATCTTTTCCAGAAAAAGCACCACCACCGTGCGGGGCTGCACCTCCGTAAGTATCCACAATAATTTTTCTTCCTGTAAGTCCGGTATCGCCATCGGGACCGCCAATTACAAAATTGCCTGTTGGATTAACATAATACTCTTCGTCTGATAAATGTTGAAGCAACGGAGCGGGGATTGCTTGCTTTAAAACTGGGGTCACGATTTGTTGTACGTCGGCTGGAGATAATCCATCGGTATGCTGCGTTGAGATTACAACAGAAGTTACCGCATGAGGTTGGCCATTAACATATTTTAAAGTGACCTGACTTTTAGAGTCGGGTTCAAGTCCTGGCAAAGATCCTTCTTTACGCCCTTTAGCCATCAGTTCTAAAATTTTATGAGAATAATAAATTGGTGCTGGCATTAATTCAGGAGTTTCGGTGCAGGCATAGCCGAACATAATCCCTTGGTCCCCGGCTCCTTCATCTTTATTTCCAGAGGAGTCAACGCCCATGGCTATATCAGCCGATTGGCCATGAAGTAAATATTGAATATCTGCATTTTGCCAATGAAAGCCTTCTTGTTCATAGCCAATATCTTTAATGCAGTCTCTCACCTTGGAGATGATTTCCTCTTTATCTTCTTGAACCGGTCCTCGAATTTCCCCGGCTAAAACAACCTTATTGGTAGTAGTAAGAGTTTCGCACGCTACCCGTGCGAACGGATCTTTAGCAATAAAATGGTCAACAACCATATCCGAGATACGATCCGATACTTTATCAGGGTGTCCTTCGGATACAGACTCAGAAGTAAATAAGTAATCTTTTCTCATTTTAGTATCTATATGTATCTTTCTTAAATGGTCCTTGGGGTTCCACGCCAATATAATCACTTTGCTCTTTGGACATTTGAGTCAATTTTGCACCAACTTTTTTGAGGTGGAACATCGCTACCATTTCATCCAATTTCTTCGGGAGAACATAGACTTTATTTTCATAGTTTTGGTGATTTTTCCAAAGCTCCATTTGAGCTAAGACCTGATTGGAAAAAGAAGCACTCATCACGAAACTTGGATGGCCCGTGGCATTTCCTAGGTTCACCAAACGTCCTTTAGAGAGAATGATTAATTTTTTACCATCTGGGAAAGTGACTTGGTCTACCTGGGGTTTAATTTCTTCCCACTTATAATTTTGAAGAGAGTCGATTTGAATTTCATTATCGAAGTGACCGATGTTACAAACGATCGCCCGATCTTTCATTTCTCTCATGTGGTCTTGAGTAATGATGTCTTTGTTGCCGGTAGCCGTAACAAAAATATCAGCATACTTACAAGCATCATCCATGGTCACCACCTCGTAGCCTTCCATCGCTGCTTGCAATGCACAAATGGGGTCTACCTCGGTTACTTGCACGCGCGCACCTGCTCCGCGCAAGCTCGCAGCGCTTCCTTTTCCCACATCACCAAAGCCTGCTACTACAGCGACCTTACCCGCCATCATTACATCCGTACCGCGACGAATACCATCCACCAAGCTCTCTTTACATCCATATAAATTATCAAACTTACTTTTCGTGACCGAGTCGTTAACATTAATAGCAGGAACTTTGAGAGTTCCTTTTTCTACCATCTGCTCAAGGCGAAGAACACCTGTCGTTGTTTCCTCGGATAAGCCTTTAATATTTTTTAATAACTCAGGATACTTTTCGTGCATCCGCAACGTTAAATCTCCCCCATCATCCAGGATCATGTTTGGCTTCCAACCATCAGCTTCAATAGTTTGATCGATACACCACCAAAATTCTTCCTCATTCATACCCTTCCAAGCAAATACAGGAGTTCCGCTTTGGGCAATCGCGGCCGCTGCATGGTCTTGGGTAGAATAAATATTACAAGAACTCCATCGACACTTTGCCCCCAATGCCACTAGTGTCTCAATCAGAACTGCTGTTTGAATAGTCATGTGTAAGCAGCCCATAATATTAGCTCCAGCCAGAGGTTGAGCATCGCTGTACTGCTCTCGAATTGCCATTAATCCCGGCATTTCTGTTTCCGCGATTTCTATTTCTTGTCTCCCATAGGCGTGTTGAGAGATATCTTTAACTTTATAATCCAATATGTCCTCCTTTAGTGGCCAGATTAATAATGATAAAATATGATTTTGTCATATTTTTCAATGTCTTTTTATTCGTGGGCCTAGCTGTTGGATTACTTCTGCGGCACGAGCATTGCCTTGAGCTAAAGCCTCTTCAATTGTTTTGTTTAATAAGTACTGATCGAGAAAGCCAGCTGCAAAATTATCTCCAGCACCCGTCGTATCAATTACATGAGTTATTTTTTGAGCGGGTTGATGGGCCACGCTTTTTCCATGAAAGTAGTAAGCCCCCTCAGCGCCGGTCGTCATGGCAATTTTTTTTTCAAAAGATTGAAAGAAAACAGAGACGTCAGCCATCGTCTCACTTTGGGCAAACCTTTTAGCCTCATCAAAATTACAAAAGACGAGGTCAACATATTCTTCAATGAAAGATTGAAGCTCATCACGATGACGGTCAACACAAAAGGGATCTGAAAGAGATAAAGAAGTTTCAATGTTCATGGCCTTTGCAATCGTTCCTACTTTTTTGAGAGTTTGTTTGGTTAAATCATGGTCCCACAAATAAGATTCCATATAAATATGATCTATGCCTTGAAGACTTTCTTCAGAGAGCTCGTTGGGATGTAGTTGGGAGCCAATACCGATGTGTGTAGCCATCGTTCTCTCCCCATCTGGTGAGACTAGAATATTACAACAACCTGTTGGAAGATCATTTTTTTTGATGACCCCCTTATAGGATATACTTGCTTTTTCTAAATCTTGAATAAATGCCTGACCATACTCATCCTCGCTCACTTTCCCATAAAATGCCGCCTCATGAGAGGTGTAATTTAATTCATGGATGGTATTGCAAACTGAACCGCCAGAAGTGATGAGAGGATTTTTAAAATGAGATCGAATTTCTTGAATCTGAGACTCTTCAATTAAAGTCATCGAACCTTTGGTAAGGTTGAGGGCAGAAATAGTGCTATCGTCCACTTGGCAGATAACATCGACTAGGGCTGTGCCCACTCCTAATATTTTTTTCACCCGATGAAAATAATCGTTTCCTTGAATAGGTCCAATAAAAAATCCTTCACTTTTTGAAGTAGAGAATTGCCCAAAATTTAACGAATCAAATGGCTAAAGGGGGTGGGTTTTCTTAACTTTTTAAGGCTAGTGGGCGAATATTCGCTCTACTGAAAAAAATTGAGAAAAACCTGTGAATATTTAGAAGAATAGTGTGAGTGGAATCTTGAAATTCTATTTGAGTTTATTGGCTTTTAAGAATTTAATAGAAATAAATTGACTAACTTCGTCTATAGATAGTATATTCGCAAGGCAAGGGGCCACTAGATCTAGTGATTTTTTGCTTATATATACACAAACTTGGTAGGTAGAATGGAAACAAATAGCGCAGAAAATTTAGAAAATTCAACGAAAAATACGGTCATCAATAAGCAAAATGAAGAGATAAATCTACTAAGTTTAAGCGTTGTTAGACGCGATGGTTCAATAACCCCTTTTAAATCAGACAAAATAGCTAATGCCATTAGAAAAGCTTTTTTAGCTCAAACTGACATTCGAGAAAATGCCAAAATTGATCAAACAATCACCGATATTACTGAAACGGTGACCGGCGCTTTGACTCGTCGTATTGCCAACGGCGATATGATTCATATTGAAGATATCCAAGATCAAGTGGAGTTAGCCTTGATGCGAGGCGAATACCATAAAGTGGCTAGAGCCTATGTACTTTATCGCGAACAGCGAGCAAAACAACGTTACAAGACTGCTAAGCTCAATGAGCAAGTCGGTGCGAAAGTTTCTACCATGGCCGTTACGAAACGAGATGGTCATAAAGAAGATATTTCTTTAGAGAAAATTACTAATCGCATTTCTGTTCTCTCGAATGGTCTGGAAATAGATCCTATCACGATTGCTCAAAAAGCAATTCAAGGTTTGTATGACGGTATTACCACCAATGAAATTGATACCTATCTGGCCGAGACTGCGGCGGCGTTAACGGTTGAACACCCTGATTACTCATATCTTGCTGGAAGAATTAAAGCAAATGCCCTACACAAAGAAACCCCTGGTTTTATTATTGCCACTAAAAATTTATTTGAAGATGGTTTGCTTCGAGAAGAGTACCATCAAAAGGCAATGGCCCACGCCGAGGAAATTGAAAAAATTATTGATTACGATCGCGATTACTTATTTGATTACTTTGCTTTAACAACACTCCTACGAGCTTACTTGTTACAATTTCAAAATAAAACAATTGAGCGCCCTCAGGATTTATGGATGCGCGTTGCTCTTTGTGTGTCAGGCGATAAGTTTGATTTTTATCAAGTCAAAAAAACCTACGACAGCCTCTCCCAAGGTCTCTATACGCATGCGACCCCTACTCTTTTTAATAGTGGATTGAAAATGCAACAACTCTCCTCTTGTTTCCTCATTGGAATGGAAGACGACTCCATTGAAGGTATTTTTAATACCGTTAAAGATTGTGCCTTAATTTCTAAGACAGCAGGCGGTATTGGTTTGCATGCTCATAATATCAGAGCGGGGGGGAGTCGAATTAAATCCACAAACGGAAAATCCAACGGCCTTATCCCTTTCTTGAAAATCTTTAATGAAACTGCCCGATCCGTCGATCAAGGGGGCGGAAAGAGAAAAGGTTCTTTTGCGGTCTATTTAGAGCCATGGCATGCTGATATTGAGGCGTTTTTAGAACTTCGCAAGAATACTGGTGCTGAAGAATTCCGTGCCCGAGATCTTTTTTATGCCCTCTGGATCCCCGATCTTTTTATGCAACGTGTGGAAGAAGATGGGGAATGGACATTGATGAGTGAGCATGAGTGCCCAGGATTGTCGAATACTTATGGTAAAAATTTTGATGAGCTCTACACCAAGTACGAAAAAGAAATGCCTGACCTCAAAAGAATCAAGGCGCGAACATTGATGTCAAAAATTATTGAAGCCCAGATTGAAACAGGTCAGCCCTATATGCTCTACAAAGACTCTATTAATAAAAAATCCAACCAAAAAAATATTGGAGTTATTAAATCATCAAATCTTTGTGCCGAAATTGTTGAGTATTCTGAAAAAGACGAAACAGCTGTTTGTAACCTCGCGTCAATCGCGCTTCCTAAATTTGTTAATGACGATGGAAAGTATGATTATCAAAATCTCTATCAAATTGCTAAACTAGCAACCAAGAACTTAGATCAAGTCATTGATATTAACTTCTACCCCACGGATAAAACTAAAAATTCTAATAGCCGCCACCGACCCATTGGTTTAGGTATTCAAGGTTTAGCCGACGTCTATTTTAAAATGAATATTGCTTATGACTCTGTTCAAGCGCAAATTATTAACAAACAAATTTTTGAGACTATTTACTTTGGAGCATTAGAGGCGTCCATGGAGCTCGCTGCTGACAAAGGGGCGTATTCTACCTTCCAAGGTTCTCCCCTCTCTCAAGGGCAATTTCAGTTTGATCTTTGGGGTGTGAAGCCTTCAAATATGTGGGACTGGAAAGGCTTAATGGAGAAAATTCAAAAGCATGGTGTGCGCAACTCCCTGACTACTGCGTGTATGCCTACTGCCTCGACAGGAATTATTTTAGGCAATACAGAAACCTTCCAGGTTCAAACATCTAATATCTATAAAAGACAAACTCTCTCTGGGGAGTTCTTGCTTGTTAATCGCCACTTAGTTAAAGAATTAATGAAACGAGGCCTCTGGAGCAAAGAACTGAGAGATCATATTATTTTAGAGAATGGCTCAGTTCAAAATATCGAAGGATTTCCTGAGGATTTAAAAGAAGTTTACAAAACAGTTTGGGAGACATCACAAAAAACAGTCATCGACATGGCTGCTGATCGCGCTCCCTTTATTGATCAAACCCAGTCCATGAATTTATGGCTAGCGACCCCTACCTTTGGAAAAGTGAACTCCATGCATATGTATGCTTGGAAAAAAGGTCTAAAAACAGGAATGTATTATCTTCGCAGCAGATCAGCGGTAGATGCTGTCAAAGTCACTGTTTCATCTGAAAAAAAAGCCAAAGAAACTTATGTAAAAGAGGTACAGTCCAACGAACCCGAAGATTGTGTGACTTGTAGTGCCTAAAAAAATTAATCAAACTATTCAAAGGAGCCCATTATGATTTCAAAAGGATGTAAATCTATTTTCCCTATTCAACACCAAGAAATTTGGGAGCGTTATAAACAACATGTTCAGTCTTTCTGGACCCCTGAAGAGGTATCACTTCAAGACGATTTGCGTGACCTAAAAACTCTCACTGAAGGTGAAAAACACTTCATCAAACACGTGCTTGCTTTTTTTGCGAACTCCGAAGCCATGATTAATGAAAATCTTGCTTCTCGTTTTTACAATGAAATTTTAATCCCTGAGTCTCGTCTTTTTATTTCGATGCAGATGCTCAATGAGTCAATTCACGCTGAGATGTATGGCCTTCAGATTGAAGCCTATGTCGAAGATCCCGCGGAAAAAGATAAGTTGTTTTCTGCAATTCAAAGTGTTCCTTGTATCAATAAAAAAGCCCAGTGGGTTTCCAAGTGGCTGAATGGTAATCAAAACCTCCTCACTCGACTGATTGCCTTTGGACTAGTCGAAGGTTTATTCTTTGCCGGATCCTTCTGTGCCATTTACTACTTCAGAAAAAGAGGCCTGCTTCCCGGTTTAGCCTTGTCCAATGACTGGATTGCAAGAGACGAAGGAATGCACTTTAGCTTTTCTGCTTTGATGTTTAAAACACTGAGTAATAAATTTAACAATGGAACCCTCACAGACGGCGATATTAAATCTTTAGATTTGATTCCTGGTCTTGTCTCCCAATCTGAATTTGAAGAGATTGTCAGAGAAGCGGTGGAGTTTGAAAAAGAGTTTGTCACCGATGCTCTTCCCGTGGATTTAATTGGAATGAACAAAGAGATGATGTGTATGTACATTGAAGCTGTCTCTGATCGTATTGCGGATCTGTTTGGCTTTGAACATGTCTACGGCACAGAAAACCCCTTTGATTTTATGAGAGCGCTGGATGTTCAAAACGTCACTAACTTTTTTGAAAAGCGTGTCTCTGAATATCAACGACCAACCGATCGTGCTCTTTCCTTTGACGAGTCTTTCTAATTGGACGCGACGATCTACACCAAAGAAAACTGTATTTTTTGTACTCGAGCGAAAGCCGTCTTAGAGCCCTATAATCCAAAAATCTTAAAACTGGATGAAGACTTCAACCGAGAGCAATTCTTTGAAGTCTTTCCCACTGCTAAAACCTTCCCCCAAATTATCATCAATGGAGAGAAAATTGGGGGCTTTACCGAACTCGAGCAGTGGATGGCCTTCAACAAACCTGACGAAAATTTTTAGTGTCGCGACCCCAATACCAAGAAATACTTGATTTCTGGTTCCAAGAATCAAGCTCCAAAGATCATTGGGCTAAAAATGATGAATTTGATCAAAAAATTAGAGATCGTTTTTTAGTAGACGTCGAAAAAGCAATCAAAAATGAATATGATGATTGGCAAGATGAAGCGAAAAGCAGCTTAGCGCTTATCATACTTCTGGATCAATTTTCTAGAAATTTATTTCGCCATGATCCCCAATCCTATGCTCAAGACACTAAGGCCCGACTACTTGTCATTGAAGGGGTGGATCGCCAATATCTTGAAGAACTCGACATGTCGGAGCGACTCTTTTATTTACTTCCCCTTATTCACAGCGAAGAGATGCAAGACCATATTTTTGTGCAACAATTAGCTGAGGTTTTTTTAAAAGAACATCCGAACTATGAAGGAATAAAAAAATCTTGGGATGATCATACTCGAGTCATCAAAAGATTTGGAAGGTATCCTCATCGTAACGAAATTCTTAATCGAAAATCCACACCAGAAGAAATAGAATTTCTCAGTGGCCCTAACTCATCTTGGTAACTTGATTACCCTTTGTAAATTGATTTAAAACAATCAGGCCTTAGAAAAAAAGGCCTGATTGAATTGAAGCGATAAGATATTAGATGAAATTTTCTCAGATCTCTATAGCCTCTTCTTATGAAGACAATGATGGGTGCAGTGGTAATATTCCTAACCTCCCTAGCTCAGAGCGCCGTTCCTATCGACAGTCTTTGTGATCGCTATGAATTTGCTATTAACCTAAGAGTGATTGCCTTAGATAAAAATTATGAACTCTGGTTTGCGCCAGAACCGCCAGATAACCCTCCACTTCACTGGGAGAATATTCAAACCTTAGAAGACAAACTCCTCCATTATCTTCAGCTATTCCAACTGCTCTGCCTCCCAAGGCTGGCTAATTAAGTGATAAATCAAATTCAATTGTAACCGTTGCGTCCACTTCAATATCCTTAGAGGTATTAGCAGGCAAATTAGGAGAACACACAATTGAAATGATTGAGCCCATTGGATAAGATTCGTCAATTTTAATTATTTGTTCGGAGCCCGTGGTAGATAAAAGATAATCATCATAAGTAGATGTCTGCCGATTAGTAACTCTCATACTCACTAAAATATCATTATCATTATTGTTTGTTGTTGTGGAGTAGATGTCGAGATTGTCATGACTTCCTAGCTCTATGGTATAAATTTTTTTATTGTGACAGTTAAAATCTATTGGGCCAATAGTTTGAGTAGTTTGGGCTTTACTTATATTCGTACTAATAAAAAAAAAAGTAAAGAAAACTACGATTAGATTAAATTTATGCATTGGATATCCTTTCATCTCTAATAAAATAGAAATTTCATTGCCTCTTTAATTCTTCCCGAGCGAGTTTTTAGTGAAATCCATTCTTCATGATCGAAGTCCCCTGCACGAAATTCAGGAAAGACTAGGGTTGTCTCTAAATGTTGAAGAACTACATGCCAACTAGGAGACATTTGAAAAGACTCATATTTCTTGATAAATTTTTGTCGCGCTTCGCTTTCGGTAAAGACTTCTCGATCAACTAAATCTTGGATTGTTTTTGTTGATCGTTTAATAAATTCAGGGGGTCGAGGCGTCACAATAACTAAAACTGATTTTTCAAAGTCTAAGGTCGTTAAGGAGGAGGTTAGATACTGAATAACAGGAATATCCTGCAGAAAAGGGATCCCCGAACGAACCGTCTCTGCTTCTTGTTCTGTCAATCCACTGATGATCAATGAATCATTCATCTTTAAATCTACGGTCGCAGAAACTTCCGTTTTACTGGTAGTCAGTTGATAGCTGTATGTGTTGGTGGGGGCGTTTTCAGTAATAAATGTTCTTTTAACTGACACTTCGAGGGTCACGTCATCTCCGTCAATGTTGGTGGGAGTAAGGGAGACTTTAATGCCAATATCCTCATCGATTTCAACACCATCTACGTCATCGCTACTTGTGGTGGCTGCGGCTTTAATATTTTTACCTACAAAAAAATCAGACTGTTGATTTTCAGTAGCAATCAGAGAGGGCTTAGCTAATATTTCATTATCATTGGTGCCTATATTAGCAATATTCAAGGAATAGGTAATAGCAGGGATCGTGAGTCGTCGGACTATAGTTCGATAAGATCCACTGCTGCTCGTCCCCCAACTACTTCCTTCGCGATTTTGTTCCTCAAAACTATAGCCAGGATCACCATCGGGATTGCCAAATTGAAACGTCAAACCCTCAAGAAGATTGATCCCCCGAGAAGTTTTAACCTCATCTAAAGATTCAATAATCACTATATCAGCGATAACCATTTTGTTATTAGGATCAAACATATCTGGTAAGTTACTATTTGGATCGAGATGCATTTCGTGCATCGTATCGATTGATTGATGAGTATTCTCTGAGTTGGCAGTATCGTCCATTTCACTGTCCATGTCACTGTTCATATTATTTTCTGTCCCATTTTCTAAATTAATGGGCAGAACATAAGTTTTATAAAACTGACTCCAGTCTTTAACTCTTTTTTGAGTGGGGGGTAAAAAATTTTCTGAATTGGAAGGCTGAAAATTTAAAGAGGCTTGAAGTAGGGCTTGATTGTTAACACAATTGTCGGTGAGTTCAATCTGCAGCCTACAACCCTCTGCTAACGCAGCTAATGCTAATTCAGGATCTAAATCAAAGTAAGATGCAAAGGAAAGGCTAAAAAATAAATCCTGATCTTGACTTTCCAAATATGCAGCATCTAAAAATACCTCTTTAGCTGCCTTATAATTTTTTTGATCTAAATAGAGCTGACCTAGAAAAAAATAGGCTTGCATATTATTTTTATCAAAGTTCAAAGCGACACGGTACCCTTCCTCAGCCAATGGATAATAAGTCGAGTCGTGATATTTGCCAATCAGGTGGTAAGTATGGGCATTGAAAAATTGCAGATAGGAGTTGGAAATATTTAGTTTTAATGCAGCATTGAATTTGGAGGAGGCATCATAATATTTTCCTTGGTTTAAAAGCTCAATGCCTTCTTTAGCAAAATAAAGAGCTTCATTAGTTAGCTTGGATGCCGCAATATTATCAAGTTCTAATTCTTGATTATTATCAATGATAAAGTTTTTATTTTTAGATAAATTCTCAGGGTTATTCGTTGTGCTGCAACTTGAAAAAAATACAAAGCTTACAACGGTAATTATCAAGAAGATGATTTTTTGAAGATTTTTACACAACATTCTTTAGAACAATTTTTCTATTCTTTGTAATTATATAAAACTGGTCTGAAGCAAGGCTTTTAAATAACGTAGTCATCTTATTTTATTTTGGATCATTCTGCTAGACGATATTCCAATAACCATTGGTAATAACATTAAATATAAGATAGAAAAGCTCATGGATAGTGTGTTTTTTTTGAATTTAGATTTTAAGTATATCCACGACACTTCAGTCTTAGCTGATTTATTCTTTGCTTGTACAATTATTATTACTTTAGTTGTTGCTCGATATTCAACATTAGCAAAACTCATTAGAGATACTCGAGGAGATTTTAAAACAAATAAGTCTTTTTTTGAAAATCAAAGTGAATTGAATCATCATCTTACTCAGTACCAACAAAGATTGTTTTATCTTAAGAATACCCTCTATTTTTCCCTTTTTGGGGGGGTAAGTTTATGTGCCAGTATTATCTTTGTTTGTTTTGAATACACGACATCATCTGTTATTTTTTTTGTACTCTATATCTTTTTAATTTTCTTGGCATTGTTGACACTGGTCAAAGAGCTATCGATTTCTTTTAAAGCGTTAAACGAACATCTAAATTTAATGAAAAATTAAATTTTGATTTAGTCTTTATTTCTTTATTTTATTTTGGTTAGAGATCTTGACAAAAACTTCCAGCGGGCATTTCACCATTACAATCACCGTCTTCGCGATCGCCGTTTTCTCTTGTTGATTTACACCAGAAATATAATTGATTGGAGTACTTTTTAAAATTACATCTGTGAGATCGAGAATTACTCGCTGGATGAATGGTTATAGGGGTTAATATCCTTTACATTCTTTTGGTCTTTCCTCATCAGTGATGTTATTAGGGTGATCAATATACGTTATCATTCCATCAACAGAGACATAGGCCTGAAACCACTTCGAAACTTCAAAAGTAGCATCGGTGTAAGTGGCGTCTTGTAGGTTCGCCTCACAGATAACTGTACGATTATTAAACTCAGCTTTTGTTAAATCTACCCCAGAGAAATCAGGTCTTAATAGAATACTGTCTTTAAATATAACAGATTTTGCAAACGTAGACTCGAAGAAAATAGGCCAATACATCTCCACATTATCAAAAGTTACATCGTCCAGCGATGATCCTTGAAATAGGATCGTGGGTAAGTCTTGGCTATTTTGAAATGTCGTCGACTTAATGGTCGAGTTATTAAAAACCATTCCCCAGTCACGGTCATTGCCGTACTCAATGGTAATATTATCAAACACGACATTTACG
>Ga0222715_10002953_pt1 | contig 15350 bp, 8 predicted proteins | sample C33_9DmetaG_FD_165056 | JGI IMG/M metagenome (GOLD analysis project Ga0222715, IMG submission 165056) | Estuarine water microbial communities from San Francisco Bay, California, United States - C33_9D | ecosystem: Environmental > Aquatic > Marine > Unclassified | place: USA: California...
CGTCATGTCGCACGCCGCGCGCGCGCACCTCCGCCGCGGCCTCTCGAGCGCGCTCTCGCGCGCGAGCGCCGCGCGCGCGCCGCTCGTCGCGCTCGCCAACCCTGGACCGGCGACCGATCGCGCCGCTGCGCCGCAGCGCGACGCGCGCCGCGCCTACGCCACGGGCCCGGCGCGACACGAGACGAAAATCTCCGACGACCTGCTCGCGAGGCTGGGCGGGCTGTCGACGCAGGCGCTGATCGATGGACTGTGGGTCATGGGATGGCCGACGAGCCACGTCATGGGCGCGCGACCGCTCACGGAGGGACAAAAGAAACTGGTCGGACGCGCGGTGACGCTGCGATTCGTGCCGCAGCGACCGGATATCGCGGCGAGCAAACCGGCGGGGACGGAATCGCCGGAATACGAGGCGTTTGAACAGACTGGGCCGAACGAGTGCGTGGTCATGGAGAGCGTCGGGCCGTGGGAGAGCGTCGGCGGCGATATCAAGTTTTTGCGATTGGCGCAGCTTAAATGCGCGGGATTAGTGACCGATGGAAGCGTGAGAGACACCGCGGTGCTGCGGGAGTACGGATTTCCGGTGTTTTCGATATCGACGACGCCGAGACAAGGACCGCACGTGCACCAGCCGTGGGAGGCGAACGGCGTCATCACGTGCGGCGGCATCGTCGTGCGACCGGGCGATGCGATCATCGGCGATCAAGACGGCGTTGTCGTTATTCCAGCGTCTCACGCGCAGCAAGTGTACGATATCGCGCACTCTCGAGAGATTGTCGAGGATATCGTGAAGACGGAGCTCTCGGCGAATCCGGGTCCGCCGGGTAAATTTTATCCGTTTGTGAGCGGTAAGATTAAGAAGGACTCGCCGTTGTGCAAGTTGCTCGCGAGCAAGGGCTACGACTCGAGCAAGTTTGCGCACACCGCCGCGAACCCGGGCGCTCGCGCCGGTCTCGGTGGTATTCCGAAGAGCCGCAATACGCTCGGCGCGCGACGATCGATGAGCCAACAAGTTCGTCACAAGTCGTACATGCGATCCGACGCCGAGTTCAACGAAGTGCTCGATCAGTTTGCCAAGCACAAGGCGTGTGCTGTCCTCCGCACGGGCGTCGAAGGTGCGGCGTACAACGCCATGGACGCCGCCGTCCAAGGTGGCTTCAAGCTCGTTGAATTCACCCTCACCACCCCGGGCTGCCTAGACGCGGTTTCCCGATTTGCCTCCCGCACCGACGTCTTGACCGGCTGCGGTACTGTTCTCAACATCGACGACGCCAAGAGAGCTTTGGACGCTGGGTCGAAATTTATCGTTGCTCCGATTTTGATTCCGGAAGTTGTCGAGTGGTGCGCGGCGAACAAGATCGTCTGCATCCCGGGCTGCCAAACCCCGAGCGAGTTGTACCGCGCGTACAGTCTCGGCGCCCCCGTGCAAAAGCTCTTCCCGGGTGTCGCCGGTGGCCCTAACTGGGTTCGCGCCGTCGCCTCGGCGCTTCCGATGCTTCGCATCAACCCGACGTCGGGCGTCGAAATCGACACCGCCGCCGACTACTTGCGCGCGGGAGCCGCCTCTCTCGGTTTCGTCGCCCCGGCGTTCGACCAAAACGCCATCAAGGCGGGTGACTGGGATGCCATCTCCAAGCGTGCAACTGAAATTATTGCCGCCGTGAAGGCCGCGTAAACGATTTTATTGTTCGTACAAATCCGTCCACGTTGAAATATAAAAAGATCTCAAGAATGACAACACGTCTAATTCGCGACTTTTACTTCCTACTTCCTACTCGAACACGAGAAAACCGTGGGTCGATAGTTCGGAACATACATGGTTGAATACACGTACTCGCTCATCGCTTCCTCGCCCTGAGCGACGATGTGACGAATGTCTTCTGGCACTCGACCCTCGCGTGCCGCGGCTTCGATGACCTTGACCGCAACGTACGCCGAGATATCACGGATGCGATCGATACGCGGAAAGATAGTGCCTTCTGTGTATTGTTCAGGCGTGAGCATAGCTGGGATAGCCATCGCGGCGGCTTGAAGCATCGCGTCGGAGATGACAGGCGATTTCGACAGCAACGCACCGAGACCAAGTCCGGGGAAGACGTAAAAGTTATTGCCCTGATTCGCCTTCATCACTCTGCCATTAATCTCGACATCGCTAAACGGCGAACCAGATGAAAATATAGCCCTTCCACCAGTCGCCTTCGCGGCGTCCTCCGCCGTACATTCGGCACGAGACGTCGGATTTGAGAGCGGCATTATAATCGGCCGCTCGTTTATTTTACCCATCTCCTCAAGGACCTCCTTCGAAAATAGCCCCTTCACCGTGGAAACGCCGAGTAAAACGCTAGGTTTCGCCTTTTTGATCACGTCCATGAGCGACGCGCCCTCGGGCATGTCGTCTCGGTTGCGTGCGAAACCTTTCAGCGGCTCCTGTCCGGGACCGTCCAACGCGCGTTCGGCGGTGATGAGCCCGTTCGCGTCGATGATGTAAAATCTCTTGTATGCTTCCTCGGCCGTCAATCCATTTGCAACCATAGCTTGGTGCAGGAATGATGCGATGCCACATCCCGCGCTTCCCGCGCCGCACATGACGAAGGTTTGTTTGACGATATCCTTGCGATGACCACCAAGACACTTCATCGCTCCGTACACGCCGGCCAGGACGACGGCCGCCGTACCTTGAATGTCATCGTTGAAGCACAGAACTTCATCGCGATAGTGCTGCAAAATTTTATTCGCGTGCTTGGTTTGAAAGTCTTCGAACTGAATCAAAGCGTTCGGCCACCGGTTTCGCACGCCGCGAATAAACTCCTCCACAAACGCGTAATACTCCTCACCTTCCAATCGCTTGTGCGGCGACCCGAGGTAATAGGGATCGTTCAAAAGATCTGGATTGTTCGTCCCAACGTCGAGGACGACCGGTAAGACGTGCTGCGGGTCAAAACCACCCCCGGCGACGTACAAGTCCAATTTCCCTTGCGATATTCCCATACCATTCATGCCGAGATCGCCCAAACCCAAAATCCTGGACCCGTCGGTGACCACTATGACGGAGACGCTCCGTTTCCAGTTGAACATCATCGAGTTAAAATCGCCCCTATCCTCGCGCGAAAAGTACATTCCTCTCGCCCGGCGCAATAACTTTGAATATTGAAGGCACGCGTCTCCGACCGTCGGCGTGTAAATCACCGGCGCTAATTCTTCGATGTGATCGTGCACCAGGCGATAAAACAACGTCTCGTTACGATCCTTCAAATCTTGAAGGTGACTCCACCGATCCAGCGGACGCTCCAGCGCTTTATTTTGCGCCCATATCTTCACCGCTTGCTGTCCGATCGTGAAGAACCGCGGCGGCACGAGCCCGCGAATGCCCAACCGTTCGCGTTCGCTCGCGCTGAACCCGGTGCCTTTATTGTAAATGGGATTGTGCAGCACCTCGATGCCGCGCGACGTGTCGGGATGCATCACCACCACGTCGTCCACCGCGCGCCTGTGACTGTTCGTTCCGATCGGTTCGATCATGCTCGACGCTCGCGAGCGCTCGTCGTCGTCGAGCAGCGCGCCGACGGCGCTCGACGACGCGGTGGTCGTTGCCGCGTCGCGCGCGAAAATCGACGCGGTGCCGCGCGCGGTGGACGCGCGCGCGCGCGCGCGCGCGACGGACGCGGCGCGCATCGCGCGTTGCGTCGGGCGCGCCGAGTGAATCCGCGCGAGAGCGCGGCGTCGGCGTGTGGCGTCGCGATTTGGCTTTATCTGCTTTCGGGGCGACGCGACCGGGACGCGACGGGACGTGCACTATCGATCGCAACGATTATGGCTAAGGCTATTGCTTTAATCGAGCCTTGATTTCGTCGGTGTCGCCGTACCAGTGCTCGAAGACGCCGATGGCGTGATGAATGACGTCGAGACGGCGGCGGAGGTCGGCGGCGCGCGCGGCGGAGCGATCGAGCGGGGGACATCGCGCGTCGGCTCGCGCCTCGGCGCGGCCTCGCCTACGGAAGACGAAGGCGACGCTCATGCGTGGCGGGTCTGGGCTGTCAATTTGACACGCGCTGCCCCAGTGGATGATGTTTCCTGACCACGCGAGGAGTGCGCCGGCGTCGACGGGGGCGAGGGGCTTGGCGGCGCCGCGAGGCACCTCCGGGGCGGATTTTGAGACGTCACTTCGTCCACCATCTTCATCGTCTTTCTTCGACACAATGTACATGCATCCACTTGTTTCCGTGACGCGGTTCAACGGGAGCCAAAGACTGAGGACTTGCGTTCTGCCGTCTTCGTCGACGGCGTCCGAGAGGGAGTAGTCGCGATGCGGAACGCCAAAGTTGTTGCCGATGTAACGCTTCCCAGATGCGTCTTTTTCGAGCTTGAACGCGGCGACAGATGGTTCCAGCACGCATTCACCCCCGAGTAGGACCTCCGCGTGCGCGAATAGCAAGTCGATGACGCGCCAGGCAACGTCGGAAACGAATATGCACGCCGGCGGCCACTTGGCGTCGACGAGCGCCTCGATGCCACGACGGAGCGCGTTGGTATCCTCGATCGGCACGATGACATCGCCCCACACGTAGCCGTTCTCTTGTAGCGACACCACGTGCTCTTTCGTTGCGCTAGCGTCGATTTCACTGACGGTCGCGTCGCTGTTGCTCGACACCGCGCAGCCGTGCGTGCCTAAAATGGCGTTCCAGTAGGCTGCATCGAAAACGTTCGCCGAAATTGCCTTTCCAGGAGCTGCGTCTTGGCCCTCGTCTCCGAACGCGTCCCATGCTGAGTTCTTGTCATCGATCGCTGGTAGATTTCGTACGTCCTCGCCCTCGTCGTTGGCGGCGTAATCGAGCACAGAAAAGTTCCCATGTGTATCCGCATCAGCGATGCGATAAGGGAATCGAGCGGCGTCGGCGCCGAGCTTTTCTCGCAGTCGCGCGTACCAGTGCTCGGGATGAAAACTTTCAACGTTCTTCGACGTGTCGATCCAAGTGCATACGATATCGCGATCCCTCACTTCGCTTGTCGCGCTCGTCCTCGTACGCTTTTCCGGCCGACTTTCCACGTCTTCAAAAGTGACGTCGGCGGGATCTCGCAGCAAGTGCGCATTCTCGCTCAGCGCCTCCAAGGCGGATCCATTCATGCCCGATATCGCCAAAACACCGGTATCGGCGTTGACGAGCGTTCGTATACGCAGTGCAATCGTCTCATCGTCGCCTTGTGGCCACGATCCTACGATGACGTCGTAATTGGCGCCGCTCGCGCGTTCGTGAAAATCTAAAAAGTCTTCGCTCCAAACTCTAATCTCCCCGCGCTCGCCTGGATCGCTCGCGTGCGCCTTTTTATCACATCGTGTGCACTCCAAACCAAAATAATTCACCATCAAGTCCACGACCGTGGCATCCTCTTCGACGATGTCGACGCGTGTCTCCGGTGAGTACGTGCGCATGAACGACGCGACGGCGGCGCCTCCCGCGCACCCCAGCGCCAATACCCGTCGCACAGGACCGTCCCCCGGCGATGTCATCGCCACCGCGACGTACGTCGCATCTCTCCACGAATCTAGCGCCAATCCGAGCGGTTCGTTCGGGTCCTTTTCCGCCTCGACCGCACCGTCGCTCCCTCTCCACGGGCCGCGCACGAGCGCTCTCGTGCATTCGCCCGCGGACCCATCCTCCACCGCCATATCGATCACACTCAGCGCCTCAAGCCCACTGTCTTCCGCTCTTTCCACGTGCTCAATGACTTCCACGCTCCACGTCAACTTCCCAGTGCGCGCGTCGACCCCCAACGGCGTAACCAACGTCAACGTCTCGATCAACAACGCAAACGTCCAACGCTCCTCCGCGTCCAATTCATCCTGCGCTTTCAACGTCGGCGTCGTCGCGCTCGCCATCCCGCTCGACGAATCCACGAAAATTGGCTGTCCGGTGCTCTCGTCCAGCTCGACCTGATACCCCTCGTTCTCGAGCAATCCATTCGCGACGCCGCCGAGTTCGCTCAAAACCAACAGCGCGCCGTCGCTCGCCGCGAGCGCGTCCGCGTCCGCGCTCTCCACCGGTGCCCCCGTCGCGCCGTCGCGCTCGACCGCCTGCACGGACCTCAACAAAGGCACGACGCACCCCGACGCGCACAGCGCGAGCGCCCAAGCGGCGCCGTGCCCCTCGTCGCCGATGCGCAGCTCGAGCAGTGATTCCGCGGCGGCGGCGCGTTCGCGCGACGATGGCGACGACAAACGGGCGACGATGGCCCGCAGACTCGCGACGGAGTCTGACGATGATGATGCGCGCGCGTCGTCGCGCGCGTCGTCGCGCGGGCGAGGCATGGCGCGGGGCGCGCGGCGACTAATGACGGTTTGAGTTCCAGCGGCGCGACGTCGAGCGGTCGAGGACGAGCGCGAGAGATGAATCGTCGGGAACGAGCGCCTCGAAGTGACCGGGAAAGTGCTTGACGCACAGCGCAGGGATGGTGTCGCCGCCGTGGCGGCAGCGGCGGCGCGCGATGGCGGCGGTAACGAGGGAGAGGGTGAACGTTTCGCGCGCGCGGCGACATCGCCACTCGACGGTTTTACCGGCGCGACGAAATCGACCGTCCGAGAGGTATCTCGCGGGTGCGAACACGCCGTTTCTTTCGTCGCGACGCGGCGCGGCAAGGAAGAAAGGTGACTTGGCCGTCGCTGGGACGCGTTCGTCCGTCGTCTCGACGCACACGATGGCTACGTCGTTGAGACTCGCGATGGCGCATAGCTCGGCGTCGGTGCCCCAAAAGCGAGTCCAAATTTTCGTCGCCGTGTACGGTGCGGCGTCCTTGCGCATCGTGCGAATGTACTCTTTGAAGCGCTCGTCATCGCTCGCTCGCTTAAATTTGCCGACGCGCAAGTAACGTCGCCCCTCGTCGCCGTTCATGAGTAGGTTGTATAGCGCGCGTATTTCCGTCTTCCGGCGCATCGCTTTTCGCCGTTTCTCTAACTCGTCGCACATTCGCGCTCGAATGTCGCGCCAATCCGATCCAACGCGTTTGATATCCCAAACTTTATGCCTCGCGAGCGCCTTGACGCCGTGAGCTATGGACCGAAAGCAACAATTTCCGTCCTCGACGACGCCTTGCACACGCAAGCCCAACGCGCGCGTCTGCGAACTCCAATGACCGTTCTCTTTGCGCGCTTTTCCCATCGCTCGCGCCTCCCCGACGAAGATGACGTCGCTCGCGCTCGTGCTCGCGCTCGAGCTCGCGCTCGAGCTCGAGCTCGACGTCCGCCGCGTCGTCGTTTCGCTCTCGACGTCCTCCACGCGCACTCGCCAACCGCGCGGTCGCAACTGCACCGGCATCGTCCCCGCCGTCGCGACGCGCTCTAAGACCGCCCCCGCGAGCGCCGAGCCACGCTCGCAGAGCTTCAGAGCGTACTCCGTTCCCATCGAACGACCCTCCCGCGCCGTGGACGTCTCGCGACGCCGCGCCGAGGACGCGCGTCGATACGCCGCGAGCAATGTCGCCGACGCCAGCGCGAACGCGCGCGTCGAGCGCCCTCGTACGCCCCCGTACGAAATGCATAAAGCGATGAACTCGGCGTAGACGCGCGCGTTTTGCGAAATCGAGAGCTCGAGCGCGCGAAAGAGCGCGCGAGCTGCGCGAGTGATGTCGGCGGCGGACGCGCGTTTGCCGTCGATTTCTCGCGCCGCGCGCGCCGCGGCGACGGCGAAACGCCTGGACGCGTCGTCGTCGCGGAGCCTTCTTTTGGCGCCGCGCGTCGCGGGCGCGACGCGCATGGCGCGCGCGCGCGGATGTGGCGCGCGTTTCGGTTGGCGGTTAGGCTGAGATTCGGGACGCGCCGCGCGAGCTCTAGCGCTAATGTTTCTATTACGATCGCTAAGTCACGGCTTGCAGGCGGTGATTTGCGCGTACACGTCGTGTGATTTCGTGTCGCACGCGCACGTCATGTCGGTCGCGAACAAAAGACGCAGAGCGACGAGGTTCTTGGTGGAGATGACGCGCGAAGCGACGACGTCGGCGATGAGCGAGGCGACGACGGCGTCGCTCGCGGCGTGAGGTCCAAACTTTTCCGTCACGAAGTCTGCGGCGGTGCGGGCCTCTTGGAAGAATCGGTCGGCGATTCCGGCGAAGACTTTGACGTCGGAGACGGCCTCGTCGGCGTCGGTGAGCTCACCTCGAAAGTGACTCAGATTGGCTTCGATGGAGGCTTTGTAGTCGTCGTAGTGCGCGGGCGGCGGGAGTTCAACGGTTTGAAACGTGCTGAATCGCTGCCAAAAGCGCAAGTCTTCGCCACTGAACGCGGTGATGCACGGTCGCAGCTTGCCGCTGTCGAGGAGTGCGGCGAAGGTGAACCGAAGCGCCGAATACATCGAGAGCTTTTGTTGCTCGGCCAAGAAGCAAAGTTGCGTCTGGATCGTCTGCGTTGACGGTGTCATCGCCTTGCGCCTCAGCGTGACGACACGAAGCCGCTGCAAATAGTGCATGTAGTAGTACACCATCGCGAGCTCGTGGGGCAAGTACAAGTCGAGCGAAAACCCGAGCTCGAGATGCCTGAGTTCGACGTAGCACGTCAAGTGTTCCGCCCAGGCGATGCAAGGCGTCTGAAGCAATTGCAAAGTCTCGACTTTAACCCGATCCTCGTCGCTCGTCGCCAACGCGTCGTCTTGTGCCGCGTCCATGGCGTCCGCGGCGATTTGCAGATGACTGAACTCACCGAGTGATCGCCTGAGAACGCGTCTGAAGCGCGCCCGGTTGACGCAAAACGATCGAACCACAACCGTCAGCGGCTGCACGCACTCGTCGATGAAAGCGTCAACTGCGTCTTTGGGGTGCGCGAACGACGTTTCGAGTGTCTTCGTCGTTACACCAGCAAACGTCCAAACGGAATGAAGTCCAACGTGACCGAAGTGCCATCCGCACAACTCTTTCTCGTGCATCAACTCGGCGGCTGCGAGTCCGAGCGCGACGGCTCCCGGTCGACGAGTCTGGAGTCGCTCTAAACACTCCAAAACGTCTTCAATCGTCGGTGCTTCATCGCGAGCACGAAATTTGAACACCTCGGCGGCGACAAGCACGTCGTCGATCTCTCTTTCGAAATAATCAAACGCTCGTCGAGTGCTCAAAAAGTGCACCTCCCTCGGCGGCGCGCCACCCAACATGTGCAAGCTCAACCCCTTCGAAAAGCTTCCCGCGTCGGGATCCCAATCCAACGCGTCTTCATCATCGACGACGTCTTCGCTATAATAATTTCGCATCTCTTTCAAACGCGCCTTGGCCGCGTTCGCGTGTCGTCGCGCCTCGTTTCTCGCATCCGTCCCCGTTCCGATGGCTCCCGTCAACGTCTTCATCATCAAATGATGCGCCCTCCTAAATTCTAACCGCGCGACGACGGCTTCGACGTCGCGATCACCCCCACTATCCCCCATCGTCGTCAGCACGCTCGAGAGTTCGATCAAAACCTCGTCGTCCGCCTCCGTCGTCGCCCACGCTTCGCGCCCGGCGACTTCTCCAAAGTCCCCGAGCACCGCGAAATCTTCTTCCTCGTACACGTCTCCCGTTTTCACCGCGTGCTGCGCCATCGACGCGCTCGCCAGCGTCGCTCGCGTGAACGCTCGCAGCGCCGGCGTGGCGCCGTCCAGGTGTCCCGTTCGATGTCCCGCGCAGTGCGCGTTCGTCCACACCGTCGTCGCCGCCGCGTGACCCTTTCGAAACGTCCCTTCCGCGCACAGCATCGCGTCCAGCTCGCGCACCAGCTCGCGTCCGGTGATTTCTTTCGGTGCGCGTCCGCTGGCGAGGAGCTGGGCGAGCGTGAGGCGAGAACCATCCCGCACGGCGCCGGCATCCATCTTCAGGTCGCCGATGTCGAGCGCGCTCATGGCGTCGAATAGCGAGAAATTGGCGTCGTGCACGAGCTCTCCCGAGGTGAGAACTTTCGATAGCTCATTTATGATCGGCTCGAGCGGGATCCAGGACATCGCGTCGAGCGGATGGCGCCGAGAGGCGCGAGGTGAGGTCGACGCGAACGCGCGGCCAAGGCGAAGGGCGAGCGCGCGCGAGAGAGAGCGATGGGCGAGCGACGCGTGAGACGAATGCGCGTCAATGATAACTACAACATACGTGTTCTCTCTACCGGCCGCGGACGCGATCGACGACGAACGGGATCGAGTTCGAAACAGACGAACTCCCTTCTCGTTCGCGCGCGTCGCGCCTCGCGGCGCTTCTCTTCTCCTTCGCGACCAGACTAACAAACCCACTAAGTAATCGCTTACTTGAGCGGGATGAACTTGGAACCGGCGGCGAGACCAGCGCGACCGTGCGCCACCGGTCTGTACGTGATCGCGTACTCACCGAGGTACGTCCCAATCATCTCCGGCTTGATTTCGACCGTGTTGAACACCTTGCCGTTGTACACGCCGACGACGGAGCCAACCATCTCCGGGATGATGGGCATGTTTCTCAAGTGCGTGCGCACGGTTTCCGGCTTCTCCATACCCGTCACCGCCGCCTTCGCCTTACGAAGCTTCGTGATGAGCGTCTTGTGCTTGCGCACCAAACCGTTACGCTTGAATCGACGACGAATGCGCGCGTTGAACAGCGTCACGAGCTTGTCGTTTTTCAATTCAAGCAACCCCTCGAGATCGATCCCGCGGTACGAGAACTTCTTGTACGGGTTCTTCTTACGCGGTTGCCCGACGAGGGCGTCTTCTTCGGCCTTAGACTGCGCGCGTCGCACACGTTCGTACTCTCGTCAGTCTCCCTCTTCGTCGCGTCGTCGTTAGGGCTTTGGCCCAGCGCGCCCCCAGCGCGCGTCCCACGCGCGCGTCCCCCCCCGCGCCTCCGACGCCCGCGCCGTCGCTCGAGCGCGCCGTCTCAAAACGTCCCCACGCCCTCGCGCGCGCGTTCGCTCCCCCACCGCGCGCGCGCGCGTCGTCCCGTCGCGATCGCGCGTCGCCTCGCGATCGGCGAAACCCCACGCGATGCGTCCCCGTCGTCGCCTCTCGTCTCGCGCGTTCGCGCGCGCGCGCGCGCCGTCGTCCCGCGTCCCGCGCGCGCGGAAACCCTTCGCGCGCGCCGCGCCGTCGAGCGTCGCGACGCACCATGTTCGAGCGCGCGTCGCGTCGTGGAAAGACGGCGCGCGCGACCGCGTCCGTCGCGATGCCGCGCGGTCGTTTTTTACCTTCCCCCGCGCGTTCGCGCCGATGGCTTTAAGTCGCGTCGCAATGCGTCCCCGCGCGCGTCGCGTGCGCACGCGCGTTTACGCGCGACGTCTGGTGGCGTGTGTCGTCCGTCGATCGATCGCGCGCGGCGCGGTCGACCCTCGACGCGAGGTTCGCATCGCGCGATCGAACCTCGCGTCGTCGATCGCGCGTCGCGCGTCGATCGACCGACGACGGCCGACGTCACACCGACGCGCGACGATGGCGACGGCGACGACGACGACGGCGCGCGCGACGGCGGCGGCGCGCGCCGCGGCGAGGAAGAAGACGCGCGCGACGACGACGACGACGCGACGCGCGCGCGCGACGAGCGAGGGCGAGACGCGCGCGTCGACGCGCGACGACGACGACGACGCGCGCGACGACGCGACGCGCGACGACGCGCGACGACGCGACGACGCGAGCGCGCGACGACGGGACGACGCGTTCTCGTCGTTCGAGCGCGCGCTCGCGGACGCGGCGTCGTTCGGGTCGTCGAGCTCGTCGGGACGGGGGTGGACGCGCGTGGACGACGCGTGGGCGCTGGCGCCGCGCGCGGGCGTCGAGGCCAAGGCGGTGGTGCACTTTTGCGGCGGCGCGTTCGTCGGCGCGTCGCCGCAGGTGACGTACGGGGAGTTTTGCGAGCGGTTGGTGGAGCGGGGGGACGTGGTGGTGATCGCGACGCCGGTGCAGCTGGGGCTGGATCACCTGCGCGTCGCGGACGAGGCGTGGCAAAAGTACGAACGCGCGTCGAGGGCGCTGAGGAAGACGATGGATGGGTTCGACGATCTGCCGGTGTACGGCGTCGGACACTCGCTGGGGGCGTTGGTGACCGTGCTCATCGGGTCGAGGTACGAGACGAAGCGACGGGGGAACGTGCTGATGTCGTTTAATAACAAGCCGGCGACGGACGCGATTCCGCTCTTCGCCGAGCTCTTCGCCCCGGGTTTGCAAGGACTTTCGCCCATTCTCGACGCCGCGCAAAAGTCGCCGCTGCGCGCGTTGCAGCGAAACGCCGACGCGCAGCTTCGTGAGCTCGCGCCGCCTTTGGTCAAGGAGCTTTTACCCATTCTGGACACTCTCGAGCCGGTGATTTTGGAAGTCGCCGACGGGCGCGCCGAGTTCACGCCGACGCCCGAGGAATCGGCGAAATTGGTGAGGAAGTACTACGCCGTGCGCAAGAATTTGTTGATAAAGTTCACCGACGACACCATCGACGAGACCAGCGCGCTCGCCGCCACCCTCGCGGGCGCGGTGGCGGCGGAGGACATCGATCTCACCGTTCGCACGCGAAAAGGCGACCACGTCTTCCCGCTCTGGCGCGACACCGGCATCGACGTTCCGGACGAAGTCTACGAAGCCGCGGAGCAAGGCGGCGAAATCCTCGCCGCGTTCGGTGACGCGTTCGGGATCAAAGCCGACGGCTCGCCGCTCGGTTTACTCCGAGAAGGCTTCGACCGCGCCCGCACTCAGGCCAAGGAGGCGCGCTCGGCGCCGGGCGTCGACGAAAACCGCGTCCTCATGAACGCCCTCGTCGACGACGTCGTGACTTGGATGGCGATTTAGTAGCTCTTTTTAACACCTCCTGAGGCGATAGCTTTGCTTTCTTTCTTCGGGCACGCGTCTCGTCGTCACTTCGCGCCTCTCGCATGCCGCCGACGACGCTCCGCGCGCCGCTGCCCACCTCGACGCGCGGGCCCGTCGCGTCGACCTCCGCGCCGCGCGCCCGCTCGCGCGTCAACGCCCTCGACGTCGGCGCTTTCGCGCTGAGCGGCGGCATCGCCGCGTGCGCGAGCCATTCGCTTTCGGTGCCTCTGGATGTCATCAAGACTCGATTGCAGTGCGAAAAGTTCGACGACGCGACCGTCCTGGGCGTCGGCGCGGCCATCGTGCGGCGCGAGGGCGTCGGCGCGCTCACCGCGGGATGGGAAAGCACGTTCTTCGGGTACGGCGCGCAGGGAGCGCTGAAATACGGTGGATTTGAGTTTCTCAAGCGGTGCGCGAGCGCGAGCGCGGGCGGCGACCAGAGCGCGCTGGGATTGCTCGCGCTCGTAGCGTGCGCCGCGAGCGCCGAAGTCGTGGGAAGCGCCGTGTTGACGCCGCTGGAACAAATCAGGATCAAGACGGTGAGCGATTCGAGGTACGCGGGAGATTCGTTCGCGGAGGCGGCGAGGCGGTTCGCGAGCGAGCCAAACGGCGGGCTTAAAAGCGTGGCGACGAATTTACCCGTCGTGTACGCCAAGATGCTGCCGTACACCGCGGTGCAGTTGGTGTCGTACGACGTGTTCAATCGAACGTTCGCGTCGACGTCGCTCGATTCGGCGACGACGCGACCGGCGGCGGCTTTGGCCGCGGGCGTATTGGCGGCGCTCGCGTCGCAACCGGGCGATACGTTACTCTCGGCCACGAACGCCGGGCGGTGCGCCATCGTCGGCGACGACGCGGACGCGACCGCGTCTACGCGCCCGCGTCGCTCGCCGCTCGACGTCGCGATCGAGCTCGGGCCGGTCGGTTTAATGACGGGTTGGCGCGCGAGAATAGCGCACGTCGCGTCCATCGTCTTCACCCAGCTCCTCGTGTACGACGCCGTGAAGGACGCCTTAGCCTCGCCGCGTTAGCGTCGATAAAATCTACGCTCCGATCGCCTCGAGCGATCGCGTTCGCGTTCGCCGTCGTCGTCGTCTTTCGCGTCACAGCGCGCCGCGCGTTCGATGTCGAGTCTCCTCCTCCGCGCGTGCGTCTTGCTCGCCCTCGTCCCGCGCGCGCGCGCCGTGGACGTCGTCCGCGCGAACGATCGCGCGCCCTCGAACCCGATATTCCCCAACGGCCTGGACGTCTTCGGCAGGAGCGCCGAGTGCCGCGCGTGTCACGCCCTGGTGAACGCGCTCAACGAAAATCTCATCCCATCCATCGCCGCCGAGCGCGCGAAACCGGCGTCTCGAGCGACGTACGGCGCGTACGACGCCCTCGTCGAGGCCGCGCTGGCGCCGGCGTGTCGATTGAGCGCGACCTGGCACGACGCGACGACGAGGAAGGCGTGCGAGAGGTTGATGGAGACGCGAGAGGACGACGTGGCGGCGGCGTATCATCGATGGATCAAACGCGGCGGCGGGCTGGCGCGGGACGCGAGGAAGGCGACGACGGATGAGGCGAAAGTGACGGTCGCGGAGGCGAGATCGGGGGCGTACGACCCGGTGGGATGGAATTGGAATTATGAGGTGTGCGGACGCGCGACGGGGGCGTGCAGGGAACAGTTGGCGATGCACGAACTCGCGGAGTTTGACGACGACGGCGCGGGCGATGGAGAGGCGAGGAAGTATCGATCGGAACAGAGACCCGCGGATGGGGAGACGGTGGATGGGATGCTGAAGGTGACGGCGGGAACGTTTCACGAGGCGGTGGTGCGCCGAGACGCGGACGTGGTGGCGTACGTGGGATTTCCAAAGTTGGATAAGTGGGGGCATTTTTACACGGCGGCCGCGTTGGGGAGCGTGCGCGAGATGTTCGCGTCGAACGAAACCGCGCGCGAGGGATTTGAGATCGCGTTCGTGGATGGCACGCACAACGACGTGCCGCCGCCGTACGGGAGCGACGCGCAGGCGCCGACGGTGGCGATGTTCGCGGCGGGGAATAAAAATTGGCCTCGGTACATGACGGACATGAACGACGGGAAGTTGACCCCGTTTGAAGTCTTACAGTTCATCATGCGCACGTCGGCGAAGCCGTCGACGGTGCAACACGCGCATTGGCTCACGCAGTCGCTTTCGCAAAACGCGCTTCATCGTAGAATTTGGGACGACGACGAGTTGTGATCGCCGGCGTCGAGCGCGAGTTGTATTCATCGAAAACGAGACGTCTCCGTGCGTTTAAACTTTAGGGGTTAGGCGTCTCTTCGCCGATTCTCGTCTCGTCGGGTGCGCGCCGCGCGCGAGACGACGGACGACGGAGCGCGTGATGAAACCAGAGAAGTAAAATAACAAGACGCGCGCTCGTGGTCGACGAGCGCCGTCGCAACGACGATGACTTTTGTAACAGACGCGTTCGACGCGCTAAATCACGACTTGCAGCCCTGACTTTTTATCCGTTCGCAGCGACCGCGCGCTCTCGCTATCGATGGACCTCCGTTCCCAACTCTCGTGCACTTCCTCGAAATACTGCAGCCACTCCTTCCCCGTGAGCACCGTCTCC
>Ga0222715_10002955_pt1 | contig 15337 bp, 15 predicted proteins | sample C33_9DmetaG_FD_165056 | JGI IMG/M metagenome (GOLD analysis project Ga0222715, IMG submission 165056) | Estuarine water microbial communities from San Francisco Bay, California, United States - C33_9D | ecosystem: Environmental > Aquatic > Marine > Unclassified | place: USA: California...
AAGCTAACTGAAGCGGTATCTCAGATTGCCCGTGTGGAAGAGCAGCTGTTGTCTGCTTTCAAGCGCATGGATAGACACGAGAAAAGACTAGACGATCAGGAAGATGACATACGAGAGCTAGAAGGAGTTGTGTTAACTAACTCAAACTCTGTCAAGAACGCTGAACGCTTCTTCTGGGTTGCTGTAAGTGCGTGTGCATCCCTTGTTGTTTACATGGTGCGATAGCTTATGTGGCAAGCTTTACTATCACCTATAACAACTCTTCTGGGTCAAGTTCTTAAGAACAGGGCTGAAGAAAAGAACGCAGTACATAAAGCAAAGATGCAGGTTATTCAAAACACAGCATCTTGGGAACAGCTTATGGCTACTGCTAGTGCCACTTCATGGAAGGACGAGTGGTTTACATTGTTGCTCTCAGCGCCTGTGGTTGCAGTTGTGTGGGGCATTGGGATGAACGATGTGGAAATACTAGATCGTATTGGTCTTGCCTTTGAGGAGCTTAACAGGCTTCCTGATTGGTATCAGTACCTACTGTTTATGGCTGTGTCTGCATCCTTTGGTATTCGTGGTGCTGACAAGTTGCTTGCTTTAAAGGGGAAGAAGTAAATGGTAGATGAAGTAATTTCTATTCCTGAAATATTTGCTACCTTTAGAGTAACGATCATTGGTACTCCTAACCTAGACGCAACAAGGGCCGTAAACGCAGCTTATCGTGCAGGAGTGCGTAATGATAAAGCACTATGCAACGCTGGTGGTGGTTTAGTAAGCGGTGGTGGAAGCGAGTGTTACTTTGGAGAAGCCGCTTTTGATAAGGCATCTCAAATAGTAAACAACCCTGACGCACCTGATGGTATTAAAAGTAAGGCTCAAGATTGGTTAGACGCTAATCCTGATTTCACAGGTGGTGAAGAAACAGACGATACTCCGTCAGCTGAACAAGGCCTGATTGATAAATACGGCAAAGCAGTTGTAGATGACTTTAAGCAAAAATACGAAGACATTGTTGCTACAGTTGGTAAAGCCGCAGATGACCCTTGGGCAGCAATTGAGGGCTTAATTTCAACAGCTTCTGCAACTAAGGGGCCGTGTTGGGAAGGAGCTTACGGCGGTAAAGAGTGGATAAGAAACTGTGTTACCGTGGGGGTTTTGGTAGGAATACCCGGACTTCCTGTGCCACCTATTCCCGGCGTTGTGGGAGCAACTGTAGGAGACATTGAAGACGCTATAAAAACAGTAGGCAAAACAATAGGTGATTTTATTGAAGACCCTACTGGCACTATGAGTGAAGTTGCCAACAACGTTTTGGACGAAATTAAAGATATATTTGAAAAAGGGTCTGACCCTAAAGGGATATACGATTACGTAAACGGAATTTTTGGTAGTGTCCTTTCTGGTGTCATCATGGATGAGATTAGTGACACTATTGATAAACTTTTTGTCAGTGGTGAAGATGATGATGAAGACGATGATACCACTATTGATTACGGAATGTGTGATGACGGGTTTACTGAAAAGCTAGATGAAGACGGTACTAATTGTTCTGGAGTAGAACCAATAAATGGAATAGGGGATTTTTGTACTACTGGTGACGGCAAAGACGGAACGTATCAAGAAGTAGACGGAGAACTAAAGTGTGTTTCTGGTACTACAGATGACGATGATGACGATGATGTTGATGATGACGTAACCGATTACGATCCGGACTGTAGTCAGCCTGTTTCTGTTACTCCGTATGCTACTTTAGTTGACAGACAGATTGCTTACAATAACAAGTGTAAATCAGAAGGCTGGTGTCCCGCAAGCCCCGGAGAAACTCCTACAAAAGCGGAAGATCATGAAGATGGAGACTGCGGCAAGCCTCTAATAACTGTTGATGAGCCTCCACCGGAGCAGGGTAACTGTCCCGAAGGAATGGTTGAGTGTCCCTCTGGGCAGTTAGGACCAACAGGCAATCCTTGTGTTTCAGACATATCGCAGTGTTCTGACAGGCCTATTGATGATACTCCAGAGCCACCCCCGCCGCCTGCGCCTGAACCTGAGTACTGTAACGGTAATCCTCAATCAGCGGCAGAAATAAATGCGTGTATAAACGCTGGTTGGACAACGTGTCCTGACGATAGGAAATATGCTGGCTCGTGGATCAAGCCGGGAGCAGATCTAGACAGGTACTGTGGTCCTGTTATGCCAACCGAAACACCTCCACCACCAACGCCACCGGACGAGCCACCACCGCCACCACCGCCGGGAGAGTGTCCCTCAAAAGGAACAGTACTAGAATCAGGCTGCGATGGAACTACTTTTTTCATTAGGTTTGCTGACGGTGAGTGTGGCGAAATCTATGACGCTGTTCCGGGCTACGGTGGTTGTTCTGGCGCTGAAGGTGGCTACCAGTGTGACGATCCTAACGCTACAACAAATGCGGACGGAAGTTGTGGACCCTGTAAAGCGGGGTACGTATTTGACGGCTCTGTAGAAAAATGTGTACAAGAGGAACTACCGGGGGGACCACCACCGGAGCCACCGCCAGAGCCACCACCGGAACCACCACCGGAACCACCACCGGAACCCCCGCCCCCATCTGGAGGAGGTGGAGGAGGAGGCGGTATGTTTAGTCAGCCGTCTATGTCTGTTCCTCCAATGGGTGATCCACAGCTTTTAGCTAAGATGGAGTTTCCAATTGTAGATTACTTATCTGAGTCTTTGGCAGAACAAACTAAAGATCAGTTAATGACAGGAATGTTAACAGGAAGCATAGTATGACGTATTTAGACATAGTAAACAACGTACTGAGGCGTCTTAGGGAAGACACAGTAACTACTGTTAACGCTAACACGTACAGCACTATGGTTGGTGACTTTATCAATGACGCAAAGCAACTCGTGGAAAACGCTTGGGATTGGTCTAATCTTAGGTCTACCCTCACGTTGACCACGGCGGCTGATGACTACACGTACTCCCTTACGGGCTACCAAGACCAAGGAAAGATTCTTAACATCATTAACGATACGTCTAATATCGTGATGGAATACAGACCTCAGACTTGGTTTGACGATAAGTTCTTGGTTAACACCCCTGCGTCCGGTGCTCCACAGTACTACACCTTTAGCGGTATCGACGGTTCTGGTGATGCACAGATTGATGTGTACCCTAAGCCTGATGGTGTGTACTCTATCAAGGTCAAAAGCGTCATAAGAAACGTAGCCTTGAGTTCTGACTCTGACACGTTGGCTATTCCTAGTCAGCCTGTGATTCACATGGCAGTAGCTCTGTTGGCTCGTGAACGTGGGGAGACAGGAGGCACATCTACCCCTGAGTACTTTGCTATTGCTGACAAGTATCTCTCTGATGCAGTTGCTCTGGATGCACAAAAGCATCCTGAAGAAACTATCTTTTACACCCCCTAGGAGTACGTATGGCCCAGCCACTACAGAGTATTAATTTAGTTGCTCCTGCGTTCAAGGGGATCAACACAGAGGATTCTCCTATTGCACAGGATCCGTCTTTTGCTGAAATTGCTGACAACGCAATCATTGACAGGCGTGGTCGTTTGGCTTCACGCAAAGGTAATGCTGTTGTTACCACAGACAACACTGTTTTAGGTGCTGACTACCTGCACAACATACACGAGTTTTACGATAGTGCGGGTAACGAGGTAATCTTTAGTACTGGTAACAACAAGATTATGACAGGCACAACTACTCTGGTTGACGCTACTCCGGGGTCGTACACAATTAGTGCTAACGATTGGAAGATATTTAACTTTAACGATCACGCTTACTTCTTTCAACGTGGCTACGAACCTCTGGTGTACAGCAACGCGCTAGGTGCAGTAACGAAGATGTCTGCTGTTAGCGGAGCATCTGTAGCGTCCACACAGTACTGTAACGAAGCTGTTGCAGCTTATGGTCGTGTGTGGTGCGTAGGTAACGCTAGTGATGACAACACAATCTACTGGTCTGATCTTCTTAAGGGACACGACTTTGCTGGTGGATCTAGCGGATCTATTGATGTATCTAAGGCGTGGCCTAACGGGTTTGACAAGGTGGTAGCTCTTGCAGCACACAACGGGCTGTTGATTATCTTTGGTGAGAACAACACTCTCGTGTACGCTAACGCAGAAAGCCCCGCATCTATGGAGATACGTGATTCTATTCCGGGTGTTGGCTGTGTAGACCGTAAGAGTGTACAGAACATTGGTACTGACTTGATCTTCCTAACTCAGACAGGCTTACGTAGCCTTGGCAGAACAATACAAGAAAAGTCTCTACCTATTACAGACTTGAGCAGAAACATCAAGCAGGAGATTATTGCTAATACAACGGCTAAAGCAGTTCCTGTGAGTTCTGTGTACAGCCCTGAGAACTACTTTTACTTATTGTGTTTCCCAGACCTCAACCTTGTCTATTGTTTTGACGTTAGGGGTTTGTTGGACAACGGGTCGTACAGAGTAACACGATGGCCTAGTGTGGACTTCAAGAGTTTTCACAGGGACAGAAACGGGGACATATACATTGGTACAACAGCTGGACTAGGTAAGTACAGCAACTACTTAGACAACGGTAATCCTTACCGCTTCAGGTACTTTAGCCCCGGCCTTACCTTTGGTGACCCAGCGCGAATTAAGATGCTGAAAAAGATTAGACCTACTCTGATTGGAGGAAACAACTCAGACATATTCCTCAAGTGGGCCTACGACTTTTCAACATCATCTAGCACTAGCACATTTAGAACTAGTAGTGCTATTCCGGGTTTTTACGGGCAGTCTGAGTATACAGCTGCTGAGTACTCTGAAGAGGGTGTTACTTTGAGTAGAAACTCACTAAACACCACAGGCTATGGGTCAGTAGTCAGCGTAGGTCTTGAGACAGACATAAACGGTTACGCTTTGTCCATACAGGAAATGAATGTATTAGCACTAATAGGTAAAACGATATGATTATAACCATGAATTACAATAAAAACAGGGGTACTTACTAATGGGTTTTTTAAGCGACATTATAGACGCCTTTGTTCCTAGCAACATTGAGGCTCTCTATACCGCACCTTTGCCCCAAGCCGAAGCGCCTGAGATTGGTTTTAAAGGTTTCACAGTAACAGGACCAACAGGAAAAATAGAGGGTCTGGATGGAGGCGGGGTACGGTATACTTTAGGCGGCAGAGGCCAATCAATTCAGAGTGCTCTGGAATCTGAGGCGTTATCTAGGTTTGGTGGTGTTCCTGCTACTGCAACTCAGATGGGTACTATCGGTGGTCAGCTGTTAGGCACAGGTCAACAGCAGCTAGGCGTAGACCCCTATGGCCTCGCTGGTCAACAAGCGGCGGCAGAGGGTGCGTTTGGCCTAGGTCAGCAGTTCATGGGTCAAGCTGGTATGCCTATGGGTGCTAGAGAACAAGAGGTGTATGACCGTATCAGGGCTACACAGCTTGGTGAAGAAGAGAGACAGAGGCTTGCGCTAGAAGAGCGTTTAGCTGGTCAGGGGCGCTTAGGTGTGCGTACAGCAATGTTTGGCGGTACACCAGAGCAACTGGCGTTGTCTCAAGCACAAGAGCAAGCACAAAACCAAGCAACTCTTATGGCAATGCAACAGGCACAACAAGAGCAGGCGCAGCAGGCGTCTCTGGGTGCTCAGTTTGCAGGCTTAGGCTCTGGCCTAGCAGGACAACGGCAAGCACTGGAAGCCGCACAACAAGCTAGGGCTTTGCAAGCTCTACAGGGCGGCATGGGCCTTGCTACGGGAGGTCTAGGGTTAGAACAGGCACAGCAACAGATTGGCTTAGGTGCGCTTCAGGGCGCTTATGTACCACAGGCTGCTATGTTGTCTGCGTTCTCTCCTGCACTTAACGTAGCATCTATGGAAGATGTAGCACGTAGGCAGCAAGGTGAGTTTGACCTAGAAGCACAGATGGCTAATATTTCTGGCCTCGTTGGACAGAGGGCGGCTCTGGCTAGTCTGTACGGTGGTATTTACGGTGGTCTAGGATCTGGCTTAGGCGGGTTACTAACTGATCTGTTTTAACCCGTTTAATTAAAGATAGAGGATAAAGAACATGGCTTACGATATTGGTGGGATGCTTGCTAGATCTGGTGCAGTTACTGGTCAACTTATGGGTGGTGGTATTGCTGACGTAGGTGCTGGCATAGGCGGTTTACTTACGCGCCGCAAGGAAAAACGCCGTAAAGCAGAAGAACTTCAAGAGGCGCAACAAGCCATCAGTCAGTACACTACTGCGGGAACAATAAACCCCGGAATGTTACTTCAAAAAGCACAACAAGCTGCATCAGAAGGTAATACGCAACTTGCTCAGTTGTATCAACAGGGTGCTGAACAAGCAAAACAAAACCTGACTACAGGACAAAATTTAACTGCTTACAACCAACTAGCAGCAAAAGCTGGACTATCTCCAGAAGAAGCAGGCACGGGTGTGCGTGGTTTAGTTTCAGGCCAATATAAAGATCCATCTGCTGCTCTTAGAGGCGCAGTTGAAACTCAAAAAATGGTCAAACAAAAAGCTAATACAGAGTACGTTGTTGACCAGCTTAGGGCTGAAGGTTTAGACAGCATAGCGGAAGACGTAGAACGTGGATTATATACAGACGCTCAAACGGGTGCGGTGTTATCTTCCGCTAGACAAGCAAAAGCAGCAGCAGAACAAGGGCAGGCTGGATTAGAAGCGTTTGTTGATGCGACTGAGTTATCTGATACTACGTTTGGCAAGGCAATAAAAGAAGGCAAACTAGAAAATGTTCCCGCCAGCTTAATATCTAAAATGGCTACAGAAGCTATTGCAGAAAGACAGACAACAGAACTTGTTAAAAATTTAAAGTTGATAAATACTAACGTTTCTAATGAAGCTGCTGAGTTACTTGAAATGGGCGTAATTACTGACGAAGGAGCTAAGAAGCTAGTTGTTGAAGGAAAGAAAGGACCACAGATTTCTACGTCCAACATGAAACAGTACGTGCTTGAAGACGGTACTGTGGTCTGGGGTGGTGACATTACTGTAGACGGAGATGAGCGTAAGGCTTACCGTGATCCTCAGAACCCCAACAGCATCATTAATCTTCCTGTAGAAGCTGTAGAATTAAAAGGCGAAGCAAGAATACGTGGAGAAGACTTGCGTCTTGCTGGTATTCAGCTTGCGGAAAATCCGAAGTTTTCTGACTTAGGCGCTACAGATCAAGAGAAAGCTAAAGTCGCTTTTGCCTCTAAGTACAACGAGTTGATTACCAAAAAGAAAACAAACGAAGAAGCACTAGCTGAAGCTAAAGCACACGCATTAAGTCTGATTGAGCAAAAAACTGAAGAAGGTATTAATTTTTTGGGTTTTGAAGTACCCTTGACAAGTAAAACAACTACAGAGTTTAAAGAACTAAGGGAGTTTGATAGTGTCGAAGCGGCAGAAGCTGCTGGATTAAAACCAAACACTATTGTTCTTATTAACGGACGAAGGGCTGTAATTGAATAATGGCTATCAGATTCTTAGATGAAGAACAGCCAACAGAAGAAAAAACTGTTGGTACTTCAATTCGTTTTCTTGACGAAGAACCCGCACCAGAAGAAGCTGAAGAGGACATAGGCTGGTGGGACGAGTTTAAGTTAGCTTACGATACTACGTACACTGATGTTCAGGACTGGGGCTTGTCCCTAGAAGCTGCCATGCCTATGGGAAACATAGACTTTGAAGACGGATTACCTGTGTATCGTTCTCCTGCAGAACTTTATGGTGCTGACTTTGAAGACATGGACTACGATCAGCGCAAGGAATACCTCGCAAACCGTAGGGAGTTCTTGGGTAAGCTAGATAATATTGACACTATCTTGTATCAAGAGGACGCTGGTAAAAGTGCTAGTGCTTCAATCCTAGGTACACTCACGGGTGCATTAGCTACCCCGACTACAGTAGTACCATTTGGTAAAACAAGAGTAGCACAGGCCGCTACAGGTGCTGCTATTGGCGCTGAGACTGCTGCTGCTAAACAAATAGTTGAAGGCGAGTTTGACCCTGTAGAGTTTGCCGCAATGACAACCGTTGGTGCTGTGGCTCCTGCAGTTACAGAGGCTGTTGTCAAGGGCGCTGCTAGTGTAACCCGCAAGGGTGTTGAGGCTGTCAAGGAAGCTGAGAACAGAACTAGGGTTACTGCTGCTCGCCTCATGGGTAAGCAAGCTACGCCACGGTCACAGAAGAAAGCTGACAAGTTGGTTGACAAGCTAGAGCAAGAGTACGCCAAGGGTATAGTCGAGGGGTTGGACGAGAAAGCTATCGTAGCTAAAGCTAATGAAACTCTTGGCATAACCACAGATGATCTTGATGATGTTCTGGTACACGCCAGCAGACAGCCCGTGATTCCTAATGCTGAAGCCGCCGTTAAGATTGTGGCTGCACGAGAAAATCCTCTGGCGTCAACAAGCATAGTCGGCAAGGCTTATGATGCTGTAGCTGCGCCTATCAGTACAGTAATTAAAAATGTTGACAAGCAGACCTTTGCTCGCTTGCGTAAATACGAGAAGGATCTTCACGTAAACTCTTCAGAGACTATGAACAAGCTGGGTAAGTTTATCACTGGCGCTGCTAGAGCAAACAAAAATAATCCGCTTGAGTTCAAGAGTTTTCAACGAGCGTTGTTTAACGGCAAGATAGAGGAAGCTAAAACCATTGCTGCCAAAAGCACAGCCAAAGATATGCGCGACTTGCTACCTGAAATAGAAAATGTACGTGATTCCTTAAACGTTTTGTACGGTAATCTTAAAAACGCGGGTGTTAAAGTTGAGTACAGAGAAAACTACTTCCCACGGATGGTAAAAAATTTAGATGGCCTGCTTAGGGCGCTAGGGTCTACACGGAAAGCAGAAGTAGAACAAGTCTTAAGCAACTACGCTAAAACAAAAAAGGTAGAAAACTGGAAAGAGCTAGATGATTCTGAAGTTAGTCAAGTTATTGGGCAGTACTTACAAAGACGCCGTGGGCCGGGTGGAAAACCTTCTATTGCTAAAGAAAGAAAAATAGAAGAGCTGGATGACGTTATTGACCAGTACTATTATAGCGCACCTGAGTCTTTACAAATGTACGTAACACGGGCAGTCCGTGAGGCTGAGAAGCGTAAGTTTTTTGGAGACCGCACAGTAATTAAAGAAGGCACAAATGTTGTAGATACAGAGGCAAGCATAGCTAACTACATTGCTGATGCAGCCAAGCGCGGCATGGACACAGATCAACTTGATACACTTAACGCAATGCTTAAGGCTCGCTTTGAACTTGGAGAACAAGCGTCTAGTAAGTTTGTAGCGGGACTAAAGAACTTTCAGTACGCCTCTTTGCTTGGTCAGTTTGAATCTGCGTTGACTCAGCTTGGTGACGTAGGCGCTTCTATTTACCTTAACGGGATGGTCAACACAATCAAAAGTTTGGTTGGTAAAAAGACTGTAACTGTAGAAGACATGGGCTTGATTAATAAAGTTGCTGCTGAAATGTCTAGCATTAACGGAACAGGTAACGCTCTTGAGTTTGTGTTTAAGTGGTCAGGGTTTAACCAGATTGATAAGCTAGGTAAAGAAACTTTGATGAACTCTTCACTACAGAAGTGGTCTAAGGTTGCTAAGAAAAATCCAGAGGCTGCTGCTAAAAGATTCAGAGACACTCACGGCGATGATGTATCTGCGTTGATTGACGATTTGGCTAACGACAGAATGACAGACAACGTGAAGCTAATGCTGTGGAACGAGTTATCTGATGTACAGCCTATCTCTCTATCAGAGATGCCTAAGAAATATTTAGAGATGCCTAATGGTAGAATCTTCTATGCGCTCAAGACGTTTACATTGAAGCAGTTTGACCTTATTCGCAGAGACATGGTTGAGAAGATGCGTCATGGAAGCGTTAAAGAAAAAGCGGAGGGTACAGCTAATATGTTGCGGTACGCCACTGCAATGGGACTCTCTGGCGCTACAGTACAACAAACAAAAGACATACTCACCAAAGGTGAGCTAGATCCTGAGAGTTTCCCAGACGATGTATATGAAAGTCTTATGACAATTATGATGTTCAGTAAGTATTCTAGAGAAAGATACTTTGAGCAAGGAAATGTTGGTACGTTCTTAGCCTCTCAGGTTGTTACTGTCCCTGCTGCTGAGTTACTAGATAAGTCAGTAAAGGGTGTTCTGGCCTTGACTGAGGAAGATGCCAAGGCTGACAAGGCCGTAGCAACAGCGGTCAAGAACATTCCTATCATTGGTAAGCAGGCATACTATTGGCTCTTCGGTGGGGCTGAACGTAAGCTAGAGTACGAGGAAAAGCAGAAAGCTAAAGAACGCAGTGAAGAACTTAAGAAAGCGGGGATTAACTAATGAACGACGATAAGCACACAGTAAGCTACACATCCCACGACTACCACAGTATGTGTCAGAAGTCAAAGGAGCGCATCAAGAAGATGCAGAAGGAAGGAATACCTACGCCCCATGACCCGAAAGACAAGCCAGAGGACGTAGGCAAAAGGGAAGGTTACTCTATCCTATTCATGTCATAACTCACAGTTATTCCCTGTACAGGCCAGTTGTTGTGATCCTTCAGTCATATCACTGGCCTCTTCAATATCCCACGATATTTCCTTAGGGAAGTCCTTAGCAAGCTGGTTGTACGTCTTCTTGTCCACAGGTTCATAAGGAGCCTGTTGGTACGTGTGGTCTGAGTAAGGTAGGAAAGAAATTCCAGATACCTTATCAAACTTGTTGTACAGCCACTGTCCCACCTCTAGAAACTCCTCATCACGGTAGTAGCAGGTCATAGATGGCTTGTGCTCACACCAGTAGTCCTGATATATCTCCCACAGATCCAACTGCTCCATAGCACCCATGTCTGAGGCTGTCACAGCGCCCTCAGGAGACGCGATAGGAAAGGAGAATACCCGTGTACTAGGGGACATTAGATCGTCCTCCACAGGGACTCCTGCGGCCTCTAAGACCCCACAAAGTGGGTCACGAGAGTCAGCACGGACTCGTCTAATATATTGATTGCTGTAGCGAGGGTGAATGCCACTAGCAGAATCGACCAGCTGACTAACAGTACCTGAAGGCTTAACCGCAGTAATCGCGACAGAAGGATTAATGCCCAATCTCTTAGCCCAATGCTCGTTAGTGACGATAGCTTCATTACGCATCTCCGTAAGCCACTTCTTGAGTTTACCCTTGTCTTCCCGTCCTGAGAGCACAGGGTGGTCCATGATGCCTGTCAGAGATACTCCCAGCAGTGCCTCTTCCTCTGTGTTGGTCTTCCATACGTTACGCAGGTAACGGAAGTCTGTCAGGGTAGCCTGTAGAGTTCCAAGGATAGACGCAATGCGTACTTTTCGTTTGAGGCTTGCGAGTGTATCGCTCGACCTGATAACAACTTCTGATAGATTGCAGAATTGGTAGGGTCTGAGGATGATTTCGCTGCATGGATTAGTTCCAAAATCATAGGTAGCATCTCTTCGCTCGTTCTTTGCAGCCTGCTTTTGACTTGCCACTCGACTAAAGACACCTCGTTCGCCAGATCGTGATTCATATAGACTAGTCCACTCGTTTAGGAATGCTTCAAAGTCTGGCTTTTCTGTGTAACAAGCAGAGTTATTAGCCAGCCCCCGTTGTGGCTCATCTACCCACCACTGTCCGTGCTTACAACGGCGTAGTCTATCGTCCGTCAGGTTTGAGAGGCTGATGAGGGCGCTTCGTCTGACTCCTCCGACAACGACGATTTGAGCAATCTTACAGCAAAGATCGTGGCATTCAATGGACGTAAGGCGTCTCCCAGCTGATCCTTGAAAGAGTTCGATTGTGAACTTGAAAAGATCGACGAGAGGTTCAGGACCACTTGCACGGCCTCCGAAAGTCTTGAGTGGGGAACCTGCAGGTCGTACTCTGCTAACGTCCCATTGGGGAACTTGACCTGAGTACAGCAGTGATACCAACTCCCTAAACGATTTCGCCCATCCGACCTTCGAATCCGCAACATTAATAACTGTGTCGGTTGCATGGAATGTCTCCGCTACTTCTGGTAGTTTACTAATGTATTGGCGCTCTACACTAAAGCCTACCCCTGTGCCGCATAGCAAGACGTACATCAGTTCGTCAAAGGCCTTGGGGTGGTCTATAGGTAGGTAGCTACAGTTAAACCCTGCTACGTTGTCACGATCCAGAGCCTCTCCTGCGGTCATCAGTGCTCGCATGGATGGCATTACGTCTAGATCGTGGATAGCTTTAAAAATCTCTGACACATCAAAGTCATTCAGAGCACCCCGGTCTGACCAGAAGTTAATGTACCTGTTTACTGTTTCTTCCCAAGTCTCCCTACGCTTCTCTTCTGGAAGGTAACGGGCGTACCGTGACTTGTGTATGTACTGTTGGTATGCGTCCATCTATTCTGTTACTCCTAGTGTTTCATTTATGATTGCTTGTCCTGCCATCTGTAGCAGCATGTACACCCCATCAGGGTACTGTTCGTTGGATGCTACTTCAAACATTTCACCGTCTTCGTACATAACTACAGCTACCTTTACCTTTCGTCCCTCTTTCTCGTGCGCCATAGCTTTACCTACAAACACAGAAAGAAACTCTGATGTGGGTACGTCCTGTGTTTTTTCGTCCTTCTTACCAAAGTTACCGTCTATAACTTTCATAAGGCAACCTCCTTTATGAGCCAATCCAGATAGACACGGGCCTTGCGTAGATCCTCTACACCGTTCTTATACTCGTAACGCCAGAGGTACTTCAGACAGTTTCCCTTGAGATACCCCTTGTACTCCTGTGGGTGCATGGACGCCTTGATTGCTTCAATGGCCTCTATCGCTCCCTTGTTGTAGTGATCTGGCTGTGTCACAGGGTTGTGCTTGTCCTCTGGGTGATACAGTTTACCTACTGCTGTCTTAGACACTTTGTTCCACTCTTCTGGTGTTGCTTCGTCTATTGACATTTTTTTACACTCCTCAAACTTCTCTGCGCATTCTTCTGAAGATAATCCCTGCTCTTCACAGATTTTTTTACGTATCTCACAGTCTGAATACCAAGTCCACTCATTCCGCATCGACCTCTTCCTCTAGTTCCTCTTGAAACTCATCTAGCCTGCGTAACAACTTGTCTTCAAACCTGTCTAGTATTTCTTCTGAAGAGATCTGTAGTGCTTCCAGAAGATCGTCAGGATCATAGAACCTCAAAAGCTTCTCCTTAATTTCTTCTAGTGTCAGAGACATAATCAACCAACTCCTTAAGTGTGTCTATATTATACCATAGTATTCCGTGTTTGTCACACCATTCAGCCATAGTATTTTTGGTACTTTTGCTCACTTTCTGATTAGGCTTCATAAGTATGAAGATAAGTTCTTGATCGCTTCCAAGGCAGTTAGAGATTGAGCGATACTTCTGGGTGTCTCCTGCTCTGAAATATCCTTTGCACTCAATGAGATACGTTCGTCCGTTGAGTTCATACACAAAGTCAGGGGTGTACTTTCGTTCGATCCTGTAGGGGACTTGAAACGGTTCGTACGTAAAACCAAATGGTTGTAACTGCGTGGCAACATCTTTTTCAAACTCCGACCTAAAGTTTCCTAGTTTAGACTTCCGCGACCTTCGGCTCATTGACCACCTCTGTTAAGTATCTGGGTCCACTTGAGTACAGGAATGTTCTTACTCCGGGCCAGCAAGTATGCTTGTAGGGACAGTAGGAACAACCGACTGCGAGCTTTTGATTTCCACTTTTGCCATCTGGTACGACTTCGTGGCAGTGCTCTGGTGCTTCCGGTTGCTCTACTAGCTTTTTTATGCGGTTGATGTGCTCCTCTATGTCGTAGCCAATCTTGTCGTACACGGGAGCCTGTGTGTCCTCAGAGTCGTACATCAGGTACGTTAGATGGCCGTTCTGTTTGTCCATTGCTAACCAACCAAACTTGGTTTCCCCTTCAGAGTGTGCATACCCTTTAATTTGAGCAACGTATCCAAACGGATCATCAAAAGCCAAACTTCCGTCTTTGAATTTTTTAAACCCAAAAGAGGAAGTGCTCTTAACATCAGTGACAACACCGTCAATTTTGCAGTCCATAGACCCCGTGATACCAGCGACTTCACACTGCTTTTGCTCATCTGTAACCTCGTGTCCTGAGAGTCTGGTGAGAAACAACAGCATCTCTTCGATCAGATGCCCGTACATAAACTTGACGTAGGTGTTAGGAGTCATTTCCTCCTGTACGTCTGGGTTGTTAACTACGTTCCAGAGGTAACGATCATCACGCCCTATGTTTGACATTCGTAGCTTGCGTCCGTCACGCTTCTCTGTGAACAGATTTGACATGAGCTTCTTACAGTTCTCGCCAAAGCGGTCAATCTCTTCGTACAGATCAACGTCCTCTGGTACTTCTTTGGAAGCAACAACAGCGTATATATCGTCTACCAGTGAGTAAAGTTTGTTCATTTATGTTGCTCCATTAGGTCAGCTATGGCTGACTGTGCTTGGTCCGGTGTGCAATTGAACCACTCACCTCTGCGGTCATACGTTTTATCTAGCAGGCTGTGCGCCTCTGACTCAGCAGATCGTCTGTCAGTCACAGACCAGCAAGTGAACAACTCGTAGTCTCTGAACGGTGAAGACGTTTGGTATCCGTTGAGTCTGTCCTCTGAGTCCACTGCCATGCCTACCTTGACCCACTCAGGAAAGTTAGGATTAGTAATGATGTACACCTGTCCCTCACGACTCAGTTCGTACTTCGCTAGGCTGTCAAAAGCGGCGTCAGTAAACGTCTTGTAGCGTCCGGGTTTGTGCAGAGGGTGGGATTGAACAATATACTTACCGTTTACCCACATTCTGTTGTTGTTTCTGTACCGCTTTCTTTCTGGGCTGTCCTTATAATATTTTCCATTTACTTTTTCGTAAACCACGTTTATCTCCTTAGTGTGTGTCTGCCCACGTTGATCCGACTTGGTACTCTCCGTCGAGTGGGCATCTGAGTTCAAAAGAAATCCCAGCCGCCTTGATGCACTCCACTGCGAGCCACCCGTACTTCTCTGCTTGTTCTGTAGCCACCTCCGACTGTATCTCATCGTGTACATTCCCTACAAACTTGTAATCAATCCCGTGCTGTGTTGCGTAGTCATCTAAGAGAATCAAAGCCCTCTTCATAATGATTGCACCAGCGGCCTGCAACAGCGTGTTTAATGCACTATGTTCTGATCTGACCCAGAGCTTTCGTCCGTCGAGTCCAATGAGGTGCCCTTTCCTAGAAGCTTGTCCAACTCGTTCTCGTAGAGCTTCAAGAGCAGGTGTATTTCGTAGAAATCGCTGCCTAAGCGTATAGCCATCTTTTGCAGTTCCTCCGACG
>Ga0222715_10002956_pt1 | contig 15334 bp, 14 predicted proteins | sample C33_9DmetaG_FD_165056 | JGI IMG/M metagenome (GOLD analysis project Ga0222715, IMG submission 165056) | Estuarine water microbial communities from San Francisco Bay, California, United States - C33_9D | ecosystem: Environmental > Aquatic > Marine > Unclassified | place: USA: California...
TACATCACCATCTTTTATTGAATAATTACAAAGATACCCTTTAGTTGTAGCTTTAGCTGGAAATGTAAATATTGTTTCACCTCTATCAATGTCAGTTATTAATTTAGCTAAAGCAAATGTACTTTTAGATTCTTTTTTTGATATTTTAACAAACTTTCCTTTAGGCATGGTAGTATTGATGGTCTTCATTGGTTGAGTTGTGTTGTAACAACCAGAAAAAATTAGAAATACTAAAAGTGAAAATATTATTTTCATAAAATTCAGGATACTTTAAAATTAATAATGAGTCTTTAATTTTTTATCTCTATATGTGCTGGTCTTGTGCTGGTTTGAACAAATTAATTGATCCTTATTTTCTAATCTTAATTGAAAGTAAATTCAAAGTTGTGTGATTTTATAGGATGTTTTAGACTACCTTGGACTACTATGGACTGACTTTAAGTTCTATCCCTCGGCTTTTAAGTCCTTTGTGTCTACCAATTTCACCACGAGGGCATCTAGGAATTTCATAAGTATTTATGCTAATATTTATAATTGAACAAGAGAAATATTCAATCTATTCATTGTTCAAAAGTTTTTTTATAATCTTGTTTGCAATCAATAGATTTCCCTCTTTATTAAAATGTACATCATTCCAAAAGAAGTATTTTTCATATACTTGATTAAAACCAATATTTTCTACATGATAATTAAAATCTTCGAAATAATCTAAAAAATACTCACATTTGTTTTGACAAAACTTTTTCCATTCTTCTCTATAAAAAGAATTATTTTGAGTATTAATTAAATTTTGAGGCCATGGATAAATAGCTAAACTAAACTTTGTATTTCTCTCTTTTAAAATATTATAAATTTGCTCAACATAAAACTTTGTCTCTTCATGAATTGTGATTATTGATTTTCCATTAATTTGTGTCTTCACAGCATCTTTATCTAGCCAAAAAGTTTTACGTTTGGCACTTTCGTTAAAAATTATATCTGCTGTCTTTTTATAATTCTTTTCTGTTTTTTTTCCTGTTTTTTTTAAAACATACATATAAAAATTCGTTAAAGGAAAATTTTCTCTAAGCCATATTCTTCTTTGATCTCTCTTATTGTGTATTACTGAATATGTATCACTATCAAATTGATAATATGCTTCATCGTAATAATCACTAATATCCAAAAAAAGTACCACATGTTCAAATTTTAAATTCTTACTTAAAAAATAATTAATTTTTGCAAGATGTACTTTAGGAGAGTATGAGCTTACTCCCATATTAGCTACTTTTAACCCTGATATATTTTCAAAAATACCTACAAATGTATCCTCATGATTGAGCCCTATACCTTCAGTAAAAGAATCTCCCAAAAAACCAAAGTTAAAAAAATTGTTTTTTTCAAAATTACAATTTGATTTAAATCCATATTCATTAGTACAGAATCTATTAATTTCATCAAAACCAACTGACTTCATATTAATATTTTCTTTAAATGTATGATGAAATTTTTTATGCCATATATTTGCTCTTTTATCGTAAAATTGAGTTTCTTTAAGATATGGATCAATTATCCCAAATATTTTATTACCAATAAAAAAATCTATAGCTAAAATTATAATAAAGGTAATCAATATAATTTCTAAAACTGATGATAAGTAAGCTAATATTTTTTTTATAAGCATTTTGCTATTTAATGAGAGCTTTTTTAAGATATTTAATATTTAAATTACAATCTTTATATCCTCGTTTAACAACATTTAAATATCTTTCAGTAGGAAATTTAAAAGGAGATTTTTTTACCATAGTATATGTCATTACCTTTTTTCCATAATATGAAAAGTAATGTTTTTTATATAAAGTTGGATAATCTTCATAAACATCAAGTTTTTTTTCATCACTTTTTGATATTTCAAATAGTCCTCCTGGAACAATAGAATTTCTTTTTGGTTCAATATCGGCTGCTCTATATCTGCTTCTAAAAGTTAGTCTGAAATTTTTAAGATTAATGTTTTTAAGAAAAATACTATCTTTACATCTTCTTTTCATTTGAAAATGATGAAGATTACTTCCATAAGCAAAATAAAGCATTTAACGATCTACTATTTCTATTTTTTTTTCTTTAATAAACTTTTGTATTTGAGAATTACAATTATCAATTTTAGCTTGATTTTCTGAACGTAGAACAATTGATACACCAAGTTTGCCTGCATGAAAAAAAGGGTAGCTTCCTATTTCAACATCTTTATTTTGATTTTGAACTTTAGTTAATGAATTTGCTATTTCACTTTCAACAGTTCTTAAGCTAATTGTATAACTTAATATTGGCTCTCCCCCCACTATTCTATTTTTTAAACCTCCCAACATTGATTTTAAAATTGATGGCACACCCGGAAGACAAAAAACATTTTCAACACTAAATCCTGGAGCGCCGCTAGTTGGATTTAATATTAATTCTGCATTTTCTGGCATCCAAACCATTTTTTGTCTACCTTCATTGAATTCACCAGGTTTGTAATAAGCCTCCAAAATTTTAAATGCCTCTTTATGCTTTTCATATTTTAAACCAAAAGCTTTTGAAACAGATTCTGCTGTAATATCATCGTGAGTTGGACCAATACCACCCGTTGTAAAAACATAATCATTCTTTTTTCTCAACACATTTAAAGTATCAATGATTGTTATCTCTACATCTGGAATTACTCTAACTTCATTTACTTTAACACCAATCGAGTTTAGCCAAGTTGCTAAAGTACTTGTGTTAGTATCTTGAGTTCTCCCAGAAAGAATTTCATTGCCTATTATTAATATTGCGGCATTTACTTTTTTACTATTTGTCATTTTTATATGTATAATTCCTATATGGAATTTACCAAGTCTTTAATAAAAGGCAAACTAATCAAAAGATACAAACGCTTTTTTGTTGATGCAAAAATAAATAAAGAAACTGTAACAGCACATTGTCCAAATACTGGCTCAATGAAAGGTCTTTTAGATAAAGGTAATGATGTTTATTTGATGAAACATGATGATCCTAAAAGAAAGTTAAAATTTGGTTTAGAGATAATTAAAGCTCAAAAAAATTTAGTAGGTGTTAATACTCATATGGCCAATAAAATTGTCAATCATGGTTTAAAGAATAACTTAATTAAAGAATTAAAAGATAATGATACAATTAAGCCTGAAGTATTTTTTAATAAAGAAACAAGATTTGATTTTTTAATTGAAAAAAATAAACAAAAAATTTTTCTAGAAGTAAAAAATGTTACACTTTTCAGGGATAAAAAAACTGCTGAATTTCCTGATGCTATTACCACAAGGGGCTCAAAACATTTATTAACCCTCATTGATGCCATAAAAAAAGGTTATAAATCTTATTTAATTTTTCTTGTTCAAATACAAAATATGGAAAATTTTAAGATAGCCAAGGATATTGATGCTGATTATTATAAGAATTATCTTATTGCAAAAAAAGCAGGTGTTAATTTTTTAGCTTATAGATGTAAAATAAGTAAAAAAGAAATTTTTATAGAAAAAAAACTAAAAATTATTAATGAGTGATTATTTAGAAAAATTTGAAAAAATGAGGGTGGCAGGAAAACTTGCAGCTCAAACATTAGATATGCTCACTGACAATATTAAAGAAGGTGTTTCAACAGCATACATTGATAAGCTTGGATATGAATTTATTAGAGACAATGGTGGATATTCTGCACCTTTATTTTATCGAGGTTTTAAAAAATCTTTATGCACCTCACTTAATCATGTTGTGTGTCATGGTGTACCTTCAGAAGATAGATTGTTAGAAGATGGTGATGCATTGAATGTAGATGTTACTGCAATCATAAATGAACACTATGGAGATACTAGTAGAATGTTTTGTATTGGAAAAACCCCTGTTAAATTAAACAATTTAGTAGAAGTAACTTATGAGTCTATGATGAAAGCAATTAGAATATTAAAACCTGGAATTAAACTTGGAGACATTGGGTATGAAATTCAATCTTATGTCGAAGAAAAAGGTTTCTCTGTTGTTAGAGATTTTTGTGGTCATGGTATAAGCACTACATTTCATGAGCCACCAAATATTTTGCATTACGGATCTAAAAATACAGGAATTGAATTAAAACCAGGAATGACATTTACAATTGAACCAATGATTAATGCAGGTAAATTTGGTGTAAAAATGCTTAATGATGGATGGACAGCTGTTACTAAAGATAAATCTTTATCTGCACAATTTGAGCATACGGTAGGAATTACAGAAAATGGTTATGAAATCTTTACAGAATCTGCTAAAGGTTATCTAAAGCCCCCTTACTTATAATTAATGATAAAAAGATACTCGCGAAAAGAACTTACTGACATTTGGTCAGAAGAAAATAAATATAAAATTTGGCTAGATGTCGAAGTTGCAGCTGCACAAGCAATGGAAAAATTAGGCCAAATACCAAAAGGGGTATCATCAATTGTTAGAAAAAAAGCCAGAATAAATGTAAAAAGAATTCACCAAATTGAAAGTCAGGTAAAGCACGATGTGATAGCTTTCTTAACTTCTGTAACTGAAAAAGCTGGAATTAAAGCAAGATACCTTCATCAAGGTATGACTTCATCAGATGTGTTAGATACAAGTTTTAATATTCAATTAGTTCAATCAGGAAAAATAATCCTTAAGGATTTAGATCAAATTTTAAAAGTACTTAAAAAACAAGCTAAAAAATATAAATTCACTCCTTGTATGGGTAGAAGCCATGGTATTCATGCAGAACCAATTACTTTTGGTTTAAAACTAGCATCATTCTATGAAGAATTTAAAAGAAATAGAAAAAGATTAGTAGATGCAATAGATGAAGTCTCTACTTGTGCAATTTCTGGAGCAGTTGGAACTTTTGCAAATATTAATCCGAATGTTGAAAAACATGTTGCTAAAAAACTTAATTTAAAAGTAGAGCCTATTTCAACTCAAGTTATTCCAAGAGATCGTCATGCTTTTTATTTTTCAGTGTTAGGAATTATTGCAGGTTCTATTGAAAGAGTAGCTACTGAAATCAGACATCTACAAAGAACTGAAGTATATGAACTTCAAGAATATTTTTCTAAAAATCAAAAAGGTTCTTCAGCAATGCCACATAAAAAAAATCCAATTTTAAGTGAAAATTTAACTGGTCTTGCAAGAATGGTTAGAAGTGCAGTAATCCCTGCCCTAGAAAATATAGCTCTATGGCATGAAAGAGATATTTCTCATTCAAGTGTTGAGAGAAACATCGGACCCGACGCTAATATAACAACAGATTTTGCTTTGGTGAGATTAACTAACATTTTAGATAATATGATTGTTTATCCAAAGAAAATGCTAGAAAATTTAAATATAACGAAAGGTTTGATTTTTTCTCAAGAATTAATGCTTGAATTGACTAAATCTGGATTAAGTAGAGAAAAATCATACAAAATGGTTCAAAGTTACGCAAAAAAATGTTTTGCTGAAAACTTGGATTTATTTAATGTAATTCAATCTGACAAATATATAATGAGTAAAATTTCATCAAAAAAATTAAGTGCAATCTTCAGTTATTCGAAACATTTCAAAAATGTAAACTTTATATTTAAAAGAGTATTCAAATAATGAAAAAAGGGAAAAAATTATACGAGGGTAAAGCTAAGATTATTTATGCCACATCAGATAAAAATTTAGTTATTCAATATTTTAAGGATGATGCAACAGCATTTAACAATCAAAAGAAAACAACAATTGAAGGTAAAGGAGTTCTCAATAATAGAATTTCAGAACATATTCTTTCAAACTTATCTCAAATTGGAATTAAAAATCATTTAATTAAACGACTTAATATGAGGGAACAGGTTATTCAACTTGTAGAAATTATACCTATTGAATTTATTGTTAGAAATGTTGCAACAGGATCTATTACAAAAAGATTAGGTATTGAAGATGGTACAGTTCTCAAAGAACCTTTAATTGAGTATTGTTTAAAAGATGATGCTCTTGGTGATCCGTTAATTGCTGAAGAACATATTTATGCTTTTGACTGGGCAAGCAAAAAAGAAATAGAAAAAGTAAAAAAAATGATTTTAAGAATTAATGATTTTATGATTGGAATGTTTAGAGGAATTGGAATAAAATTGATTGATTTCAAATTAGAGTTTGGAAGAATAAAAATAGATGGAAAAAATGAAGTAATTCTTGCTGATGAAATTAGTCCAGATACTTGCAGATTATGGGACTCGGTTACAGATAAAAAACTTGATAAGGATAGATTTAGAAAAGATCTAGGAGATTTAATTCCAGCATACACAGAAGTTGCTAAAAGATTGGGTATACTGCATGAACAGTCAAATGTTTCTGCTGTAAATGTGACTAAACTATCTTCAGTCAAAAAAAAAAGTAAATGAAAGTTTCAACAATTATAACACTTAAAAAAGATGTTTTAGATCCACAAGGTAAAGTTATACATCAAACTTTGGATGGAATGGGCTTTAAAGATGTCAATGAAGTAAGACAAGGAAAATATTTTGAAATTGATGTTAAAGAAAGTGATCCTAAAAAAGCTAAAGAAATAGTTGAGGAAATGTGTAAAAAGCTTTTGGCTAATCTTGTCATTGAAAATTATAAAATTATTGAGACTCAATAATTAATGAAATCATCTGTAATAACCTTTCCTGGTTCAAATTGTGATAGAGACATGGATGTTGCTCTTAACAAATTTGGTTTTAAAAATAAAATGGTTTGGCATAATGATAATGAATTACCAAAAAGTGATTTAGTAGTACTACCTGGTGGCTTTTCTTATGGTGACTATTTGAGATGTGGAAGCATGGCTTCAAAATCAAAAATTATGCAATCAGTTATCAACTTTGCGAAATCTGGTGGCATGGTAATGGGAATTTGTAATGGCTTTCAAATATTAGTTGAGGCCGGACTAGTTCCAGGAGTTTTGTTAAGAAACAAGTATTTAGAATTTATCTGTAAAAATGTTTTTGTTAAAGTTAATGACAAAAATAATATTTATTTTAAAAATCTCGAAAAAGATGTTTTTGAACTTCATATTGCTCATAATGAAGGGAACTATTTTTGCACTAAAGATCAGCTTAAAGAAATTGAAGATAACAATCAAATAGCTATTTATTATTGTAATAGTGAAGGTCAACCTGGAGAACAATTTAATCCTAATGGATCTATAAAAAATATTGCTGGAATATTTAATAAAGAAAAAAATGTTTTAGGAATGATGCCACACCCAGAAAGAATGATTGATAAAAGCTTATCAGGGGATGATGGAGCTTTATTTTTTAACAACCTAATAAATAATATCAAATAATGTTAGTTAACGAAAAAGTAGCAATCGAACATGGTCTTAAAAAAGATGAATATAAAAAAATTTGCAAATTATTAAAAAGAACTCCTAATATAACCGAGCTTGGAATTTTTTCTGCTATGTGGAATGAGCATTGCTCTTATAAATCTTCAAGACTTCATTTAAAAAAACTTCCTACCAAAGGTGCAAAAGTTATCCAAGGACCTGGTGAAAATGCAGGAGTAATTGATATTGAGGATGGTGATGCAATAGTATTTAAAATTGAAAGTCACAATCACCCCTCTTTTATTGAACCTTATCAAGGAGCAGCTACTGGTGTAGGTGGAATTATGAGAGATGTTTTTACCATGGGTGCGAGACCAATTGCTAATTTAAATTCAATTCACTTTGGTTCACCTCAACATAAAAAAACAAAAAATTTATTAAGAGGTGTTGTCCATGGAATAGGTGGATATGGAAATTGTATGGGCGTACCAACTATTGCTGGTCAAACTTCTTTTGATAGTTCCTATAATGGAAACATCTTAGTAAACGCCATGACTTTAGGTTTGGTAAAAAAAAATAAGATATTTTATTCTAAAGCTGCTGGTTTAAATAAACCAGTAATTTATGTTGGATCCAAAACTGGGAGAGACGGTATTCATGGAGCAAGTATGGCTTCAGCAAGTTTTGACGAAAAAATTGAAGAAAAAAAACCTACTGTACAAGTTGGTGATCCTTTTACAGAAAAACTTCTACTTGAAGCTTGTTTAGAATTAATGGCTGGAGACTCAATCATTGCAATTCAAGATATGGGTGCAGCAGGTCTAACATCATCAAGTATAGAAATGGCATCAAAAGGTAACTTGGGTATTGAAATTAATTTAAATAAAGTTCCTTGCAGAGAGACAAAAATGACTCCTTACGAGATAATGCTTTCTGAAAGCCAAGAAAGAATGTTGATCGTTTTAGAAAATGGTAAAGAGGAAATGGCAAAAAAGATATTTGATAAATGGAATTTAGATTTTGCTGTAATTGGTAAAACTACAAATTCTAAAAATATTGAATTGTTTTTTGATAATGAAAAAGTGGCAAATATTCCTGTCAATACTTTAGTTGAAAATTCTCCTATGTATGATCGAAAATGGAAAAAGGCAAAACTACCAAAGAAAAATAAAATTAAAAAAGATGTTTTTAATAATTTAAAAATAAAAGATGTCTTAAAAAAAATTCTATCTAACCCAAATGTTTGTAGTAAAGAATGGATTTGGCAGCAATACGATCATACAGTAATGGGTGACACAATTCAAAAACCAGGAGGAGACTCTGGGGTTGTTAGGGTACATGGCACAGAAAAAGCTATTGCAGCATCAGTAGACTCATCTGCTGTTTATTGTTGGGCACATCCTTTGACAGGAGGAAAACAAGTTGTTGCTGAGAGTTGGAGAAATTTAGTATCAGTTGGAGCAACTCCTATAGCTATAACTAATTGTTTAAATTTTGGAAGCCCAGAAAATGAAGATAATATGGGAGAGTTTGTTGAATGTGTCGAAGGCATTAGTGAAGCAAGTAAATATCTAAATTTTCCTGTTGTTTCAGGAAATGTATCTTTCTACAATCAAACAAAAGATGTTGGAATCAAACCCACTCCTTCCATTGGCGGTGTAGGTCTTATTAAAGATTATAAAAATATGATTACTATGGATTTTAAAGAAAATAATAACTTAATTTTAGTTATTGGAAAAACAGAAGGTCATATTGATCAAAGCTTATTTGCAAGATCAATTTTAGATGAAATTAATGGTCCGCCCCCAGAAGTAAACTTATTTAATGAAAAAAATAATGGAGAAACGTTATTGAGTTTAATTAAAAAAAATTACATTAAAAGTGCACATGATATTTCTTTAGGTGGTATACTAACCGCATTAAGTAAAATGTGTATTAAAGGGAATAAAGGAGTTAGTTTAAAAAAACCTAAAATTTTGATTAATGAGATTGAATATTTTTTTAGTGAAGACCAAGGTAGATATATCATTGAAATTAATCCAAAAGATTTAAAAGAAGTTGAAAAGATTTTAGATAAAAATTCAGTTCATCATGAAGAATTAGGTATTATTGTTGAAAAAGACATGATTATTAACGAAAAGACAAAAGTTACAATTGACGAATTAAAATCTTATAATACAAACTGGTTAACTAAATATATGAGTTCGTAATGGCAATGGATTTAAAAGAAATTGAAAAACATATTAAAGAAGCAATGCCTGATGCTTCTATTGAAATTCAAGATTTAGCAGGTGATGGAAATCATTATTCTGCAACAATAACATCTTCACAATTTTCAGGTAAAAGTAAAATTGAACAACATAAAATGGTATACAATTCTTTAAAAGGTAAAATGGGTAATGAATTGCATGCACTAGCAATCAAAACAAAGGAACTATAATGGATGATCAAACAAAAAATACAATTCAAAATCATATAGATAACAATGAAGTATGTTTATTTATGAAAGGAACTCCTGATGCACCACAATGTGGATTTTCAATGGCTGTATCTAATATGTTAAAAATTCTTGAAGTCAATTTTCAAGGCATAAATGTTTTAGAAGATCAAAATATTAGAGAAGGAATTAAAGTTTATAGTGATTGGCCTACAATCCCACAACTTTATGTAAAAAAAGAATTTGTTGGTGGATGTGATATCGTAAAAGAAATGTACGAGAGTGGTGAATTATCAAAACTATTTGAGTCTAAAGGTATAAGTTTTAAAGCTAAAAACTAATTAAAATTTTCTAGACAAAGAAACTTTAGCTTCTTGATCTGCATTTTCATTAATTGCTTGTCTAGCATTAAAATTTAGATCAAAGCCATCTATATTTTTATAAATATCAAATCCTGCAGCTAAATCTTCTGATCCATCTAATGTCATTGTGTATTCAGTCTCTCGTTTTGATTTAAAAATGACACCGAATTTAATTGTATCTGAATGTTCACTTTCACTTCCTTGATTTCTTTTATAACTTGTTGTTATTAACAGACTTTCTTTAGACACGAAATTAAAGCCTATTTCTCCTGTAAGCAGATGGGTTGAATTTACTCCTTGAGTATAAGTATAAGTAGTTGAGGTATCAGATACATAATTCATTTTTATATCTGATGAATTACTGAAATCCACTCCATATTCAAAGGATCCAAATGGTTTAAATTTACTATCATAAAACTTAACAATATCGCTAAACTGAACACCAACAGAGGCCAATCCACTTTCAACAGTTTGTTTGGCATAAGATAGGGCATCTGTTCCACTCTCAGAATAAGCATCAAGTTCTGTGTAGCCTAAATCTATACGTCCAATAGGAGTTAAATTAAAATCTTTTTTACTAAAAGTTTTACCATAATTAATTGAACCAAATATTTGAGTTCCATCTCTAGAAGCTGTTAAAATATTTGATCCACTTTTTCGTACCATGTCACTTTCAATTAAACCGACACCAATTGTACCCTCAATAAAATTATTATCGTCTAATGGCCGTGTTCGATAAACTGACATGTTGTAACTTTTTGTATCAATACTAGATCCATTTGCTTCAATATCGGTATCACTTTGGCCGTACTGAACTGCAAAGCCAAGAAGATCATTATCACTTAATTTCTTATCAAATCCTACTGCTATTCCTTGGCTATCTATTTCTTTTGATAATGAATTGCCGGTATCCCCAATTTTTGTCATACTAATTTTACCTTCTGACCAAGACGACCAATCATCTGGAATTAATTTACCTGAAAAAATATTTCCTATTTGAACTGTTTCAGCTAAAGAAGTTAGTAATGCATTTCCAAAATCTAACTTAATATTAGTCTCACTTAAATTATCATTTACTCTGTTTTGTCTTAAATAACTTAGTCTATTTGAAACAATACCAACAGATTGAGTAAAAGTATTTTTAACTATACTTCCCTGTGCATCAAGTAAGCCTATAATATTTTTGTCAGTAGTTGGATCTACAGTGGCATCTTCTGTTGTTGTAAAACTAAGAGCTGTAGTAGAACTTATTCCAGCATATGAACCACTGTCGCTATCATCAAATGCAGTTGCATCTATTAAGACGTAATATTCTATTTCTGCATCAAAATTTGATGATGGATTAATTGTAATTTGAGATGTACCAGATCCTGTAACTTGACCGCTCGTTACATCAATAGTCTCAACAGTTGAATTATCTGATGTTTTTTTAATGGTAATATTTCCACTTTCTACATCAACACTTTCACTAAAATTAAGAACGATATTTTCATCAATGGCTACATCCGTTGCATTATCAGCTGGTACTGATGAACTTAATGTGGGTACTGCATTGACAGTTGTAAAACTTAAATCAGTTGTAGAACTTATTCCGGCATATGAGTTACTTGAACTATCATCAAAGGCAGTTGCATCTATTAAAACATAATATTCAATTAGGCTATCAAAGTTTGATGATGGAGTAATAGTTATTTGAGATGTACCAGATCCTGTAACTTGACCGCTCGTTACATCAATAGTCTCAACAGTTGAATTATCTGATGTTTTTTTAATGGTAATATTTCCACTTTCCACATCAACATTTGAGCTAAAGTTAAGAACTATAGTTGAATTAACTGCAATATTAGTGGCATTATCAGTCGGTACTGATGAACTTAATGTTGGTGCAGAAGTACTTTCGTCATCATATAAAGTTTGAACTTCTGAAGAACTTAATTCTGTATTCCATAATCGCATCTCATCAGCTGATCCATTAAACGTAGTACCTAAGGCCCAATCCATAAAACCTCTGCCAATAACTAAGCCAGTATTTTGTATTCTAAAAACGTCAGATGTAGAATTCGAAGAAACTAAAGATCCATCAATATATACTTTTCTGCTATTGCTTCCATTCCATGAGAATACATATTGATGCCAATTACCATCACTGTTTTTTCCACTTGCAGATGTATTAAAACCATTATTACAACTGTTAAATTGAATATTGCTACCCAATCTCACGATTGCACCGTATCGACCACCTCCACAACTAACCATTCCACCATAAGCAAACAAGTCCATTGTTGAATTAGAAGATGATTTAGCCCAAACACTGATGGTAAAAGCATCGCTAATGTTGCCCCCATTATTTGTAGGAAGTGTATCGGTGCCAAAATAAATCCAATCTCCATTTCCATCAAAACTGTAAGCAGAATTGGAATTTCCAAACCTATCTGTCGTCAGTTGAGGGTCTCCACTAATAGTGCCATCATATCCGTTTCCACTACTATCATTTGCATTTCCAGAAAATGCATAATAAGCAATAATTTTATCAGATTGAGGTATCTCTCAGAATGCAAAATTTTTAAAAAATGAAAATAATAAAATAATCGTTAAAATTAAAAATTTCATCGATATCAGTTTAACACTATCTTTGTAGTTAATAAATTAAATCTGATAACTGTAACTATAGACTTTAAATATAAAATTTGAGATTATTTTATCTTGAATAGTATTCAATAACTAAATTTGGTTCCATAACAATTGGATATGGAACTTCTTCAAACTTTGGTGTTCTAACAAATTTTAATTTTTTATTTTTTTCATCCATTTGAATATATTCTGGTGTTTCTCTTTCTTTATTTGCTAAAGCAATATCAATAATAGCTAATTGTTTTGATTTATCTCTAATCTCAATCGTATCTTCTTCTTTAACTGAGTAGCTTGCTATATTAACTTTTTTCCCATTTACCTTAACGTGTCCATGATTAATTAATTGTCTTGCTGAAAAAATTGTCGTTGCAAATTTTGCTCTATAAATAACTGCATCTAATCTTCTCTCAAGTAGACCAATTAAATTTTCACTTGTATCACCTTTAAGCATTGAAGCTTTTTTATAAATATTTCTAAATTGTCTTTCATTGATATTGCCATAGTAAGCTTTAAGTTTTTGTTTCGCTTGCAGCTGAATACCATAATCAGAAGGTTTGCCTTGTTTTGCCTGGCCATGTTGGCCCGGTCCATATGCTCTAGTATTAAAAGGACTTTTTGGTCTTCCCCACAGGTTAACCTTTAATCTTCTGTCTACTTTATGTTTAGAGTTTAATCTTTTTGTCATTCGGTAGTGCGCTTTATAAACTTACTCATAATTTTGTCAATCAACGTTTTTTACCTAAACTAGCAAATACACTAGATAATATGCGTGTTTCTTTATCTGATAAGTCCATCTTATAAAAAATATTTCTCAAATTTTCCAACATAATTGGTCTCTTTTCCTTGGGTTTAAAGAAATTTATTTGATCTAAATTTTTAACACATAAATTCACCATTGATTGTATTTCTTTTTTGGATGCTGATTTTACCTTTTTAGATTTCCTAAAAGGGGAAATTTTTAAATTAATCATACTTGCTACGTATTGGGCAATTATTATCAAACTATGTGAAAGGTTTAATGATTTAAATTTAGAATTAGATGGAATTTGTAAGGTATAATTAGCATAACTTACTTCTTCATTTGATAGACCTGAAGCTTCTGAACCAAATAAAAATCCTATCTTTTTTTTTTTAAAATCTATTTTTTTTAAATCCTCTAAATTAATATGTTTAATATTTTTATTTCTAAATCTTGCTGACGTGGCTATTAAACAATCAATATTTTTAATAGATGCTTCCAAAGAAGCAAATATTTTACTTTTTTTTACTATATCTTTAGCGCCGACAGATGTGGCCAATATTTTATCATTAGGATAAATAGGTTTTGGGTCAACTATTGATAATTGATCAAAATTAAAATTTTTCATTCCCCTAGCACATGCACCAATATTTTCAGAAAGTTGAGGTTTATGAAGTATAAATGTGATATTTTTAAATGACATTAAAGACTTGCTGGAGCATTATCTTTAAATAATTTATAATCTAAACTATCTACCAAAGCTTTAAATGATGCATCAATAATGTTAGTTGAAACACCAATTGTAAACCAATTTTTACCTTTTGCATCGGTGCTTTCAATTGAAACTCTTGTAACAGCTTCTGTTCCAGTGTTTAAAATTCTAACCTTATAATCGACAAGTTTTAAATCTTTTAAATATTTTGAATACTTTGCTAATTTATCTACGTTTTGCCTAATGGCATTATCTAATGCATTAACAGGACCATTTCCTTCTCCTTCACAAATAATTTTTTCTCCATCAACTTCTAGTTGGGCTTTCGCTGAAGAAATTATTTTACCAGAAGAATCTTTTTTTACAGAAACATCATATTGAGTTATTGAAATATATCTTGGTATTTCACCAATTATTCTTCTAGCTAAAAGTTCAAATGAAGCATCTGCTCCATCATAACTATAACCAATGAACTCTCTATCTTTAACTTCGTTTAAAAGTTTTTTTATTTTTGGATCATTTTCGTCAATATTTATATTTATTGTCTTTAATCTTGAAATAATATTTGATTTCCCTGATTGATCTGAAATTACTATATTTCTATTATTACCAACTTCCTCAGGGTTAATATGTTCATAAGTTTTTGGATCTTTTTGGACGGCCGAAACATGAAGTCCACCTTTGTGCGAAAAAGCAGCGGCGCCAACATAAGGTAAATGCATATTTGGTTTTCGATTCAATACTTCATCTAAAAGTCGAGAACATTCAGTTAAATTTTTTAAGTTGCTAACTTTAATTCCTGTTTCAAAATTTGATGAAAAATCTTTTTTAAGAAAAAATGTTGGTATTAATGACATTAAATTTGCATTGCCACACCTTTCTCCCAATCCATTAATAGTACCTTGTACTTGACGAACTCCTGATAAAACAGCTGCTAAAGAATTTGCAACAGCATTCCCAGTATCATTATGTGCATGGATACCTAAATTTTTTCCTGGTACAGTTTTTGATACTTCAGATACTATTTTTGAAATTTCATGTGGAAGTGTTCCACCATTTGTGTCACACAATACTACCCATCTAGCTCCTTGATCATATGCTGCTTTAATACATTCTATTGCATATTTCGGATTTGCTTTATAACCATCAAAAAAGTGTT
>Ga0222715_10002959_pt1 | contig 15326 bp, 17 predicted proteins | sample C33_9DmetaG_FD_165056 | JGI IMG/M metagenome (GOLD analysis project Ga0222715, IMG submission 165056) | Estuarine water microbial communities from San Francisco Bay, California, United States - C33_9D | ecosystem: Environmental > Aquatic > Marine > Unclassified | place: USA: California...
TGCACTACGAGTTCCCGGGATACATGCGACTTACTGGTATACAGCCTACAAACTACAATAAAAATATTGATAGACTATTTTGTTGTCAACAACAGTCGCTTGGATATCATAGAGACTATTTACTGGATAAATTATACGACAACCAACTACTAGAAACTGGCTATGTAAGTTACAGTCAAACAGCAGTAGGAGACGATGACGATACCTTACATAAAAGATACTTAAAAAGCGTAAAAAATAAGCCGCTGCATAGAAACTGGGAAGGAAAAATTGTAAAATGGTTTGATTATGATAAACACGACCCAGTATTAGTTTACGACTATTTTGATAACCCGCCGCCACCGCTTGATGTATGGAACAAAAGTGCTTTTAATTTAGTTACTGAAAGTTACTACGATATATCTGTTGTAGATACTACATTATTAAGCGAAAAAACATATAGTTGTTTATTTCAATCACAGCCGTTTTTACTTGTAACTTGTAAGAATATGCACAGACATTTAGAAGACGAAGGCTATAAATTACACCACGATGTATTTGATTATAGTTTTGACGCACACGATACTATCGAACAACGCATAGATTCAATTGTAAATCAAGTAAAAGATCTAAATAACAGTACAGCATTGCATAATGCATTAGAAAAAACAGCAAAACAAAATCAAGAGATACACATTAAAAAAATGAAAAATATGGAATTACCTAGTATATTGTATAACAAAAGTTACCAATTTTTAACTAGAGCAAAAAAACTCAGACATGATATACTTTATGCTAAATCATTTGTTGACAACATTGTCTAAATATGTTATATTAAGAAATAAGTAGGAGATTGAATGGCATATGTAGATGCATTTTTTGACAGAGATTCGGATATTATCCGTGTTGTCGAACGCAAGGATGGAAAGAGACATTTCCATGAATACCAAGCAAAGTATACATGGTATTATGAAGACCCACGTGGCAAATACAAAAGTATCTATGGCGATCCGCTAACAAGAGTTGTATGCAAAAACACAAAAGACTTTCGCAAGGAACTTGCTATTAACAAAGGCAAGACAATGTTTGAAAGTGATGTAAATCCTATCTTCCAGTGTTTGAGTGAAAACTATCTTAATCAAGACGCACCTAAACTAAACGTAGTGTTTTGGGATATTGAGACTGACTTTGATCCAGAGCGAGGCTTTGCTCCAGTTGAAGATCCGTTTATGCCTATTACTGCTATTACTGTACATCTGCAATGGCTCGACATGCTTGTAACTGTTGCTATGCCTCCAAAAGGCTTGCCATTTGAAGAAGCAAATGCAATGTGTAAAGAACGCTGGGGAGAAAGTTGTATACTATTTCCAAATAGTGAAAAAGGTGAACAAGACATGCTATCAACATTTTTAGACTTGATAGAAGATGCCGATATTCACAGTGGATGGAATAGTGAAGGATATGACGTTCCATATACAGTTAACCGTATTAAGCGTGTGCTAAGTAACGACGATACAAGACGTTTTTGTTTGTGGGGACAAAAGCCCAAGCGTAGAGAATATGAAAAGTTTGGTAAAACATCAGAAACATATGACACCATCGGAAGAGTACATATGGACTATCTTAACTTGTATCGCAAGTATACATATGAAGAACGTCACACATATAGACTAGATGCTATTGGCGAAATGGAAGTTGGCGAGAATAAGACTGTATACGAAGGTACACTTGATCAACTTTACAACAATGACTTTGAGCGTTTTATTGAATACAATAGACAAGACGTTGCACTACTAGACAAACTAGACAAGAAACTACGTTTTATTGATCTTGCTAATGAAATTGCGCATGACAACACTGTGCTATTGCAAACAACAGCAGGTGCAGTTGCAGTTACAGAACAAGCAATTGTTAACGAAGCACATAGACGTGGACTACAAGTGCCAAACAGAAAAAATCACGAAGGTAATACAGCAGCAGCTGGTGCATATGTTGCATTTCCAAAGAAAGGTGTGCATGAATGGATTGGTAGTATGGACTTGAACAGTCTGTATCCAAGTATTATTCGTGCAATGAACATGGCACCTGAAACTATTGTAGGACAAATACGTTTGGATCTTACAGATGAGTTTTTGCACAATGCAACTACACTTGAAAAGAAAAGTTTTGCAGGTGCGTGGGAAGGAAAATTTGCTACATTAGAATATGATGCAGTTATGGAAAAACGCAAAGACGTAGCACTAACACTTGAATTAGAAGATGGAACATCACACGTATTAAGTGGCGCTGAACTTTGGAAACTTATATTTGACAGCAATCAACCTTGGATGCTTAGTAGCAATGGTACTATTTTTACAACAGAAATTGAAGGAGTTATTCCCGGACTACTAAAGCGTTGGTATAGCGAACGTAAAGAACTACAAGCAATGCTTAAAAAAGCAAAAGATGCAAAAAATGATGCAGAGATTGAATACTGGGACAAGCGACAGCTGGTTAAAAAGATTAACTTGAACAGTTTGTATGGTGCTATTCTTAATCCAGGTTGTAGATTCTTTGATAAACGTATTGGACAGAGTACAACATTAAGCGGCAGAACTATTGTTAAGCATATGAGTGCCGAAGTTAATAAGGTTATCACAGGCGAGTATGATCATGTTGGTAAAGCAATGATATATGGCGACACAGACTCTTGTTATTTTAGTGCGTATCCTGTACTAAAAGATGATATCAACAAAGGAAATATTCCATGGGATAAAGACAATGTAATTACATTGTATGATCAAGTGTGCGAACAGGCAAACACTACATTTCCACAGTTTATGCTAGATGCATTTCACTGTCCAAGATCACGTAGCGATGTGATTGCAGCAGCAAGAGAGATTGTTGCAGAAACAGGATTGTTTATTACTAAGAAACGTTATGCAGCACTAGTGTATGACATCGAAGGCTTTAGAAGTGACAGCGACGGCAAAAGAGGCAAAGTAAAAGCAATGGGCTTGGACTTGAAGCGCAGTGATACTCCAGTTTTCATGCAGGACTTCTTAAAAGATTTGCTCGATATGGTACTAGATAAAAAGCCTGAAAAAGAACTACTTGATGCTATTAGTGAATTCCGTAAAGAGTTTAAAGAAATGCCCGGGTGGGAAAAAGGCGCACCAAAACGTGCAAACAAGATTGGACACTACAGACGCTTAGAAGAAAAGCAAGGCAAAGCAAACATGCCAGGGCATGTAAGAGCAAGTCTTAACTGGAATACATTGAAGCGTATGAATGGAGACAAGTATTCGCAAGAGATTGTAGATGGTATGAAAGTTATTGTTTGCAAACTAAAGCAAAATCCACTAGGTTATACAAGTGTTGCATATCCTACAGATGAATTGCGTATTCCAGAATGGTTCAAGGAACTGCCGTTTGATGGAGATGCAATGGAAGAGGTTATTATTGATAATAAACTAGGCAACCTTATTGGTGTGCTTAACTATGACTTAGAAAGCACAAAACAAAAAACAACATTTAACACTTTATTTGAATGGGATTAAGATTGGATTTATATAACCATCCTTATGGTCTTTGTGTGTCAGTTGACAAAGATAATGCTATTGTACGCATACCAAAAAATGCTTCGAGCTTGGTAGCTAACTATGGCCTAGAACGAAATTGGTTTTATGTTGGAAATGAATTACATCTTGTAAAACCAAAATTTTTTCATGTTGTGTTAAGAGACCCATTAGAGCGTTGGATTAGCGGAGTTCTTGAATTTCAACAAAGAAAAAAATATCCTGTAATAAAATTTTTAGAAAATTTAAAAAAAATTGAGTTTGACGAACACACAGTTCCACAATACAAATTTTTACCAGCTTATGGAAAATTATACTTTTATAATATGGATGATGGAGGTTTAGATATATTATTAAAACATAAATTTAAGCTATTTCCACAAACACCACCATTGCCTAAAATTAATTCTACTAAAGAAACCAAGCAGAGAGAAATTCAAAATAGAATAATAGCAGCAATGGATAAAAGTCTTGTTAATGATATTAAGGAATATTACGCAGAAGATTACAAATTAATAAAGGAACATTTGCTATGAAAGTAGGATTTACATGTAGTACGTTTGATCTATTACACGCAGGACACGTACAAATGTTGCGTGAAGCAAAAGAACAATGCGATTATTTACTAGTTGGACTACAAATGGATCCAAGTGTAGATAGAACAGAAAAGAACGCACCTGTACAAAATATTGTAGAACGTTATACACAACTTAAAGCAGTGAAATATGTAGACGAAATCATTCCATATGGCACCGAACAAGACCTAAAAGATATCTTGACAATGTATAATATTCATGTTAGAATATTAGGTGTAGAGTACAAAGATAAAGACTTTACTGGTAAAGAAATATGCTTACAACGTGGTGTAGATTTTTATTTTAACAAACGAGATCACAGATTTAGTACAAGCGATCTTAGAAAAAGAGTATGTGAAGTATGACAATAGAATTTGTTTTTGATGTTGATGGTACACTAACTCCAAGCCGTGGTGAAATCGATCCTGAATTTAAACAGTTCTTTGATAAGTTTTGTATAAAGAATAATGTATATTTTGTTACAGGAAGTGACAAAGCAAAAACTGTTGAACAGCTCGGCGAAGATACTTATGCATTGGCTAAAGTAGTGTTCAATTGTTCCGGAAATGACATCTATACTACTGGTGTTAATGTACGCAAAAGCGAATGGACACTGCCGAGTCAGTTAAGGAAAATGCTCGAGGGATGGTTACAAGGTAGTAATTTTAAATACCGTACAGGAAACCATATTGAAGAACGTCCTGGTACTGTAAACTTTAGCATTATAGGACGTAACTGCACATTAGACGAACGTAAAGAATATATCAAATACGACAAATTAATGCGTGAACGTGAAAGTATTGCTTTTCAAATTAATCATTCTTTTAAAGAAATTACTGCTACTGTAGGCGGCGAAACAGGCATCGATATCTATCCTACTGGATGTGATAAAGGACAAGTATACTATGAATTTAGTAAAGGTGCCACAATACACTTTTTTGGCGACAAAATGGAACCAGGCGGAAACGATTATCCACTAGCTAAATTACTAAAACATCCTAGTAAAGCTATCCAAGTAGATAATTGGCAACATACATGGAAGTTACTTAAAGAATATGATTAAAATAGGCATTGCTGGATATGGCTATGTAGGCCAAGCACACCACGAAGCATTAAAAGACTATTATGAAGTACTAATTAGTGATCCAGCAAAAGGACATTATGAAGACTTACGACATTGCGATTGTGTAATTGTTTGTGTAGCAACACCCGAAGCTAAAGATGGTACTTGCTATATGCAAAATGTGTATGATGTACTCAACGATCTTAAAAATGTACCAATATTGATTAAAAGTACTATAAGCATTGTGGGCTGGCAGTATATCAATAGAACATTCCGAAACGTAAGTTTTTCACCAGAGTTTTTAAGAGCAGAATCTGCACTAGAAGACTTTAAAAACAATAATACTATACTTATTGGCGGCAATAGTGTACATTTTTGGCAAGAGATTTTTCTTAATAGTATGGGAAATATTAACATTGATATTGCTGATCCCGAAGAACTTATACTAGTTAAGTATTTTCGCAACAGTTTCCTTGCTACAAAAGTGGCTTTTTTCAATGAGATATACGATCTGTGTAAAAATACAAATGCTGACTACAATACTGTTGCCAAACTAATTAGCATGGATTCACGTATTGGCACTAGCCATACAACTGTTACCGAAGAGCGTGGATTTGGAGGACACTGCTTCCCTAAGGATGTAAGTGCATTATTAAAAATGGCAGAAGATTTAGGAAATAATCTAAATATACTTGAAGCTGCTAACAACTATAACAAAAGGATAAGAAAGTGAAAATAATTGCTGGAAACGCTAACATGGCTCTAGTAGAATCTATTGCAGAACATTGTTTTGCAGCACTAGTTCCATCTAAAATTGCTACATTTGCAGATGGTGAAACAACTGTAGAGTTTCATGATAATATACGTGGCGAAGATGTTTTTATAGTACAAAGTACATGTACTCCTGTAAATGATAGCCTAATGGAACTGTTGATTATGATCGATGCTGCAAAGAGATCGAGTGCCAGACGGATCACAGCAGTTATTCCTTACTTTGGTTACGCAAGACAAGACCGTAAAAGTGCTTCACGTACACCTATTACAGCAAAACTAGTTGCTAACTTACTAACAACAGCAGGTGCAGATAGAATACTTACAATGGATCTACACGCAGGACAGATACAGGGCTTCTTTGATATTCCTGTAGACGACTTAACAAGTCGATTGGTGTTTGCTAAAGATATCAAACGCAATGTAGGAACAGAACAAGGCACAGTGTTTGTATCGCCAGACGCAGGTGGAGTTGTTCGTGCTAGAAAGTTTGCTGATATGTTCCATGCAGACATTGCTATTGTAGACAAGATGCGTCCAGAAGCAGGCAAAAGCGAAGTCATGAACTTGATCGGCAATGTAGAGGGTAAACATGCCATTCTGGTTGATGACATCATTGACTCAGGCGGTACACTATGCAATGCAGCTAAAGCAATTATAGATGCAGGTGCATTATCAGTACGTGCATACATCACACACGGTGTTCTAAGCGGTGAAGCATGTCAAAAGGTTGAAAAGAGTGTACTAGAAGAACTAGTAGTAACAGACAGTATTAACAATCGCTGTCCAAAGAATTGCAAAAAGACCCGATACGTGAGTGTAAGCCAACTATTTGGCGAAGCTATCAGACGTGTCACAAACGAAGAATCAGTTAGTAGTTTATTTGGTTGACTTTACACCAAATATACAGTATAATAATGCATATAGGAGAATTAGATGCACGACATTTTACAAGACATTGTAAGCCATACACACAAATTAGGCTTTATTACAACACTAAAAGTTACAGCTGAAACCAATACACAGATCGAAACAATGGCAGACGATCGTAGTGTTATTATGACAGCAGAAACACACAATCCAGTAAGCGAATTTGCTGGTACATTTGGTATGCCAGACTTAGGCAAACTTGCTTATCACTTAAACAATCCAGAGTATAAAGAAAACGCTAACATTGCGGTTGTTGAAGCAGATCGCAACGGCGAAACTATTCCAACACACATTCACTTTGAAAACACAACTGGTGATTTTAAAAATGATTATCGTTTTATGAACAAACAGATTATTGAAGAAAAACTAAAAAGTGTTAAGTTCAAAGGCAATAGCTGGGATGTTGAAATCCAACCTACAATGGCAAGTATTGCACGTATGAAACTTATGTCTGGCGCACACAGCGAAGAAAATGTGTTCCAAGTTAAAACAGAAGATGGTAATCTAAACTTTTACTTTGGCGACGAAGCTACACACGCAGGTTCGTTTACATTTGAACACGGAATCGAAGGATCATTAACTCATACTTGGGCGTGGCCTGTAGCACAAACTATTGCTATCTTAAACTTAGATGGTGATAAAACACTTAGCATCACAGATCAGGGTGCAATGAAAATTAGTGTAGACAGTGGCATGGCAACATATGACTACATTCTACCAGCACAGCAGAAGTAATACATGAATACAGATCTCACAGAAGCACAACAAGACTATGCACATTTTTTGCCTAGTATTAGTGGCTTCTATGCCACGTTTATAGGCAAACAACGATTCCAAGAGTATGTTGAACCTGGAAGAATTCCAAGTGGTATTAACAACATGGAAGGTATGAACTTTTTAAATCCAAAAGAAGGAGCGTTCCACTACAAATGGGCGCTTTATTCTGCAGGACATGCAGAGCTTGACACAAACAAATTCAGTGAAAAAGAAGATATGTTGCGTAACCGCGACAGAGATAACAGCTGGCTACTTGGCGACTCTGGAGGGTTCCAGATTGCTAAAGGTTTGTGGCCTGGAGACTGGACTAATCCAGATTGTCCCCATGCTGCAAAAAAACGTGAACTAGTTGTTAACTGGATGGAAGAGTATATGGATTATGGAATGATGTTAGATATTCCAACATGGACATTCCAAGATAAAAAAGCAGCCGATGCAGCAAATATTCGTAGTTATCAAGATGCTGTAGATGCTACACACATTAATGCACGTTATTATATGGATAATAGACGTGGTAACTTTAAAGTACTAAATGTACTACAAGGTAGTACACACAGTGATGCTGATAGCTGGTACGAAGAGTTTAAAGATTACTGCGATCCTGTAAAATATCCAGACACACACTTTAATGGCTGGGCAATGGGTGGACAGAACATGTGCGATGTACATCTTATCTTAAGACGCCTTGTGCATATGATACACGATGGCTTACTACAAGAAGGATTGCATGATGTAATGCACTTCCTTGGTACTAGTAAACTAGAATGGGCTGTATTGCTTACAGATATCCAACGTGCAATACGCAAGTATCACAATCCAAACTTTATGATTACATATGATTGTGCTTCGCCGTTTCTTGCAACAGCAAACGGACAAATTTATCACAGTATTCGTATTGAAGACCGTGGCAAATGGAGCTATATGATGTCGCCTGGAGCCGATGCATTAAAATATGCTACAGATACACGCAAGTTTAGTGACGCAGTTATTACAGATCGCATACTAGATGCATTTGAAGATTCTCCTATTAGTAAACACTGCAAAATGAATGATATTTGTATCTATGCAGAAGGTGATAAAAACAAAGTTGGTTCACCTAAAATTAAAGCAGGTGATATAGACTTAGACAAGCATGGCGATCCTATATTAGATGAAGATGGAAATCCGGTAGTACGTAAAAAAGATAGTACCAGTTGGGATAGCTTTAGCTATGCACTACAAATGGGCCATAATGTTTGGATGCACATTGAAAGTACACAACGTGCAAACAGAGAATACGACAATGGCAAGTTTCCATACATGCTTATAAATGACAAAGACTTTCCAGGTTGGGGAGTTGTTAAATTTAAAGAAGTTGTAGACGAAATCTTTAGTCTCAAAGATCGACAAAAGAGTCTAGACTTGATTGAAAAATACGATCGTTATTGGATGCATGTTATTGGAACACGCCTAAATATTGGTAAGAAAACTAAAAATGCATTAACAAACTTTGGTAAACTTTTTGAGGAAGTATAATGACTACAGTAGAAAACTTAAAAGCATATATTGCAGAACTTACAAAAAAACATAGAGCGCTAGATGAAAAAATTATCGAATTAGAAAAAAAGCTCTATGTAGATCAAGAAGTAAGAACATTAAAAACGCAGAAGTTATTCTACAAAGATGAACTACATCGAATAGAAAATAAAATAAATGCAATGGAGAATGGAGTAAATGGATCCAAATGAGAAAAAAATTCGTTTAGAAACTATCGAAATGGCACTAGAAGATATCGAAACTATTATTGCTAACATGGAAGAAAAAAACTATCCTAAAAAAGAAATCAACGAATACTATAAAAAACGCTGGGATCTTTGGCAGGAACAGTATAAAACGAGGAAATCATGAAAAGAGTATATGACCAAGGAACAGATATTGAAAGTGTTCAATATTTTGTTGGAACAGAAGTTGAACATACCCCACAGTTTGGAAAGAAAACACTATTTGTTGTAGGTGCTATGGATCCTGATGAAGTAATGGCTATGGCCGAAATGCAAGGATGTAAACATATCTATTGTGGTGCTAATATGAGTTTTAATGTCACTAGCAATACAGAAAGCGAATGGAAACCTTGGGAAGCTATGGTATTTCCATTATTAAAAGAAGGTTATTGGGTTACACTAGATGCTGATGTAAGCCAAGTTGAAGGCTTATTAGAAAGTGGATTCACGGAACACAACCGTTTTATTCCAATGATTAGTGTGAAACTACCATATATCGATCAACTTGGATATAACGCTTGTTTAAAAATTGACGATAAAGACTTCGATGCAAGTAATCCTGGTGTATGGGTTCATAGATTACACGATTTAAAAGAGAAGGCTGTCTTTACAGACTGGTCTAAATACACTACAGACACAATTATCACTTGACAATATGCAACAAGAACGCTATTATACATATATGCAAAGACGCATGAGAGAGGAAGATGCTAAGATGAGCACGACACACAGACTACAAAATGCAAAACGCAGTATTTGGGTTACCTTTACTAAAGAAGGCATTCACAAATACCCAGCAGCACTAGAAGATCCTGCACTAGCAACAGGTGACGAGTATGATGTAAGTTTCTTAGGATACCCACATCGTCATACATTTCACTTTAAAGTGCAAATTCAAGTAACACACAACGATCGCGACATTGAATTTATTCAATTTAAGCGTTGGTTGGAATCACTGTATGCAGGTGATATCCTGCAACTAGATTACAAGTCATGCGAAATGATTGCAGATGATTTGTATGAACAGATTAACGACAAGTACCCCGGCCGATTTGTCGTTATTGATGTCGCCGAAGATGGCGAGAATGGCTGTCAAATTGTTTACCCAGCATAAAGGAAATAAGGTAAATGAATATCACATTTAATCGTGATGCGTATCAGAAAGTATTTAACGATCTGGACGAATACCGCGACTACTGTCGCTTTGAAGGTAAAGTGTTTGATGAAAAATCACTTTATAAAAAGTCTGATCCTGTATGGCAGGCATATCAGAAGTATCAAAACTATTTACGTGCTAAAGCACGTGGTGGTAAACCTCGGAGACGCTAATGCGTAAACTATTTTATATGGGCTTAGAGCCATATGAAGGACGTTATACACTCCAGTTGCAAGACTGGAGTGAACGTGCTTTTAAAAGACGTAATATTGATTATGTAGTTGTACCAGGTACAACAATTGATGACACTAAAGCTATTAGTGTTGGACAAGTTCTTGATGCACATGGACGCAGTTACTTTGCTATGTCGCAAATGATGAATTTAGTACAAATGATGCGTAACGGTGAAGTAACAGGTGAAGATGTTGTTTTCTTTGAAGACATGTTTCAGCCAGGTATGGAGTCATTGCCGTATATTATGGATCAGATTCCAGCTGCACAACAGCCAAAGGTGTTTATTAGATGCCTTGCGCAAGCTGTAGACCCAGACGACTTTGTACATGTTTGGGGTATGGGCAAGTGGATGAGTTTGTATGAAGAAATGTGCAACGAGTTTGTTACAGGTGTTCTAGCAAGTAACGAAGAAATGGTTGCTAACATGAAAGTTGCAAACTGGAAGGCACCTATTTACAACATTAGCGGTCTAGCTTTTGACAAACAAGAAGTTGTACAAAGATCCAACGAAGCACCAACGTTTTGGGAGTCACGCAGTAATCGTGTTGTGTTTACTGCAAGATTTGATCAAGAAAAACAGCCAGACTTCTTTATGGACTTAGCAGAAAGATATGCAGACTCGGATATTGAATTTGCTGTACTACAAGGCGGACCTTTGCGTAGTAATAATCCTAAGTATATTGCACGAGCAAATGACTTAGTAAATAAAGGTGTGCTGAAGATTTATGAAAATCTTAAAAAAGAAGAATATTATCACATTGTTAATGATAGTAAAGTATTATTTAATTGTGCGTTACAAGACTGGACAAGTAATACAGTAAGTGAAGCAGATGCATTAGGATGCAATGTACTATTTCCAGCTTATCGCAGTTTTCCTGAAATCTTTGCTAACTGCCACGAACGTATGTACATTCCGTGGAGCATTGAAGATGCAGCAAATAAACTAGATGTATTACTAGAAGGGCCGCATAAAGATATGGGCAAGATTAGTGATTGGACTAGTGCAACTATTGATCGTTACATTGATATTATGCAAGGTAATGGCGAACAGTGGCGTCGAGACGATAATCGCTACAGAGATCATGTAGCAAGTAGGAAGTACTAATGAAAGTACTAGTCACAGGTGCAACTGGATACATTGGTAGTCATGTTTGCAAATTATTAAAAGAATATGGACACGAAGTTCATGGATTTGATATGAACATACATGGTGAATACAACGATGTAGAAGCATATTGTGACAAGTTTTGGATACAAAGTATTCATGACAAATGGCTTCATGGTTGGGCTGACGCAGTAGTACACTTAGCAGGACTAAGTTTAGTTGGCCCAAGCATGACAGAGCCTACAAAATATTATCGTGCTAATATTATGGGTACAAAAAACGTTGTAGAAAGTATTCGTACTGAGCATGTGTTATTTGCTGGAACTAGTAGTGCTTGGGAAATGGCATCGCCTTATGCTAAAAGTAAAGTATTAGCAGAAGATGTAATCAAGGAAAAAGCAGAAGGATATACTATCTTTCGTTTCTTCAATGTTAGTGGTACTGACGGTATTAATAGACAGTTAGGCGCTCCAAGTCATCTTATACGTATTGCTGCCGAATGTGCAGCTGGTAAAAGAGACAAAATTGAAATATATGGAACAGACTACGATACCAAAGATGGTACTTGCATACGTGATTATATTCATGTTGTAGATCTTTGCAATGCTATACTTAATGCAATCAACAAAGGCCCAACTAACACACCTTATGAATGTCTAGGTTCTAATGTTGGGTATAGTGTGCGTGATGTTATTAGTACAATGGAACAAGTATCTAATAAAAAATTAAATATAGTCGAAGGCCCACGACGAGCCGGAGATGCTGTAAGTAGTGTTGTAGATACTCTTAGTGAGCATGTAACACTTACAAAAACAATAGAGGATATGTGCTATGACCAATATAAATTGGAACACAGACGACACAATTACAATTGATACCACTGCTGATGCTGATATGACTATTGATGCTGGTACACTCTATAACGGTGGTGGTACTATTAATATTGGTAGTCTTACAACCGATAATATTAGTACTATTACACTTGATGATACACATTGGGCAGATGATATTCTTTGGGAACAAAAAGAGTTTGTAGATAAAATGCCTAGTCTTGATAAAGTACACAACATGTGCGGATATTATCCTGCTTTACAAAAAGCATACGAGAATTTTCAAACAATTTATAAAATGGTAGAACAAGACTATAAAGGAAATCACCAAGAAAATGATGAAACTCCATTCTAGTTGTTCAGCATTATACAGTCATACTAACATAAGGGGAGGCAATCGTGTCTACCCTTGTTGCCGTTACAAAACACCTATACAAACGTTTGACGGCAATGTAGGCAATATACTGCACAGTGACGAATATACAGAACTACGTGAAAACTTTAGTATAGATGATCCAAACTGTGCAAAGTGTAAGCATGAAGAAAGTCTTGGTAAAGAAAGTTTGCGAGAATGGTTTAATAAAACATACCCAATGGATATCAAACTTAGATATCTCGAAGTAGGGTTTGACAACATATGCGATCTTACATGCGATGGCTGTTGGGAAGAATGGAGCAGCAGTTGGTGGGTAAAGAAGAATCCAGACTTGCCTCCTAAACAAGGAATTACCAGTACTACAGAATTTAGAAATATACCAGAAAGCATTAGTAAAGTTGTTTTCTTAGGTGGCGAGCCATTGATGACTAATAGACATAGGCGCTTCTTAAAGTCATTTGATACCTTAGAACACTTAGAAGTTGAATACTTTACTAATGGTATGCACAAACTTATCGAAGATGATTATAACTTGCTTAGTCAATGCAAACGTGTACATTTTACAGTTAGTATTGACGGAGTCGGTGCATTAAATGAACAAGTACGTGGCGGTAGTGTTTGGAGTAGAGTAGTTAAAACATTAGATGAGATTGCTGATACATTTGATTATACTATTCATACAACACTACATAAAAACAACTGGCAAGGTTTACCTGATATGTGTAAATTTGCAAAAAAATATAAAAAATGGACAACAAATGTCTTGACATATCCAAAGAAACTTAATATAATAAACTTAGAGCAGTCTGATAAAAACGAACTTATAAAAATACTAAAAACAAATGAAATACCAAATAGGCAATATATAGAGGCGCACTTGAAAGGAGAAGCATGATGGACATGCGCAGTTACGAAGAATGGAAACAACACGGTGCTGAAGAAAGTTCAGTAGACGAAGTTACATGGAGCAAAAACGATCTACTAACACTAGATTGGGAAGCTACACATATGACAGATGAAATCCCAGAAGATAGTAGTTGGGATACATTTGCTACAAAAAACAAAAAAGCATTAGAAGCAATGTACAAACAATGGAAAGTACCAAAAGAAGGTAGTTTACATTATATGTGTATTAGGCCTGAACTTACAAAAGGTTTAACTAGTATTATTGCACCCTATGCACATATGAAGTTTAACTATAACTTTTTAAAACTAACACCAGGATGCAGTTTAATGTGGCACTTTGACACATATGCTACTTTTGTAAAATTTAATAATATCTCGGAGGACCAAGCAGACAATATATGTCGAACTGTTACTATGATGTCAGATTGGGATAGAGGACAAGTATTACAAGTAGGTGATGAAGTTTACACACACTGGCAAGCTGGCGATACGTACACCTGGAAAGGTGATACATGGCATGGAATGGCAAACTTTGGTCCGAGTGAATGCATTGTTTCACAAATAACATTTTTGGACGAAGATGACAAATATACCCAATGATAAAAGACATATGGATTTTGGAAGTGCTTTTGCAATAAGCGATCCAGAAACTACAAAACTTTTACGTAATACATTAGATCTACAATGTCTCAATAATGACAACATTATTGACGAATTTTTGTATGACTACGACAAATGGATTAAAAAATCAACAGTTAATAGTATTACAGGGTTAGAAGATTTTAAATACAAATGCTATAGCAACGGAACAACCGAATCATTTGATAAATTTTATATGAAAAATTCTAAAAGACGCTTCCGCTGTTTTAAAGGCGAGTATATGTATCATAAACTTGCTTGGAGAGACAAATATGTTTGGGCATATTTAGAAGATGAACCGTTGCACAAAGCAGATGCAGTAGTAATTAGTCTACCATTTGCAGATACAGGCGACAAGCACTCTAAGTATCATGAACTTATGCGTGAGTGCTGTGAGCTTGGAGTACCAGTACTGGTAGATTGTGCATATTTTGGTGCTTGTTACGGCGTATCAATTGATATTGCATATAATTGTATAACTGATGTAACTTTTAGCCTTAGTAAAAGTTTTCCAGTAGCATATGCACGTATTGGTATAAGATATACTAAAGTCGATGACGACGATACTATGTTTGTATACCATAAAATTTCATATAACAACAAACTAGGTGCAGCATTAGGCATAAAGTATCTTGAAAACTTTACACCCGACTACATACCACAAAAAT
>Ga0222715_10002961_pt1 | contig 15324 bp, 8 predicted proteins | sample C33_9DmetaG_FD_165056 | JGI IMG/M metagenome (GOLD analysis project Ga0222715, IMG submission 165056) | Estuarine water microbial communities from San Francisco Bay, California, United States - C33_9D | ecosystem: Environmental > Aquatic > Marine > Unclassified | place: USA: California...
AGTCAATTGTTCCATCAACATACGTCTTGTTAGTAGCGTTGCTACCGGACGTAGGAGTAATGGTATTCAGCTGACCCGTCATGGTAGCGCCAGCAGTCGTGACGAAACCAGTTGTGTCGGTTACACCAGTCTGCCACGCAGAACCATCCCAAACCTTCAGAACATCGCTAGTGGTGTTGTAGAACAGGTCACCGTCATCGTTGTTCGTAGTAGGATCGGTAGAACCAATACGATACTTCTGAGAGAAATCGTTAACGCTGCTAATGTTAGTTGCAACGGTGTTGACGTTAGTGATGCTGCCAGCAACCGTGTTGACATTGCTGATAGAACCAGAAACAGTGTTAATGTTGCTGATATCATCAGAACAGTTAGACATTGCAGTCACGTTTGCCGTAGTAGCAAGCGTGTTCATGTCAGCCACAACATCGTTAGTAGCCAACAAATTCATGTCAGCAACAACGTCAGTAGTACCAAGCAGAGCCATGTCAGCGACTGCATCAGCCGTACCAAGACGACCAATTTCAGTAGCTTTACCAGCAACCGTGGTTACATTGCTGTTGTTATTTGCAACAGTAGTTACATCAGAACTAATACCTGCAACGGTAGTAACATCAGAACTAATGCCAGAAACCGTAGTAACATCGGTAGAAATACCAGCAACGGTGGTAACTTCAGTAGCCTTAGGAGTTAGGCGATGGAAGGTATAAGTATGCAGAGTTGTAGTGGTTTCAACAATAGCACCAAACCCAGCTGCAAGAACGGTAGAACCACAACCATTAATGGTAACAGTGTTAGAACCAGAACCATTAGCAATAGTTACAGTACCAGCAGAAGGAGTCCGGCTAGTGCCAATCTCTTGAATGCTGATCAGAGTACCAGCGCCATCATTGATGTCTGGGTTAGTAGTTGGGAAGCTAGTCTCATTAGCAATGGGAACAAAACCACCAACATCATCAACAAGATCAATAACACGTGCATCAATTGCAGCAGTAGTAGCTACAAAAGAATCACTACCGCTCCAGGTAACACCGCTAGTAATGGTCTCAGAACTATCCTGACGGAAGTAACGAGCATCAGAAGCAGATGTGGTAAAGAAGCTGGTATCGTTGGTAGTGGCAGCAGCGTGTTCAGAATTAGTAACAACAGTAGCACCAGTCAGCTTAGAGCTGTCAATGGTGTCATTCGCAATCTTAGCACCAGTAACTTGGAGGTTACCAATGTTTGCAGTCTGATTAACAAACGTATCAACGTAGTTCTTAGTTGCAGCATCTTGTGCGTCAACAGGATCAATAACGTTGGTAATATTGCTAGTGCTAACATTAACAACACCAGTACCGTTAGGATTAATAACGATATCTTGATTAGGTTCAGTAGTAACAATCTGTTGACCGTTGACATCTAGGTCAGCCAGCAAGACGCTAACAGACAGAGCACCAGCAGGAATGTTGACAAGACCAGTTTCTTGATCAACTTCAAACGTATCACCAACGCGGAACGTACCTTTGTGATCAGTAGTAGCTGCCCAAACCTTACCGTCATTAAGTTCGGTGATTTGGTTAGCATCTACAGGAACACCGCCATTTTGAGGCAGAGCGTCGTAGTCAGTACCAGAACCCACATACTCCATTGTATGACCACTAGAAGCGATCAGAGAGCGCAGGTAGAAGCGAACAGGAGTAGCGTTGGTCAGACCATTGATCAGACCCAAGTTTGCAGTACGGTCATCGGGATCAGGACGGATAATGTTAACAGTCCAGCCGTTACCGTTGACAGTAGCAGAAGTGATCGGGTAAACATCCGTACCAATCTCAACAAGCATGTTGTCTTGAGGACGGGTTGCAGTACCAAACCAGTTGTCTACAAGGTTGTCAATGTTAAAGCTAGCTTCGCCAGCGTTGAACGTACCATCGACGGTTGCAGTAAAGATTTCGGTAGTAGAGCGACCATCAGCAATCAGCGAGAACCGACCAAAGTCAGTCGTCGATGCTGCCAGGTTAGCCTGACCACCATTCAAACACTTCAGGTGATAATGGTTGAAGAACGAGTAGGAGCTAGTAGCTTGACAATAACCGTTGTTAGTGACAAAGATACCGGGACCATCCAGAGCAGTGTGGGTGTAGCTATCGCACACCATAGACCGCAAGGGGCTATTATTAGCAGGCGTAGCACCATTAATCAAAATACCACCGCCAGAGGGGTCAGAGGTAAGGTCACCAGCTGCACCTTCGGTCTGAGTGTGGGGATTAAAATCAACGTTATTAATCCGAGAGTCAGAGAAGTTAGTGCAGTTCTGAATGTAAGGGGATTTGCGAATAATTGCATTCGGGAAGAACGCAAAGTTCCAGCCTTGGTTAGTAGGGAGACCAAACGTAGCATCCGTATCAAGCGTATTACCGCCACGAGGACCGCTTGCTTTCATACCCATGAGGGTAAGGTTAGCAATGTAGGTACCGCTGTTCACACGGAACATGGTCTGAAGTTCGTTTGCTTCAGGAACGTTGACAGCGTAGCCAGCCTGATCAGCTTCAGGAATAGCAGGGTGAATGATACAGTTACGCAGAGAAGTGCCAACAATAGACACATCGTTACGTTGGATGTCAATCGGGAATTGTTCACCGTAGACACCAGGAGCAACCACAACGGTAGAACCATCGCCATGCGTAGCATCAGCGTTGATATCAGCAATAGCAGCACGGATAGTACGCTTAGGGCTGCTGATACGGTGACCGTTATTGGTGTCGTTACCGTTTACAGAGTCAACGTAGATGACTTGATCAAGACGAGTGAAGGAACCACCAGAAGTGATAGCAACCCACGGATCGGCTGCGGTAGGATCATAGATATGAACCGTCTGGTCTTCATCGTTCTGGTACCAAGTCTTACCAGTTTCCCAAGTAGAACCTGTAGGACGACCAGTTTGAACAATAGTATCAAAACGACGAGTTGCTGCCAGAGCAGTAAACAGGTTGCTGTCTGCAGGGTTTACAGAGCTAGCATCTTGTTCAGCGTTGTTAATGATGTCAGAGTTTTTAATCCGATCAAAATCAACAGTATTTTGTGCAATACCAAGAGTAATAGTACCGTCACCGTCATCGGTAACAGTAATACCAGTACCATCAGTACCGATATCATTAGTAATAACATGATCAATGCGGTCGTCAATCGCCGCAGCGGTCATGATTTTGTCATCAGTATCCTCAAAGTTTTCAGTGCTTTGAGTTACATCGCCATCTTGGTCCCAGAAACGGGCGTCCATAGCAGCGGTGGTAGCAATCTGAGTATCAGATCCAACCCAAGTTTCGTTGCTATGAACGGTTTCTGTTTCGTTATCCCAAGAATAATTACGAATCTCCTGAACAGCAAAGTTGTTTTGCTGGAAGTTATCGTTAAGATCCTTAGCACGGATCGACGAACCCGAAGCAAAAGTTGCTTTCAGGTCGTCAATTGCAGTGTAACGGAAAATCCGCAACTCTTGTCCTTGAGTAAGGGCAGAGTTAAGTTGAATGGTTGTATCGTTGGCGTAGGTGTATGCAGTTGTCTCAACGTCGTTAATGCTTACTTTAACGTCGTCTTTCGTAATATATTCAAATGGAAATGTGAATAAAACCTTGCTAGGATTATTCGCATCATAGAGATAATACTTTTCGGTTGTTGCCATTACGGTACAGAATGAGTAGTAATGGGTGGATTAAGCGATGTCCAGGATAGCTTTAACCTGGCTTGCAAGTTGAGTATTTTGTTGAGCAGCAGTTGCATACAAACCTTGACGTTCAGGCAACGCTTCAGAGCTAGAAATCTCCATACGTGATTTCTCAATCGCTTCTTTAAGGACAGGATCTTTCCTCAAATCAGACCTACCGAGAACACTTAGCTTGACTTCATTATGAATGCTTCTAAGTTTGTTTTGAATGGTAGCATAACTTTTATTAGCTTGCACAGAATAAGCTCCATGTTCAGCTAAAGCATCTTGATATCTCTTAAGGTCTCTTTGATAACGACCTGTAATATATTTGTTAAGGGCAGGATAAAGCACACCAGCCATTTCAGATCTTAGAATAGCTTGTTGATCCTTAGTCAATTCAGCATTATAAATCCTAGTCAAAAAAGATCTCTCTGGTTTAACTTTAAATGTACGCATTGCTGTCATAACAGGATCGTTATAGTTAACCTCAGTAGGATTAACGCCTGTCAATTTACTAAGCAATACAGCTAGACGCCGTTGAATTCCGTTGGCATCCCTAGCTACAGGAACACGAGTTTGATCTGCATCAGCTTTAGTTTTAGCATAGATATCTGCTGCTTTAGGGCTGTAGAAACTACGCACACCTTTTTCAGCAAACCCTGAAGCAATCTCATTTCCAAGGCTTGTACGATCTGTAGAAATAGTTTGATAAGGATTGATAATTTCTCCAAGTTCTCGACCAAAACCAGGGGTCAAGAAACTAGACATTACATCAGCAACTTTACTAGGATAACCTTCGTTTTGGAAATCAAGCAGTTTTTGAAGTTGTTGTTGACCTTGCAACACACTACGCTTCAAACCTTGAACTGCTTGTCCATACATAAGGTTTACAACACCTTCAGCATATTTACCGTGACTGATTGCTCCTTCGCTATACTCTTGAACCAAGTTAGCTAAAAGGTTAACACCATTCATGCTAGGCACAAACTTACTATAGTTAAAAGCAACCTCACCCTTAGTAGTCCAAGGAGCAGGTACAATAACAGAGTTAGGGTTAGTAGGGTCCAGCGAGCCTGTAATCTTAGTACCAAAAAGGATACTAGCCATAGCACTCATTGTGGTCCATTGAACCAAAGACAGCTGTGCTTCTAACTGTAATTTTTGTGCAGGATCACTAGCTTCATAAAGTTTCCTATATTTTTCAACATAGGGCATGTTTTTCAAACCCTTTTTTCCGAGGAAAGGGAGAAGACCAATACTGTTTTCAAGTTCTTGGTTTAGTTGAATACCAGCAACACGAGCAAACGGGTTAAAGAAACGGTGAATAGGATCTTTAGCAGCAGCCTCAGCTTCAGCAGCAAAATAACGCTCAATAAATGTTAGATCGTCATCTGTGCTTTTAATTGGAGTTTGCATTGTGATCTTATCAGCAATGGCTTTAACTTCAGGGTCTTTAATCTTAGCAAGATGTGGAGGACCATCAAAGATTTCAGCGATTTCTTTGTTGATTAAATCCTGCATCTGCTTAGCATTTAGGTTTTGACCCATTGCTTTTACATATGCGCGTCCTCCTGCAATTTGAGTACCAGCAGTCACTCTAGCACCTTCATCGGTTGCCATAAGACCACGAGTAGGTAAATTAACAGTAGGATGATACATAGCCAGCTGATAGAAATGCCACCATTTTTCAGAAAGCATTTCAAAAATACTAGCACCATTATCTAGTAACTCTTTTTGTCTGCGGAGATGAAGACGATGAATATTTTGCATCTCCTTGACTAGAGGTTTATGATATTTATTGGTGTATTTAGCGTAACCAGCAGCAGGACGGTCGGTAGCCAAAGCACGTCCAATAGCTTTCATAGAATGTCCAACGTATCTTGCTCCAACAACAAACTGACCTAAACCAAACATTCTTTCTTCTTTAGATAGGGTAGAACCAAAAGCTCCAGACAAAGCAAGAGGTTCTAGTGCCTGCCTATAAATAGTAGGAGCAGCAGCGTTAACTTGAGTAATCATTTGACCCAACATTAAAATGTTGTAAAACCCTTTTTCGTTAGCGCCTTTCTTTTTAAGTTGCTCAGTAATTGTATCAGTAACAATTTGAGAGTTACTTAAAACAGTTGCCGGATCTCCATAACGCATGGTTTTGATGTAACTTTTAAGTACTTTAAAAGCATCTTTATCACCTCGTTGAGCTTTAGTCCAAAGATCACGGATAGTGTTAGGAGTAGGATTGCCGTCAACAATCAACCGCTCCATATCCTTAACTGGTGCATCAGCTCCCATATCTAACCCTGCAAAAGCTTTTTGCTGAGCTTCACCGCTTAGATACCAAGCACGTTTTGCACGGCGAAAGGGGAACAGAATAGTTTGAGTAAACTGTTCGAGAGGTAGATATACATTGTTCATGTAATCTGTAATATCTTCATTACGAAGAAGCATCTCATCTAGTTGACCTGAAGCTTTCATTAGACGATTGCCAAGGTCTTCCGAAAGATAACGAGATACGGCTACACCAACAATACCTTGATAATTTGCGCTGACATCACCAATATCTAATCTAATGTATTTACGAATGTAATCGTCCATATCTTTCAATCTGGCAATTGCATTCATGCTCCAGCGACCACCTTTAGTAATGGTGTCGGTTTCTGATCCAAAATCTTCAATAAACTTAACCAGAAACTCTTGAGCATCTGTGTCTAACAAACTCATGTTATCACGAAGCCATTCAATAGTTTTGACTTCAACTTTAAGTTTGTCGTCAGCTCCAAGCGGTAAAGGCTTGAGTTTATTCATTGCATTTCTGAGAGCCGCTTGAGGATCAGGATCAGTCATCAACGCATCCCAATCGCTAAAAAATTCAGCAGGTAAAACACGTTCTTCTGCTAGATTTTTAGTATCATTTAAAGCTCGTTGAAGAAGACCATCATAATTAATGCCGGTTTCTGATTTAAGGCTAGGAGAAATAGTACCCAAAGTAGCAGTGCTGCTAGGTTCTAAATCAGGACTACCTTTCGGTTCAACAAAATCAGTAAGAGATTGTTTAACATCCTCAACGTTACGACCAGTAGCTTGAGCAATACGGTCTGCATCACGGAAGAAAAACTCCTTAGCTTTAGGGTACAAACTAAGAAGACGATTCATACCAAAGTTGATACCGAAGTTCTGGGCAAAACCAACAAGACCAAGCAAAGCTTGAGCTTTAATAGTTCCACCTTCCATCATATCTTTGGTAAGTGCAGCACCATTTTCATAGCCTAGATCTAGACCATACGCATCATAAAGTTCACCGAACTTAGTAGCAACAGTCTGTCCAGCGATTAGATCGCTAGCTTCATCTTGAGGAATAGTTTCAATGGCAGATTCAAGTGCAAGCCCTGCAGGCAGAGACATGCCACCAGTGACCGGAGCTAGGATAATACTTGGAGTAAGGACCTTTGCAAGATCATACAAGATCTCAGATACAGGCTCATCGTCTAGAATACTAGCAGGTCTGTTGTTAAATTCAGCACTCTGTCCAGTAAGACGAGCACCGAGATGTGGAAGCAAGTTGAATGCATCACTTGCTCCACCAAGAACAGCGTTGACAGCAGAGCCAATGTTGGCGTCTATCTCACGCATGAAATTGTCTTCTTCAATAGCTTTAGCTTTGTCAGCTTCAAGCTGAGCACCTAGGCGTTCATCACCATAGCCGCCCATAATTGTGTCAATAAACTCACCTGCCTGACTAAAAAAACCCTCAGGTTTTTCTTCGGGTTGAGCTTCTTGAGCCACCTCTTGAGGAGTCAGTACAGGTTGATTAAGTTGTTCAAATGGATCCATTACTTAATACCAGCTTGTTGTAGTAAAGCGTTTGCATAAGAAGTCACTGAAGGCGCACCCCCAAGACTAATAATGGCAGCTTTTAATTGACGGTCAGTAGCGTTAGCGTTTCTAAAAAGTTCTAGAAGATCACGCCCTTGCAGTGCTTGAGCATAAGTGAGTGCGTAATTTTTGTTGTTAAAGATGTCTTCTTTTCTTTCAGCTGCTTTTAAATACAAGTAAGCAGAAAGATAAGCAGCTCCTTTCACAGAAAAACCTAGAGACAGAAAATCATTGATACCTTGAGTAGCGTAAGTCCTGTAATCAGCTTGTCCAGGCTTACCTTTCTTTTGACGAGAACCGCCAAACGTAGGAGTACCCATTGGATCAAGACCCCAAGCTTCACGATTAGACTTAAGAAGCATGTAAGGTGTTACACCAAGATCTTTAGCAGTTTGGATAAACTTAATATCCCAGTCACTTTTTGAAGCTGCTTCAGTAATACTTTCAGCTTTGGCAGGACCAACAACAGCATCACCTAGTTTAAAATCATTTTTCATTGCAGCGGTCACACCGTTAGGGTACGAACCTGCCCAGCTTCTAAAATTAGTAGGCTGCAAAGATGGTACCTCAGAACCTGAATACTCTGCAAATCCTTGTTCAATAGCTTTTTCAACTTTAGGATCGACTAACTCATCTTGATTTTCAAGTGTAAATACGCCGCCAAGGAAATATTTACCAGTAGGAGTAGTAGTCCAACGTTCAATCAAAGACTCACCGTAGGCATTAATTTTTTGCCGACGCTCGCCAGGATTCATATTAGGATCTAAAGTTTGAGCATAGGCATTCATGTTACGAGTCAGATCTAACTTAAGGTCTTTAATAACAGTGTTAAGTTGACTCTTAGTCATTGGCAGATCTTCTTTAGTTGATCCAATAAAGTTACCTAAAGTTGGGTCAAATTCAGCGCCAGTTAAAACTTTAAGAGTAGCTGCTGTTTCGTTGACAAGACTTGTAGTAACTTCTTTAGAATCTTTAACAGCAGGTTCAATGAGCTGATTACGTTGAGTTCTAAGAGAAGTTGCTTGCGTTGCAGTCAAATCTCCAGATGCAACTTTATCGTTAAGTTCAGCGTCCGTCAGTATTCGTCCATTTGCAGCATCACGTTGAAGACGGGCAAAATTAGCAGTAGCTTCAGGGCTAGCAACAAATTTATCTGTGTCAGTTTGAATTGCATAAGCTTCTTCAAACATGCCACGACGCTGTAGTTCCTCTGTGAACTCATTAACTCTCTTAATACGTTTTTCAGTATCACCAGGAGGAATTTTTTCTAAATCAGAAAAGAGTTTGTCCCTACCATTTCTATAGAAAAGCTTATCATCCTTATCGGTTTGTGCTACAGCGTTGTCCCAAGCTTCTTTGTATTCAACAGGATAGCTAGTTTTTAGATCAGTACCTTTTTGAGGTTTACCGTCTGGACCAATAACTTTGGAAGCATTGCCAACAATAGTCAGTTGATCTGTGCTTTTCGCAGCTGCACCTTGAAACATAAGAGTAGCTGCTTTACGATTAGCAGCATCTTTAGTTAGAATACCATTGTTGTCTTCATACAGAATCTGTGCTTGCTGCTGGTAGTAATCCGTAGCATCCTTGTCAGTAACCTGCTGTCCCATAGCATAGGTAGTACTGCTAACCTCAGCTAGCCTCTCACCTTTCTCTGCTTTCAAAGTTTCATTGACAGCATTGGTTGCCATGTAAGCTTGGGTCTCTCTAATTGTAGGACCCAAAATATTGACAAAAGCTTCTTTAGTGGTATACTGAAGCTTATTTTTTTCAACCCAACGGCTAGTAGCAACCCGCAAAGCGTCAGCAGGGCTGATACGGTACAGCTCGTTAAGTTTTATTTTAGCACCTTGGTAGATCACCTCTTCGGTGCTGTTAACCATCTGAGTGAGGTCAGCAGCAAAACGAGAACGTGCGCTAGTAAGAAGGGCTTTTTCGTTTGCTACACCACGGTGATACTCGGTACGATAATTTTCAGCTTCTGCAAGCCTACCTTCACCTTCCAGTTTGTTAGCCACTTCACCAGAAGTAGCAGCATCTTTTTCAGCCCGATTATAAGCTTCTATCTCTGCTTGGTTTTCAGTACGTTGATATAGCTCGTCCATATGCTCACCGACGAGCTTGGATTGAGCATCACGTTTAGCTTGTTGTTTACCAAGCTCTACCATAGAAGGAATCAGATTAGCCAAAGCTTTCCAATTCTGACCAGCAAACCTAGAGTCTTCGATCTTTTGTTGATCAATAGTCCTGTTGTTGTTCAGATACCTAGCAAAAGCATCAACGTCTTTTGCAGACTTAGCTTCTAATCTACTTGTGTTGTCAATAGATGCAATAGGATTGAACTGAGGACCTAATGCATAAGATTTGTATTCAGCCATTAGTTAATTAACCTATTGTTTTAAGATCTGCTGCCATGCCATACCCTGCACTGACACCACTAAGAGCAGCACCGCCAAGACCAGCAATAAGGCTGAAAGGCGAAGGTCCAGCTTGCATAACAGGAGCAGAAGGAGTAGGAGCCATGCTAGGTGCGGCAGGCATTCTACCAAAGAGTTGTCTACGGAAAGAGTTAGCTTTATCAGTGAGACCCTGAGCTGTGCTGATATCACTAAACCTACCACGCAGTAGGTTGTCCATATCAAGAGCTGTCTCTCTTCCAAAAGAAGCTTTAGTAATAGCAGCTATACGATCTCTACTACCGCCAGCTGGTAGACTGGCAATACTACCTGAAGCATTAATACTCTTAGCCAATCTATCTTGACTAGCAAAAGCTGAAGCTCCAGCACGTTCTGCTGCTTGTTTTTGAATGGCGGTTAAACCTTTAGATAAAGCACGTTCTGATTCAAGAAGACCTGCATCTAGATCAGCTCTAGCTTGGTTAAAAACACCGACGTCTTTAATGTATTTAAATTGATTAAGAGCTAATTGATCTCGGTATTGGCGGCGTCGAGCTTCATTAACTGCATCAGTCTGGGCTCTACCAGATTGAAAATCACCGATTGCTTTAGCTCCACCTGCTGCAGCTGTGCCAAGACCTACGGATACTGGATCGCACATAATTTACAAAATTCTATAAATGGTAAGTTGTTCGGACCATGTTTAACTACACGGATAAACTTGAATCCTAGGAATCTTAGCAGTTTAATATGTACAGCATTACGTCCATCTACTTTATTAAATAAGATAGGTTCCGTTCTGCTGTCAATAAAACGTTTAGCTTCTCGTGCAAAGGTTATTGGGTATTCTTCAATGGCTGGGGTGCATAGCATCCAAACAGCTCCATTGTCGTGAATACCAGCCATTCCGGCAGTCTTGCCGTTAGGCACCGTGAAATACACGCAGAAGCCCTTAGAAACGGCTTCAGGGATCACTACCATAGGATCATGGCCGTGACCCTCTTCGACCTCTCTGCGGTCCTCGTAGCGCAGGTTAGAGGCCACCTCAATGGCAGCCTCAACCGTAGCAGGGTGAATGTACTTAGACACTTCGATAATACAAGTTGCTGTAAATCCCTTCCCATTCCATTGAATACAGTGTAGTAGGAGAGGGGTGTTTAGAAGATAGTTCTAGATTAAAATTAATATTTTTATCGTAGACAGGAATAGTCTGTGTAGCTTCATCAAGAATAGAATCTCTGTTAGCTACATAAGTACCTGCAGTAGCAGATTCAAATGTGATTACACGGTCAGCCCTACCAAAAGATTTCAGCGTAGCTTCGTAATAACCTGAATCACCAAGAGTAACTCTAATCCTACTAAGAGTCAAAGACCCGCGAGTGTCGGCTTGGAGTGCTCCAGTCATACCACTCTTAGATGTGGGATAAATAGTTGGGAACTCGATACGCATATCAAATGTGTAGCCCAACGCAATAGGATCATCAGTCCAATCACCAAGCAGACTACCAGTTGTACCAGTAACTTCAATGTCACCAATACGTCCAGGCTCGTTACCCATGCTAAATGCTTGCAGCTCCTCGTCAGCAAAGACAGGGATTGGAAGGGTAAACGTAGTCCTGTTGGTAGACTCAGTATAAGTCATGTCTGCTGCAGCAACTGACTCATAATAGTCGAAATGAATTCGGTAATCGCTGTCAGTAAATGTAGTAGTATTTCGCAAAGGACGTATGTCACCACGTACCAACCTAACATTACCATCAGCATCTTCCAACGCCGCATAGTAGCTGTCCTTAATTAGCGCATGATGAACAACATTTCCTAGCATAGTCCAATAGAACCAGGAAGCTAAGATACGTTTTTCTCCGGTATTAAAATACTTGTAGCACCAGACAGTATTACTATCCCGCTCACAAGCCATGATCAGATCATTTTCTTTTGAGTCGGTAATCAGCTCTAGGTTTTGTGGGAGTAGTGTTCCTGCAGATTTACTCTGCTCAATAATTTCGGGGTCACGATCGACAGTGATGTCAACCATCTCGTAGAATCTACTGTATAACCCAGAGTCACTAAAGAAACCAACGTTGGTTCCAAGAGGAATCGGACGAGTGTTTGCATTAAACGAGTAACCTCCAATATTGCTAACCTTGACAGTTAAAGGTGACAACAAATCATTATCTGTTCGTACCAAGAACTGTTGATTAGGACTGACAACAAGAAGACCAGCACCTAAGACCATACCACTATGTAGCAAAGCAGGTACAGTACTACTGACAGCTACGTTAATGGGATCGTCATTGGCAAGACTTAAAGCAGATTTACCAAACAGGTTAAAATAGTCACCAGTACGAGACATGGTAACATACTCATCACTCAGGAAAACAAGTCGATCCCTAAAGAACAACATGTTTTGAATTGGTCTACCAAAGTTACCGCCAGGTCGTGGCAAGAAATTAGGACGGGGGTTTGTCACCTCATCGCCTGCAATTCGAGGTTCCCACTTCAATGGAGATATCAAGAACTTGTTAATAATATTACCATCGTTATCCTCCCTTGTTTCAGACAATTGAAGGATAGCGTGAGGCATAGATTCTGAGTTAATTATATTAGGAATACCAGGCTTAGCGCATTCTTCCCAAACACCGTCACCGTCTTGTCCAAAGTTACCTTCAAACCTGACGTAGTAATCATCCTCTAGTTCAAAGCTATTACGAACACGAGCGATGTAACCATGCCGACACTGATAAGGCAGTGCAGCGATGTTGTTAACACCACTGATAATGTTAGTACGAACTAGAGTATTACCAGCACCGTCAGTAGTCGTGTAGGTTCCATCATTAGTTGCCGAAATAATCGACATCAAAGTTGGGTCATCACTGGTTACAGTAAAAGGTTCATCAGAGGTAACATAAATACCGTTACCAATCACTTCAGCATTAAGACCAGTCAGACCGTTGATTGAGGTTTCTAGGTTACTAAGGATAGTGTGAGCTTCAAGCGCACTTGCCGTGTAGCTAGCCAAACCAATGCTAGCACGAACAGTACTACGTCCAACGCTGGTGACAGTGTAACGATAGTTGTTGCCAGGGAAACCGTATCCTGCCGTAAAGGAGTCGCCAACTTGGAAACCAGTGCCACCGTTAGTCAGCGTAACAGAGACTGAATACTGACTAGCAATGTTAGGAGCACCAGGAATTGGATCACGAGCATTTACAGACTGACACGAAACTTGACCGTAGAAGCTAGCACCAGTACCACTACCAAACGATACGTTTTCATGGACGTTGGTACCAGCTCTAGCACAAACGTTCTCTTGGTCAGTATGGAGGTAACCATCCCAACCATCAAACGAGACACTCATGCTAGAGATAGAAGTAGTCTCTACAAGGTTGTCATCACCGTCTGCATTAAGATCATTAAAAGCTAGACGATAAGGCTGGCTAGTAGTAATAGCACGTAGTTCAATGAAAGCTTCATACGGACGAGCACTAACGGATTCGCTAGACATCGACGGAGTAGCTTTTCTGTTAGTAACAAACGTATAGTCGTTAACAGTCAGTACTTGTAGTTGATTGTTTTGTTGATGAATAAAATAGTCTTCAAGTGTAGCGGTGTTACCTGAATCATCGTAGTCATCCAACTCAGCAGGACTTAAAGGTACGTCAGAATAGGTAACGTCTTGAGCTATACCAGTATAAAGATCCCAAATAAAAACTTGACCAGTTCTGGTAATCTGACCAATGTAACGTTCAGAACCAGCAAGTGGATTATTCTTATGAATATGAAACCACGTACCAAGAGCGGTAGTGGTAAGATCAGAAATGTATTTAGTGCCAGGTCTCTTCAGCAGACCCAGAGTAACGTCGGGTAGGACATTCTCAGCATCACGAACTTGCCCAGGAACCTTAAGCTCATCGGGTTGATCGGACATCCCAAGAATGTACCTAGGAATTTTTTGCGCGATGCTTGTCATACTACTCGATTAAGTCCTTGATGTGGTTTGTAAGCAGTGTAACCAGTTTCGTGACCAAAGCCAAACATGTTGTAGTCACCTTGGTTGCATTCGTATTCAATGCAAGCAGCCCGTGCTTGGGCTTCCTGAGCGGCTAGAAGCTGCACCAATTGAGGGTTACCTACCATTTGAGTGGCAGCTCGTACACCAGCCTTGTAGGTGGCGTAGCGTTTGAATACAGAAGGTAGGTCTTCATAGTCAAAGAACCAAACAATATCAGCTGCAATATCATCGTCCCATTCAAACGTGTGATTTACTTTATCATACAAAAACCCATCACGTTTAATAGGATCGTAGAACTTATTTGTTTGACCATCATTAAGATCAACACGAAGCATGTTATTAGAAATAGAGATTTTATTATTCTCGTCTCGACTCAGCGGGTAATGCAATTCAGTATTAAAAATCCAACCTTCATTTTGAATATCTTTACTAGCTTCTCCAAGCAGTTGATAAATAAAAGAGATTTCAGGATTAGTAAATTCTAGTGCGGTGATCGGGGCCTGACCAATGATCCCCAGGATTGAGTTTACACTGGAGAGTTCGGTCTCAGAATCAAATTGTGTGGGGAACGTCATATTTACAAATAAAAAAAGGGGCTCCCGAAGGAACCCCCAGATAAATTAAAGATCAGTCAACGACCAGATCAGTACGGGTAACAGCGGGGCTGTCAGCTTCGACACCAGGATAAGCGAAACGCATACCTTGGGTCACGGAGTAAACCTCCGAAGCAGCAACAGCATTGCCAAAGCCCGAAGAAGTTTGGGCGACAGAGTGACGGACAGCGACACCTTCCCCATCAGCAGCCAGACCCTCAATAGAGAAGTCAGCGTCTGCAAGGGAACCAGTCTGGTCAGCAATAGCATCGACCAGCTGGGCAACGGTTACGCGACCAGCCACACCGTATTCGCCTACGGTAGCAGCAGCATTAGCCATTTAAATCACCAAGATTGTGGGAGCGTAGATGCCTCGACAGTATCACCTTCAACACCACCAGACACAGTACGCCCAACTTCCAAAGGTGAAAGAGGGTTCAGAGTCTGGGATTTGGTCAGGCCAATGCCGGGATCAATTTTAACAACTTCAGAAGTACCAGGATTAATCATGTTGGTACCTCCTTATCAAACTGCAGTCAGTTCAATAGCAGCAGCGGGGTTCAGCCAGTCGCAGCCCATGGCAAGACGACCGATGATCAGGTCGCCCTGATACATTGCCTTCACATCGCCACCAGTGGTTTGGACGGAAGGACCGATTGCTTCAACAACACCAGCAGCGTCACGACCATAGATCAGACCGCAGTGACCAGTGAAGTTACCGCTGTAATCGTTGTTCTCACCGTTCACGCGAGTAACAGTACCAGCGTTGAA
>Ga0222715_10002965_pt1 | contig 15311 bp, 25 predicted proteins | sample C33_9DmetaG_FD_165056 | JGI IMG/M metagenome (GOLD analysis project Ga0222715, IMG submission 165056) | Estuarine water microbial communities from San Francisco Bay, California, United States - C33_9D | ecosystem: Environmental > Aquatic > Marine > Unclassified | place: USA: California...
TCTCACACCACTCTTTTTCAAACCAAGATAATTTATCTTCACACATTGAATAATCTATTTTATCTGTACCTGGATTTCTTTTGTCTGCGTCCATTTCACTCGACTTAGCAATTGCCATAGTCATTAATGTAATTATGGTAATCAACATCATTGTTCTCATACTATATTTTCCTTCCCATAGTTTTAAAGTCCTTAGCGTCAACAATCATATAAGGACCTTTATTATATGCCACACTAATTGTTTTGCCAGCAGGAAGTTGTGTAGCATAAACTCTCTTTGCTGTACTACCACCGATATTATTACTGCACGGTATAGAATCTCTTACTTTTAAATGACTCAAATCTAATTCACCTGGTTTTGATTTAGGATTTGGTTTTTGAAATGTACAAACCTCTTCAAAGGTAGTTTTGATACCTTTTGAAATTAACCAGTTGTAATGGTCAAGTCGAGCTTTGTACAAATCTTTTTTAGTTGTCATTAATAATCTCTAAGTGATTTAGGTTCTGATTCTGCTCTCTTTTCTGCGTAAGTTTTACCGAAGAAAGAAACATAAAAAGCATCTCTAGGATTTTCTGTTTCATACAAAGCAAGTAATTTATCAAACTTAACATCAACATATTCGTAATATTCAGGATGTTTCTTTTTTAGTTCAATGTGGTCATAAAAGAATTGAATACGATTTTTGTAAATATCGTTTTCTTTATCTTCTAATGTTTCTTTTTTAGATAAAGCAATATCTTTATCTTTAGCAGCGTAAAACTCTTTAAATAAAAGTTCTTTTGAGTATTTAAATGACATATATTTGTCCTTTCATAGTTTTTGTTAGTTTATTCATTAATTGTATCATAAAACACGCTATTTGTCAAGTCTTAAAAAATGACGTAAAATAACGATTTTTTACGTTCTAGGACGCAACCAGGTACGCCAGGATTAGCGATTCGTATTAAATACGTGGTATACATCATCTATTTTTTTCTAGTTTTAGTTGTATTAAACTTGTTCTTAATATCATTAATAAACGACCCTAATGTTAAGGTTAGATATAAGTAAATCTCACCTGCATAAGTTATCGCTATTGCTGACATTAATATCACAAGCATTAAAATAAACATTTCCATATTATTTTCCTTCTGCCTCCATTTGTAATGCAATGTCTATATCTGATTGTACTTTTGCCCACTTATCAAACTCATCTACCTCTTTTTGAAGTTTATCTCTAAAGGTAATTAAGTCATCTTTAGCGTCTGCTACTTTACCATCATCTATTTTATCAATTGCTAAATTTAATATATCAATTGTTGCGATTGTTTCTATCATAGTTTTCTCCTTTGTTAAATTCCTTCATTTGCTGTATATGGATTTTTAATAACTTCTTCAGCACTTGAATCAAGTTCTACATATCCTTCTTCTTTTGCATAAGGATCTGATAAATCATAAACCACTTTAGCAACATATTCTGTATCGCCACTATCTGAATAATTAGCGTCAACCATATAAGTTTCAACACCATCTTTTGTTTCAGTAATCTCGTGGTTAATTTGTGAGTGGTCAATACCACATTCACTAAATTTTAAATCTGCCTCGTCTTTATCATTTGCTAATACTTCTTGTTCAATCACAAGTGTATAATAAGTTTTCTTTCTGTATAGGTTTTTACCTACATCTTCTTTAAAGTAACTTATGTTTGTATCAATTGCCATAGTATAGTCCTCCTAATTATTTGTTATCTTCACTACTCATTAATAAAATAACATAGTGAATTGCTTTTAATAAATCTTTTCTATTCTTGCCTTGTTTTTTGCCGTATCTACATAGATACTTAATTGCATTTGCCTGGCAAAAATCTTTATCAATGCCTAATTGTCTTAGCATATCTTGTACTTGAAAACCATCTTTAGTGGTACTGTAATGTTCACCATAAGTTGATTTTATATAATCTGAAATTTCTTTTATTATTTTATCTTCATTATATTTCATTTACTTCCTCTTTCATTAAATAGTTTACTTCTTTTCTTAATTCTCTAATACCCATTTTACTAAAATTCATAAATCTTGGTCTAATACCGTTTACAGATTTAAATTCGTCCCATATATAATCAATTAAATTTTGTCTTACTAAATCTCTTAATGTAAAAATACCATATTCAATCCAGTGTTTTTCATCTTCTATCATTAAACTTGTCCAGTTACCAGTAGTATTTCTATTTTCTTCATTATACTTACGAGCCTTTTCATTGTGCTTTTTAATATAGTTAATTAAGTTTTGTGATAGTTGTTTAGTCATATTAGTCTCCGTGTTTAAGTAAGTATGCCATTTCATCAAAGTCTGTCATATCTGTTACAAGACTTAAATTTTCAATGTTTTCTAATTTGTTAGCAGCGTCATCTAAAGACATTTCATTGTTTACTAATTTGTCTTTAATATCATCTACTTGTTTTTCTACTTCGTTTGTGTAGTATGTTTTAGTTTTTGACATAGTGTTCTCCTTTGTTATAGTTAATAGTATCATAGTTTTTAATCATTGTCAAGTAAAAAATTCTGTAGGAAACAGCTAATAAAACAACAAAGAAAGAAGAGAAAATAACATTATTAACTGTTTCCATATCTATATAATACACTAAAAATACTATAAAGGCAACAGATATTTTAAAGAAAAAAGTCAATAAAATCAACAATTTAACATTTTATTTGTTCTGGTTTTGTTCTAATTAAGGGCTGGTGAAGGGTTGTTTTACTTATTTCCAGTTATTTTTGACCCAATTCTGGTCTGATTCGTGTGGATTGGGTTGTCCATGAAATACTGCTATTTTAGTTGTAGGAGCTTTTTCAAAAGTCCATTTACTTTTATGGTATCTTTCACCTTTTCTATCATACCATTTATATGATTGAGTCCATTCATCTGGAAATCTATTCACATTTTTTAAATTCTTGTCTTTTAATACTATCTCACTTATAATATTTTGGTCTCCAGGATGCTTTTTATAATAATTTCTATTTTTCATGTATTCATTCCATATCATATCGGAACATACATTATTATTGAATTTCATTATACTAGAATTAAATATCTTTGTGGCTGGATTAAAATCATTCATACCTACAAACTTATTTTGACCACCATGATCTGCAAAACAATTTATATTATCTAATATAACAATATCTAAATCTGTATATAGAGTTTCACCATTTAATTCTGATTCAGGTGAAAACAATTGTAACTTGTTAAACCAACCTTGAAAATCATGTCTTTTAAAAGGTCTAAATTCTATATCACCTTTTATAATTTTATTTAATTTAACATGATCCGTAAAACAAATAAATTTGTGTGGTATAGTTAAATGCCTATTAACCATATTGTACAGATTTTGTACATAGATAGGTTTATATTTGTTTCCATAAAATACACAGGCGAAGTTCATACATTTTGTCTTTTTAAATATTTGTAAGCCGTACCGTTTTCAATTTCAGCTATTGTAAATTGATTATCAACAACCATCTTAAACCATTCTTCAATTGTTTTTCTGCCAGGTCGCATTGGTTTTTCTATTTTTGAAATATCTCTACTAGAAATAAAACTACAAACATGTCTTTGATGAGTAATACTAGGAACCATATTTAACAAAGCGTCAATAGCCGATAGACTCATATTGGTAACTAATACATGACAATCTTTTAAATCATCTTTTATATCTGTTCCCCAAAATTCATTACTAGGTCTAGGTTTGTTTCTAAATTTTATTGGCCTATTAGTGTGTTTTTTAATTTCAGCTGTTACTCTTTTCACCCACTCTTCTTGTGACATACCATTTACATTAAAAGTTACAGTAGGTGAAGAAGGGCACAACAAAATATGTTTTGTTTCTCCTGTTAGCCATCCTTTAAAATCACATTCTATACCTTGGTATCGCAAAAGGTCTAGTCTGCTTCCATCACCTACCATACATCTTATTGTGTGTATATTACCTTTACATATTCTAAAATATGTTTTATCATAATCATTTATCTTAGGTATAGGATATCTTGTTATTTGTTGAGTAAGATATCCTGTATCTACATACCACCACTCTTCATTTTTATCTATACAATTTTGTATTTCTGTTATATTAGTACCTGCTAAACCCCAAAAGAAATGTATAGGTTTATCTTCATCTTGCCAACCTTTTTCTATGGCAGGCCAGATTTGATGAGATAAACATTTGTCCCAATTAATTTTATGTGTTATAATCATTGTGTACTATCTATAATCTCTTTTGCTTTGCCATTTACAATTTCATTTTCGGTAAATTGTGCTGTTAATAAACTACAAATCCAATTTCTTATTTCATCTTTTGTTGTATAATATGGATTTTCTATTTCAGATAAATCTGTTTTTGCAATTGGTAAAGCACAAGAATATTCTGAACAAAAAACAGGCACACCATATCTTACTGCGTCAATTATAGCTGTAGATTGATATGTAATCACACAATAAGATTCTTTTATTTGTTGTTCTAATGGTATTGGTGCTACTTGGCCAATTTTTGGTTTTTTACGAACAACAATTTTTCTATCTGTGTATTTTTTAATTTTGTTTACCGTTTGTTCAATCCAATCATCTTCAGTCCCTAAATTAAAATAAGTACAAATAAATTGTGTTGGTGGTAATATTAAAATCTTATCACCTTTATATTTATTAACATCAACCTCAATAGGTTGTATGGCCTCATATTCATCAATTCGTTTTTTTAATTCTGGTGTTTTCCAATCAATAAGTTTTGTTAGTTGTTCACCGTTTTTGGTAATACGATAACTTCTTTTTTTTAAAATTTTATTACGTTCATGTGATAGTGATTTAAATAAGTAAGCGTGGTCAAAGTAATAATAGTTGATATTGTATTTTTCAGCTGCTCTAATTATATCAGCTGTACCTCTTAGGTTACCAAATACAACAGGTTCACCTGGTTGTTTTTCATTTAACCAATCATTCATAGTAAAGCCATACCAATGTGTTTTATCGTAACGACCAACATCTTTATATTCATGCCATTTACCTCCTGCTTTTTCAACAAAAGGCCTCATAAATGGCGTTAATATTCTTCGTGTGCCGAAACCATACAGCATTGTATTATTTCACAATATTAATTTCATTTGATTCATGGTATAATTTAAACCAATCTAAGGTATAATCTATACCTTTAAATTCTTCGAACCAAGGACCGCCTTCGGTAAAATGTATATTCTTTGGACTAGGATGATATTCATATTCACCTACTAACCAGTTCCATTCTAATGGCAGTTCACCAATTAGATTATCACTCTCTAACCATTTAAATTGGTGTAGTTCTAAACCTGAAGCTGAATTAACATAGTCTGGTGTTAATGCACTACACTTAGCACAATTCATTAACATAAAACTAGACCAATTCTTTTTTTCGTATTTTGTTTGTGTTTGACCTAAAAACTTCTTTTCTTTTTTTGGTGTATAATTGTGTTTACAAACTTGTACTGCATACTTGTCATCTCTTAGTCGCCATAGTTCTGCAATATCTGTCATCATTAACATATCACAATCCATAAACAATGCCCAACCTCTATAGTTCATAAGGTGTGGTATAATAAATCTACTAAAACTAAATTCAGTTGATGATAATGCGTTTCTTTCTCTTACAAAATCATCTTTGATATTAGGTAAATAGATAGGTGTAATTGCAACTGGTTTAGTTGAGTTCTTTAATATACTATATGATAACACATTAAAAGCTGCCTTTTCTTTACTATCATATCCGATAAAAACATTAATCATTTTACTCTCGCTTCTGGACTTCTTAATAGTTTCTTTCTCTTAGGCCCCTTAATATGGTCGTAAACAGTCCCTAATACTGACCGTGCCTGCACATGACCTGGTTTTCCATCACCAATATTGTGATTTACTGTACCACGTTCATCTTCAAATCTTTTTCTAGCATAATCCCAAACGTAACTATCATGTTTTTCTATTAAATCATAAACATGATCTGTATTATATGTATCTTGCATAAATTTACTATAATCTCGTGTATCTTTATGTTTTAAGTTCCAATATAAAAATCCACATTCACTATAATTTTTACCACGACCCAAATAGCTCATCATACAATTATCTCTATGAATATGATTTTTTATCCAATCAATATCTATTTCTTTATAAAAAACGCTATCCACATCAATACCTATTAAACCATCATAATCTTCATTGTTAATAATCATATCAGTATAAGAGTAAACTTTATAACTAAATCTCACAGCATCCTGTAAAAAACCATTACTTGTATCTTCAACAGGTTTTATCTTATTTCTTTCTACAAATTTTTCACATTCTGGTACTTCATCAAATAAACTTTTAACTATTTGATTAGAGTTAGGTATTTCTAACATATCTTCACTATAAACATGTAAATCAAAAGGCCAATTATAAGTTTCAAAAAACCTATAACCGTACTGTTTATAAAGTTTCTTATTTAATGTTGTTACTACACCTATATTCATCTCTTAAATACTGTATCCTTTTTATGTCTACCAATTTCTCTATACCCTATATCTTCTATTAACTTTTTAGTATGTTTAGCGTAAGTCTTTTCTTCTTGTGTTCTAATAGGCAACTCTAATGAAAGTGTGGGACTAAACTTATTTAAAAATTTTAAAGCTCCTACTAAAAATTCATATTCGTGTCCTTGTATATCTACTTTAATTAAATCAACTGTATCAAAATCGTTAATATAGTTATCCATCATTTTAATATCAACATATTCTATTTTGTTACTTGCACTTTCAAATCCTTCTACTAAAGAACCACCACCTGAATTTTCTATTCCTTTATATAATGGTACATCTTGTCCTTGTTTATCTGATAGTCCAACTTGTTCTAAATGCCAGTTTTTAAAATCTTGCATATTTCTTTTATAACAATCTGAAATATCTTTTACAGGTTCAAATGCCCATACCTTTTTAAATTTTTTACAAAAATCTTTTGACCAAAAACCTACATTTGCTCCTACATCAATTGCAACATCAAACTTTTTAACATGGCTTAAAACAAAATCTCTATGTGATTGTTGATAAGTGTATTCACCATCTACTTCTATTAACATTGATTCAAAGTGTGTGTCATAATCTGGTAGATACCAACCCTTTACTTTTTTAATCATTTAGGTATGTCCTTATGTGGTATAGTTGTAGTGGTTTTAATTTTATTTCTATCTTCCATTTCGTCTATTAAATAACCTTCAATTTTTTCGTAACCATTTTTCTTAGCCCAAAGGACTCTTTTATTGCCTGTGTGTACATATAAACCTGGTTTTAAATCACCATTTTCTACGTGATGTGGATTTTTAGGCATAATTCTATCCTTAACCCATTTTGGATTGTGTGTGGAAACACTTATAGGATATAACATTCCATGTTTTTCAAAGCTTTCACCATACCCATAAGCATCCATTCTTTTTTCTAACCAATATATGGGTGGTGTTAGTATTAATTCTGATACATTAAACTCTATAATTTCTTGTTTAATATCTTCAGGATAATTTTTTGCTTTTAAGATTTTCATATCCAATTTTTTGTATATAATAACTATCAACTATATCTGATATAGGATTACCTACTTTATCTGTATCAAATATCTTTTTTAAATCTATTTTGGTTTCTTTTGTAAAGGCACCATACATCATATCTTTGTCTGCATTACCTTTACCTGTTGCACCCTTTTTAACTACACTAGGTACTACTGTGTCATAATCAAATTTTAATTCTTGTAGTCTATACTTTAATATACCACAATTTTCAGCAATTTGAAATATACCTTGACCCTTGGATCCAAATGAATAACCCTCAATAAAAACTTTTAATGTTTCTTTATTAAATTTTAATCTATTAAATGTATTGATTGCCCAATCAGATATTTGACTAAATCTTTCTATTGGTGTTTTATATTCTTTATGTTCAAACCCTATTATATTTTTGGCCATTTGACCAATGTATTTTTTCTTACTTGTCAAATAATAAAACATATATTCATCATCACAATTAATACATAAGGCAGGACTTGTTAAACTATAATCAATCCCAACTATCGTCTTCGTTATTGCTGTCATAAACCTCTTCTTCATCCGTTTCTATTTCAAAACCACAAAACGGACAAGTAGTAGGAAGTAAATCTTGTTGATTTATATTCCATTCTACTGTATATTTAGTTTCACAGGAGGTACACTCGGTTTTTAGTTTTTCTGTTGACATTTAACTAAATTGTTCCTTTCTTGCTAGATTTTGTTTCTATACAATCAATCTTTATTTCAACAATACCCAATTCGGGATATTTTTTAGATGATTTATACATTTTATCTCCTCTAGTTTTAGAAGCAATTAGACATTCATTCATTGTTTTGTATTGTATAAGAGGATCTTCTTCAAACTTTGTGTAGAAATAAGTACCTGTAATATCTATTTGGCCTAATAGTATTACCATTATAAAAACTTTCATGTTATTATAGTTTAAATTTCTTAAACTGATCTTTTTTAACGTCTTGTTTAATACCACCAATGACGTATGATTCAATTTCTGTTTCTTGTGGAGCATTTTGAGTTGATTTACTATTTAACCAATGTTCAACCCATGGTAATGGATTTGTTTTTTGATCATACATAGGTTTTAATTGTATAGCTTTCATTCTTCTATTTGCCATATATTCTACAAATTGATGTAATAGTTTTTCTGATAGACCAATCATAGAACCTTTACTAAACAAATATGTAGCCCAACGTTTTTCCTCTTGTAAGGCGTCATCATACATTTGATAAACTTCTTTTTCGCAATCTTTAATTACCTTTAACATCTCTTTATCATTTTCATGGTCGATCCAATTATTAATAATTCTTTGTGACATTGCTAAGTGTTGTGATTCATCTCTAGCAATAAATGATATAATTTTAGCAGAACCTTCTAGTAATTTAAGTTCACCAAAAGCAAACGAACAAGCAAATGATACGTAAAATCTTAATCCTTCAAGTATGTTTACTGTAACCATAGCAAGATATAGTTTCTTTTTCAATTCATACATATCCACTTTATCTGGTGTTAATGTCCATTGGTAACCCGTAGCAATTAAATCGTCATATGTTTGAGTAACAGATTTAGCTCTACGTTCAATCTTTTCATCTTTTAAAATAGTATCAAATATTTCACTAGGATTAGAATATAAGTTTTTAATAATGTAAGTATAACTTCTACTATGGATTGTTTCAATAAAATCCCACGTTACAATACAACCTTCTAATTCAGGCAAGGAACAGAAAGGCAAAAATGCCAGACAAGGTCCTCTTCCTTGTACTGAATCTAACATTGTTTGATATTTTAAATTAGAAGTAAATATAAATTTTTGTTGTTCACTAATAGTTTGATAATCATTTCTATCTTTTTGTAAAGATATTTCTTCAGGTCTCCAAAAGTAACCTAATTGTTGTTGGTTCAACTTATCAAAGATAGGATACTTCATATTATCATATCTTTGTACGGCTAAATCAGGACCGAAAAACATCAACTGTTTTGTGGCGTCTAACTCCTTGTCTTTATTAAACACACTTTTTCCCATTATTTAATATACTCCTTTTGTAATCGTATAGGTTTTAAACCCGTTTCTCTATTTAAAAATTTATAATCCATTTTTACTACATCAAAGTCTTTTTTTATCTTATCAGCAATTAGATAAGGATTAAATTCAGCACAACTGTACACGTCTAACTGCATTAACGCAGGTACAGGTTCGTCCCATACGTGTACTGCAATATGACTTGTTTCTATTACTGCAACACCAGTTATGCCTCTATTACCCTCATTATTACAGTATGCCACATAAGGTCCCATCATAATTTTCATATGAATAGACTCTATAAAACTCTTTAACCATTCTGTTAACTTATCTACATCTTTTGGTGGATTGTTAACTTCAGCACGAATGATAAGGTGCTTATGTATTAATAGGCTTGCTTTCATCTTTTACTCCGTAGAAAAACTCCGTTTCATCTCCAAAGGTTTGTTTTACCTTATCTTCTACGGAATACTCAATAGAAGAAACTTTAAAGTCTGGAAACTTTAAAGTCTTCGGTGTATATGATTTATCCAAAATCAAAACACGATTGTTGGGTTGAGCCGCAAAATAACCGTTGTTTAGTTTTAATACATTAAACGATTTATGTTGCGTTGGCACTTCACTAAAGGTAGTATTTAGTCTATTTGAGTCTGGATTACAGCTATCAATTGTAAACAAATATATACCCTCGTGCCATTTTCTACTAGGAGCAAAATACTTCGCTCTTTGTCCTTTTAGTAATCTTTTTTCTATAACTGTTATATCATAACTAAAACAGTCCCATAATTCTAATTCTTCTAAAGGTAAGTCACCTTCATAATCTTTTTTCCATACAAATGCTGATAAAGGTAACTTATCATATACTGCACCATATTCAGGCAAATACGTTTCAAAGTATAATGCCCTACCTTGTATGGATTTAACAGTAACCCATACACCTTCAACTAATTCTCCATGACCTTTTTCGTGGTCATATAAAAACTCCTTTTTTACATAAACTTCTACGTGTGGTAAATTGGCACATAAAAACATCTATATTGTACAAGACTCACAAGCCTCGTCCTCTTCTTCTTTAGGTTTGTCTTCAACTATTGCAACTGGTGTATCATAATCTATAGTGTGTTGTGGCTCGTCAATATCTTTCTTAGCGTCATATGTGTTTTGATAATAGGATGTTTTCCAACCATACTTGTATGTTGATAGTAAGTCTTGTGCCATTTCTGATACAGGAACTTGATTATCTTCATAATGTTCTGGATTATATGACCAATTACCTGAAATAGCTTGGTCGAAATATTTTTGCATAACAGATACAATATTGATATAACCCTCGTTAGATTTCATATCCCATAATAAGGTATAGTTATTTTTTAATTTTTTATAATCTGGAACAATTTGTTTTAGTGTTCCTTTTTTAGATTTTTTAACAGACAAATAATCTCTTGGAGGTTCAATACCATTTGTAGCATTAGATACAACACTTGAAGATTCACTTGGCATTTGTGCTGATAATGTTGAGTGTCTTAAACCGTGTTCTTTTATTTCTTTTCTTAACCATTCCCAATCGTAAGTGTAATCTCGTTTAACTAACTCATCAACATCTTTTTTATAAGTATCAATAGGTAAAATACCATCAGAATATTTTGTTCTATCAAAGTATTCACACTTGCCTTTTTCTTTAGCAATTTCATTACTAGCTTTTAATAGATAATACTGGAATGCTTCTGTTAGTTTATCTACTTGTCGCCAAGCTAACTTTTGATCGTACTTATAACCTTTTTTAGCAAGATAATGTGCTAAACCAATATAACCAATACCTAAACTTCTACGTGCCTTAGTGGATATTTCAGCTGCCTTAACTGGATATTGTTGATGATCTATAATTTCTTCCAATCCTCTAACCGCTAAATCACATAACTCTTCTAGTTCATCTCTTTTATCAATTTTTCCTACATTAATGGCAGATAAAATACATAAAGCAATTTCGCCTTCGCCGTCTATGTGTTGAATAGGATCTGTTGGTAAAGTAATCTCTTGGCATAAATTTGACATATAAACTCTATCTTTAAATGATGAGTGAGTATTACAATGATCTATATTCATAATATAGATACGACCTGTTTCTGCTCTTTCTTTTAGTATGTCAAAAAATAATTCTTGTGCATTAACTTTTGTTTTTTTAATTGATAATTTTCTTTCTGCTTTTAAATATAAATCATCAAACTCTGGTGTACCCCAAGCCTCATAGAGTTCAGGTACTTCGTGTGGTGAAAATAAAGTTATATCTTCTTCGTTAATAAATCTTTCATAAAATAGTTTTGACATTTGAATTGAGTAATCTAATTTTCTAACTCTATTGTCTTCACTACCTTTATTGTTTTTTAAAACAATTATATCTTTTATCTCTTGGTGCCAAATGGGGAAGTGAACAGTTGCCGAACCACCTCTTACTCCATTTTGTGTGCAACACTTAACTGTTGCTTCAAACTTTTTAAGAAAAGGAATAACACCTGTATGTTGTACTTCTCCACCTCTTATACGTGAATTGATACCTCGTATTCTTCCTGCATTAATACCAATACCTGCTCTTTGTGCCACATAACTTCCAATGGCCATATCACTACTGAAAATAGAAGGTAAAGTATCACCAACGTCAACAAGTACACAACTAGCATATTGACGCATAGGAGTCCTAACGCCTGCCATTACAGGAGTAGGAATATTAATTTTAAATGTAGAGATTGCGTCATAGTATTTTTTAATATAACTCATTCTATTGTTTTTTGGATATTTTGCAAATAATGTAGCTGAAATTAACATATACATAAATTGTGGAGTTTCATATATCTCTCCATTACTTCTATCTTGCACCAAATACTTGTCAATGACTTGTCTTAATCCAGCGTAAGTGAAAGTATAATCTCTCTCGTGGTTAATCCAATTTTCCATTCTATCAAAATCTTTTTTATCATACCAAGTTAAAATTTCTGGATCATAAACTTTTTTGTCAACACCTTTTTTAGTATGTTCGTAAATGTGTGTATGGTCCCAAAGTTTACCTATAACTTGTTTTCTTAAACTGAATAATAAAAGTCTTGCAGCTACATATTGATAATTAATATTTTCTAAAGATATTAAATCGGCAGCTGACTTAATTAAAATTTGTTGAATTTCGTCTGTAGAAATACCATCATAAAATTGTAATCCACTATTCATTTCTACTTGTGATGATGATACGCCTGTTATACCTTCAACAGCATATTCAACCATGTCATGTATTTTTTCAATATTTAAAGGTTCAAGTCCTCTACCATTTCTTTTTACGACATTAATTTTTTTATCATCTACCATAGTTATCTTTTCCCTTTAAATTTTTTTCCAATAATTTAATTTTGTTAGTGCGCTTAGTTTTGAATAAGTGTTATTACTTATAATATCTAAAATTTTTGATTTTGTTAAGCCTGAAATTATCATATCGTTCACATCTTTTAGTTGTATTTCATCTGGCCATATTACAATGTTATAATCTTTGTCAATGACTTTATACATTCTCTCAACTATTTCTTTATTTCTAGGTTCGTTGTCAAATATATAGGTAACATTCTCACTAGAAATATTATTAATTTTTAAGTCTGCTCCTGCAGCTGCTAAACAATTATCTAAAAACATACTATCTATAGGCCCCTCAACTATGTAAATTTGTTTTTGTAAATTAATTCTCTCTAAACCATAAATTTTTTGTTTATTTTCATCTAGTTTTATTGTTAAGTATTTTGGTTGTTCTTTTCCAAAAGCACGACCTTGAAAAGCAAATAACTTTCCAGTTGTATCATAAAATGGTATGATTAATCTTGGATGATCTTTTTTAATTTTAAAGGTTTTTGGTTTTACTGTATTAACAAACTTTTGAAACTGATCACAAAAATATAACTTATCAAAAAATTTATTAGGTATCTTTCTTTTAATTACATATTGTTTTGCTGGATGTTCTTCATTTAGATCACTAATTTTTTTAAATTTATCTAAAATATTTTCACCATCAAATTTAACAGGTTTAAAATCAAACTTCGGTTTTGGTGTCGCTGGTGCCGAGTTTTTATATCTCTCTAAAAGATAGTTTTCATACAGTTTAGGATCAATAAACTTTATAAAGTTACTTAAATTTTGACCTTGTCCACAATTATGACATTTAAAGAACATATCGTTTTTAATTCTATAAAAATAAGCTCTTGCCTTTGTTCTGGACTTTTTAGAATCACCACAATGTGGACATCTGAAATTATAAAGATAATCAGATTTCTTCTTAAATTGAGGTAACCTACTAGATAATTCGTTAATATATTTTAAATCAATATAACTAGACATAATGAAACTATAATATACACTAAAATGATGAAAATGTCAAGCTTTTAAGAAAGCATTTTGATAATATCTGAAAAATTACCAGATAACATAAGACCAATTAGTATTGCACCACCCATAATTATCCAACGGTATTTTTCCAATATACCTACTCTGGCGCCGAAGTCTAATTTTAATGATTTGATTTCAACTAAAAGTCTTTTTTCTACATGCTTAATTTCATTTTGTAAATCACGGTACACATGGTCAATTTCAGTACCTCTTTCTTTTATTTTATCAAATATAACTTCATCAATTCTTTCTTGTTGCTGTAATTTTTCTTCATGCACAGCTAACATAGATTTAATAGAAGTAGAAACGTCTGTTAGTTTATCAATGGCAGTATCTAATCTGCCTTGTATATTATTAACATTCTCTACATCTTTTTTTAGAGCAGCTAATTTGATTTTAACTCCAGAAATTTCTTTTTCTTCTTGCATTTTTTTTCTTTCTACCTATACTAGGCGATATTTTTTGACAAGTTTATTTATCCCTAAAGGGGAATACGCCGACATCACGTCTTTATATATTTTAACTTGTGTAATATTTAGGTTTAAGCTGACCTTTGCATATTAAAATATTTTAATCTTTCTAACTTATAAAGTTTAATTAATGTTCTTCTTCGTCTTCTATCTTTTTGTTTTCTTATTTTTGTCCACTTTAATATATAATGATTAAATTTTTCCCTTCTTATGTTTCTTAATATTCTTTTTATGATAAATTTTCTCAAACGTATTTGTTGTTTCAGCGTAATCATTGAACTCCTTTATAAAAAGATTTGGGGTATTTTTAGACAAGTAAACACACTCACCAGAACGGTGATTGGATGATTGATTTGAAATCATTGCGTTCACTATAATTATTTATCTAATAACAGGTTTGTAAATTGTTATTAGTTCTTCTTTACCCTTAACTTTTATCTTGTCTAATTCAATAGATTTAATATTTTTTAATTTTTCTTTTGTATAAGATGAATAGATCAAAGGAGTTACTTTACCATCTTTATCTTTATAATCTCTTGTTGCAGCCTCTAATCTAGCTGCTAAATTAACTGCGTCACCAATAACTGAATAGTCTAAACGATTTTCACTTCCCATATTTCCTACAATACAAGTACCTGTGTTTACACCTGAACCTATATTAATATCAGGAAGACCTTTCTCCCTAAATTCTTTTTTTAATTTTTCAGTTTCTTCAGCACATTCTATACCTGTCTTTACAGCCATCTCGGCGTGATTAGGACAATCTAATGGTGCGTTCCAAAATGCCATAATACAATCACCCATATACTTGTCAATCGTACCACCAT
>Ga0222715_10002974_pt1 | contig 15289 bp, 26 predicted proteins | sample C33_9DmetaG_FD_165056 | JGI IMG/M metagenome (GOLD analysis project Ga0222715, IMG submission 165056) | Estuarine water microbial communities from San Francisco Bay, California, United States - C33_9D | ecosystem: Environmental > Aquatic > Marine > Unclassified | place: USA: California...
CATTGGGGTGGCCATACATCTGAGCCTGGATCGCTTGGGACATTTCTACTTTCATAAGAGCTCCTATTTACTCTTATTTATCACCTCAACCATGCTCAAAGCGAGCCCAAGAGTCCTGATATCCACGCCTGATATCTCCTTCCAATCTTTGTCGAGAATTCGTCTCGCTACTTCTACTACTGTCACGTTTCACCCATCCTGTTAAATTATCACCAACAACGTCATCACAAGGATCGTCGCTATCTGCCATCTTTACCTCTTAAAGCTTGAAGCCCATATTTTACTCTACTTGGGTACTCACCTAAAAATGTACCTGCTTCTAACATTTCTTTAGTTAAACAGTCTTTATGAAAATGATCAATTATATCCCAATATTCTAGCATTTTCTTTGCTAGTCTATCAAAATAGCTATCAGATAAGATAGGTCTATCTTCTTCATAATAAGCATAAGCTGCCATAAGATACCACGGTATTGACATATTTAAATTATCGTCAATTATATCTCCACAATCTTTATCAAACAATTCATTGTTTTTACGTTTGGCCATTGAAAGCCTCCGTTAGTTGTTTCTCCATGCTATGAGCTTCTATCTCATGTGGACGCTCATCATATGGTAGGTTATTAATCATAACCATTCCCCGAAGGTATTGACTGACGTGAACTAACTCATGTAGTACAGTAGTTATTAAATTGTCGAGGGTTAAAGATTTGTCGAGACGAATAGTAAATTCGTTATCGTCTTCGTACATGCAGTCGCCACATACTCCTTGTTTGCGCATAGCTCTAATATTTATATAAACATCGTTCTCTTGTGAGAACAACTTCGACTGACCAAACGCTATTAGCTTACAGATTAACTCTTGCTTGCTTTTAGCAAATCTAGATTCAAATTCAACTATCATACTACATTTATAGTCTCTAATGAAACGAAGTGCAACTGTTATTTTGTTCTAATCTCAACATTTTCTGGTTTAGGTAACTTAAACTGGTCATGATTATGATACAGTACAAATTGTTTGTCTTTAAACTCATTGAAGATACTGCCCCATATGGGTCTCCACTTGTCGTTTAATCTAACATTGTTAGTAGCGCCTCTATCAGAATTGAGTACAAAATCCGTGTAGCTTCTCAGGTTCATATCAAATAACGAGTCAAATCCATACATATGAATTTCATCTGCTTTTAACTGATTAGCTGTGTAATGTACAGCGAAGTGACCGCAGTTAAAGTTAGTATACATCATTCCTCGATCATCTTGAGGAGTGAGCTTAGTATAAGGAGGAAGATGAGTATAGAATCCTCTAATTTTATTACCAAATCTCATTTTAAAATTATCTTTGTTTTGATCATACCAAATTTTTGGTCTAAAACCTAAAGTCCAGTTTCCATCAATTACAACACTTCCTTCAGATAAGGCTGCACACATTTTAAAATCTACTATGCATGATGTGTATAAGTTTTCAATTGTAAATGGAGCTTGATTACAAGCTACCTTTAATCCTTTAGATGGTTTATAGAGACCTGCTTGATCTCCATTACCTATAACATGTGCTACTCTCGTCATAATAAACCTTTAATATAATCATTACCTTTTGCTCCTGTCCAATGCATCACTTTTATATTTTTAGGAGCTGTATTGTCAATAAGATCGATACGGAGAGTGTTATACTCTCTTGAAATATCTTTTATATGTATAATTCGCTTTAAGGGGTCGCTCAACATAGTATGTAAAACTTCTTGATCTCCTGCTTTAGGGTTGTATGATACCTCTGTAGCCCACTCTCCTAATATACTAGGAGTTCCTTGAAATGCTACTACCCCAGAGTTATGCCAAGTTTCACCTCTTCTTTTAGACCATGGAACATCTTCCACCATGCAAAGTTTATTAGGTTCTGTGTGATTAAATATATCTTCAATATTAGTTCTTACTTCACAGTCAGTATCTAACCAGCATACTTTGTCTGCAACAAGTGATGCTTTCATCATTGCAGATGGTTTTTTAAACCACCCCTTATCTTGGCTAAAATGTTTTTTGCTCATATTGGGAAAGGGATTATTCTTCATACCGAAATCAAATATGAGTAATTCTGCATTTGGATTGTGCTTTTTAAAATTATCTACAAACCAAGGCAGCTGCCATTCTCTGCTAACATCACATCCAGTAATAAAGAGATTAGATAATTTTGTAGCTACCATTATAATTATGCTTCGCTAAGCACCCTTCAGTTTTTTGTATAGTAGTAAATGTATCTCTAGCTTCTACAGGCCATGGATAATACTCTTCTAACCACGGAAATACATCTAAATGGAGAAACACGTCTGTAGGTCTTGCATATTTGCTTGCACGTTCAACAAGTCTTTGGGCACCCCATGGATTAATTCTATATGCATGCGCGCCTGGAAAATACCTTTTAGATGAAAGTATATTTTTACCTATACGAGCAGGTATGTTAAATTGTCCATAAGAAGGCTTACCGAAACTAATACATCCATTATAATTTAATTCTGGTATATGATCAACTATAACAGCGTCATGTTCAAATATAGTAACTTCTTCTTGTATCTCTGTACAATGTTTCCATAAAGACCAATGAGAATGAAACGCAGCCATGCAGTTATCAAGTCGAGAGTATTTCTCAACAAAGCCTTGTTGACCAATATTTGAAGCTTCAAGTAAGCCTGGTAAGAGAGTGTTTGGTACTGTAGCGGCCCATTTAGATATAGGTGTACCTTTTAGTCTGCCTGTTTCAATACATCGTTCAGCTGCTTTGACTGACATAGGCTCAGTCATTATAGTAATAACATAATTTTTCATAATTATCCTGTTGTAGTTGAAGCTACTCCCTGCATTCTTGTAAAGAATGGATATGCTTGTTTCAATTGAGGAAACAATTGCTTACACATTAAAGCATCATTAGGCCAAATTCCTACCTCATTTACCTTTTCTAATAATAGAGTTGCTTGCTTAGGAGTAATTATATATGCTGAATTACCAGCTAGTCCCTGAGGTGCAATTTCATCATTATCTACCCAAGGAACTGATATAGAAGCTACATTAGCTAGCCCAGCAGTTTTATAAACATCTAAAATCTTCTGCAAATATACAGCTGCTCTTCTTGTAGCTCCTCTAGGATCATTAAGTCCTAAAATACCTATTTCGTTTAAGTTTCTAGTATTAAAAAAGCTAAAGCTAAACTTTCTAGTAAACTCTGCATCATGTTCAAGTACTACAGTAGGTGTGGTTCCTATAGAAACAATATACCATATTCTCATATGAGATACCGCGCATGCTATAACTTTATCAATATTATCTGTTCGGTATCCTGTAAGTGTCATACCTGTTTTTTTATGATGAAACTTATGACCAAAATGTCTAGGGTATGTCCAGTCTGACTTACTCTTATTTAATCTTTTTAAGTCTCTATCTAAAGTTGCTGGGGTCGTAGCTGGGAAAATAGCAGGTTGAATATCACTCCCAGTGTCGTCAATAGATGCAACGAGTCTACGAACAGCTGCTACTGAAGTTCGATTATTAATATCACTAATTATAAAAGCAGGAGCTAGATGTGTAGGTACACTATATGCTTTATTTTGAATTGGTGTATTAGCTGCATTTATTGACTGAAGTTGCTCGCTTAGCTCAACCATTTAAACCTCTATTTCTTTTTAAGAACTGTATATCCCACGTTCTGTTCATTGCGCTCGATAATTTTCCAAGGGTAGTCTAAACAAAAGGTTTGTAAACAATCGTATAGTCTACTATCCGTTTTACCATGTAATACACTTGTATCATGAGCAATTATGTACTTATTTATATTAATTTGATGTAGTCTTAATTCTTGAATCATATGATTAGGGTGATGTAGTGAATCAATTACTAGCATATCAGAACGTCTAGTTGATTTTATAGAAAGAGAGCTCTCTTCTAACACACGAAAATCGATATTCTTATTCTTCGTATACTTCTCTGCTAAAGGCTGTAAGAATTTTTTATATCGTGACATGTCAATATCTACTAGCTGTACTTGTTTAGGATTGCACAACAATGCTGTTGATGCCGTGCCTCCTTGGTGGGTACCTAACTCAATATAAGACTCACACTCTTTCATATATTTAATAATCGCATTATGAATAGCACAATAGTATTCACCATGTGCTTCTTCTTGCTGTCTTTTAATATCTTTATTAAATGCTTTTACAGACTTTACATGTCCCAATTCAGAGTTTATCATTTATACCTCATATTCTATAGCGTCAATGCACATATCTTCTAATGATTTATTTTGTTTAAAATATCTAGACTCTGTTGGTACTGTTGAAATAGCTACATCTCCTGGTCTACGAGGACCTTCTACTACTTCGAAGTTTGCTCTAGACACATTAGCCATGGCATCAATAACTTCTCTGACTGAATGACCATCTGGAGAACCTAAACAATCTATTTCATTGGTAGGCTCATTTTCAGTTATCCTAAGCAAAGAATCAACAATATCCTTTACATGTGTATAATTTCTTACACAAGTACCATCTCTAGTATTATAATCTGTTCCGTGAATATATAGCTTGTCAAACTTACCATTAACTACAGCCGCAGCTCTCCTAATAAGATGACTATACTCATCATCATATTTAGACATTCCATAATTACCACTTACGTTATAAAACCTTACTATGCTGCATTTAGGTTTAAATTGTTTAGCCACTAATTCACCAGCATGCTTAGATCCGGCATATGGATTACTCTGTGGTTCAAATGCACTTCCTGTTGAGCAGTAAACAAAATGATCACAAGGAGCAGCATCAATTACATTTTTAGTTCCAATAACATTTGTCATATAATAATTGTAAGGATCTTTTACAGAATTAGGTACTTTAGTAGATGCAGCAATATGTACAACTTTATCATATACAGATTTTACATATCCTCTACTACGAATATCCCAAGGTAAGACCTCTTTACAATATTTTGCAATATCATTTTGCTTTGTATTATAATCAGTAGCTATTATTGTATGACCTGCTTCAGCAGCAACTTTTACAAAGTGAGCACCAATATATCCAGTAGCACCAGTAACAAATAATTTCATATTTTAACCTTCGTTGGGCCAGTTTTTATTTACAGGAAGTTCCCATTCACTTACTGGTCTATTAGTAATCTGCCATAATGCATCTGCAGGCCAATCATCAGCTGTTCGAAACATAATATGTACTAGCTTTGCATTATCTGGTCTATTATCACCTATTCTAGCTGTTGGGTGAGCTCCTACCTTGTGCATATAACAATTCCATTCATTGGGCATACGCATTAATTTAAAATTAGGTAAATGAATAAAGGCTGAAAAGTAATCCTGGAATAGTTTATAAAACCTAGGAAACGTAGCCATCTTATCTACATACTCTTGAAATGTAGGCCATTCCGTTTTCATCTTTTGTAGTCCAGCTTTAGAAATTACTACAACACCTGTATTAAAAACTTCAGGACGATCTTCCTCATCATACGAATATTTAATACCCCATATTCTCTCGCATTCCTTAGCCCATTGCTTATCTACTCTACTTGTAATACCACCAGAATTATAAATTGTTCTAAAGAAAGGTTGTTTAGGTTCTGTACAAATACCTGCGTCTTCACCATCAAGCATAAAGAGATTATCTGATAATCCTTCTACAGGGTACACATCAATATCTACAAGAGCTATATTATCATAATGATCGAACTCATCACTTACTAAAGGGTTAGCTGGCTCATAGTAAATTGGAATATTAACTAGCTTACTTGCTATTGTTATATTATGATCAAACCTATATTCAGCTCCTATTTTAGCTGCATATGCTCTCATTAACCTTGTACTAGTTAATACCCCTGGCTTCAAAGGTCCTTGCCAATATTGGTAAATTATATTTTTCATTTTAATCCTCAAATCGTTTTGCTATGGCTAATGAAGAATTTATAGCTTGATGCATATCTAAGTAAGCATATAGTCCACAACGACCAATAAATGTCATGTTTTTAGATTGAAGCTTTTTATATTTCTCGTATGTTTTTTTATTATTCCCACTAGCATCTTTTACTGGATAGTATCTTTCTAAATTATTCTCAAGATAATCACATGGCTCTTCGAAAGTAAGCGTTGTCATATATCTATTGTCACCATGACATGGTATATTTTTCCATTCCGTAACTCTAGTCTTAGGACCATAATGAGTAAAATTAACAACTGCTGTTGGTAGAGCTTTTGGTATAGGCAGACTTATTGTTTCAAATTTAATAGAACGATAAGGTAGCTTTCCATATTTAAATTCATAATACTCATCTATAGGCATAGAGTTAAATACGTGATCATATTCTTTCTCTAATAACTTATTAAAATGTACTTTAAGATCAACTGTAATGTTGTGATGATGGAGAATATTCTCAACCATCTTAGTATATCCATGACGAGGCATATATTGTATTTTATCATCTGGAAAATATAATTCGTTATTATCATCTCTTATAGGTACACGATTGATAATGTCTGGATTAAGTTTATCTAACTCTACTCCCCACATCTTTTTAGTATAAGGTCTAAAGAATATATCTAAAACGTTTTCTTCACCTACAATATCTTTTGTTTTTTTATTGACAGGTAATGTTACATATCTACCATCTTTCAATTGAGCTTTCACTTTATGGTGATATTCTACCCAGTCTGTAAATCGTGTAAGCCATTGAAAAACCTTCTTGTTATTAGTATGAAATAAATGTGGGCCATACTTATGTACTCTAATACCATGCTCATTAATATAATCATAAGCGTTACCTGCAATATGATCTCTACGATCAATTACATGAACTTTATGACCATTGTCAGCAAGTTCTCTTGCTATAGTGACTCCAGATAATCCAGCACCTACAATTAGTACCTTCATAAGATACCTTTTTCTACCAATTCATTATAATTTACTAGTTTTTCTCTTTTAGGTCCTTGAGGTGTTATCTTAGTTCTTACATGAATAAATCCAGCGTTCTCAGGATTAGGTAGAAAACTACACTGACACCATTTTTTATTTAAGTAAGGCTCTCTTGGTCTAAAGTTAGATTTTACAGCAAGTGTATGAATAATGCCTTCATCTTCATACTGATAAGGTTTATTATAATGCACCATCCAAGACTCATCTCCTCCAAGTCCTGATCTGAGCTTTACTCTCATATCTTTTGAGAACTTATAGATAGCTCCGCCCCAATAAGGATGAATAGAACTTGCTTGCATAGGATAAGAAGTGGCTAATCTATTGTGTAATCTCTTTTGTACATCCTCATATAATCCCATACCTTGTTGTTTAAATATATTTACAGTCATATTTTTTGGAGCAAACATATCTATATCAAGCATTAACACATCATCATAATCATCCCACTCTTCATTTAACATATGAACCTTTTGACATGGAGAGGTTAGATATCTTCTAAACGGTTTATCAGTTACTAACTTATAATCAGCTCCTACCATTTCAGCATAAGATTGAATATTCATAATAGACAATCTATCTAATTCTCTCAACTCTCCATCAAAGTGCTGCAGGATAATATTTTTTACCATGGTTTAGATGCCTCTGTAACTGCCGAGTGAAATGCTCTAATCTCACCTGGAGTATCTATATTAACAAATGCTGGCAAACCACTTTGTTGATATTTGTACTCTCTAACATTATTATATCCTATCTCTTTTAGACTATCAACTAGTTCCTTTTTACGCCATATGTGTTTATGTTCTCCATTCTGCCACATAATACCTTCAGCACATTGATCTTGCATACGCATAAACTCTGTACCTTTAGGAGCAAACTTATGTTTTACAACATAGAATCTATAGTAATGCTGCACCCATGGATGCTTATCCAAGTCATCGTCTTGTCTTAACCATTCAACAAATTCCATAGGTGGCCATATAGAACGAATAACACCTCCAGGTTTCATAATACGAAACATTTCTTTAAAGAAGTTTATACCTTCCTCTTTGGTAAGATGTTCAATGAAATGCTCACTGTATACCCCATTGTAAGTTTCATCTTGAACACCGCGCATGGGTAGTTTAGTGAGGTCATATTTTTCAACGCCATTAGCAGGATCTGCAACATCCCTTACTGCATCCCAATTTAACCCTCGTTTACGGCTCGCTGCTATTTCTAAAAATCTCATGCTATACCTACTAACTTAGCTAACTCTTCTATATTCTCACCTTCCATAGGTAAAACAGTTTTATGAAAGAAGTGGATAAAATGAGCTTCGTGGAGTTTATTATTAGGAACTGCATTGTATAGTCCGTTCCATTTCCAATCTAGATGCTTTGTACGCATCCTCTCTTCTTTGATCCATGTGTTGAGAAGTGTTTGATCTGTAGACCATTTCCAAGGACCCATACCATCAATAAATGGTTTAAATCTAGGACGTCTTAAAAACTGTGCAGGTGTTTCTCCATTTAAATATTTACCCATTGATTTATTCATGAGCATCATACCCATGTTAAAGAACTCTGCACCTTTTTTATTCCATTTCCAATCTACATTTTTAATATTACCATACTGCATTCGAGAATAGTTTGTTATTTTAGCAACATATCGATCATTAAGAGGCATTTCTCTTTCAATGACACCAGCAAAGTCGTGAGTATCATCTATCTGTTCAAATATATTTGGAGCAGAATCTCTAATAAAGATATCTCCATCAATTAACGCTATCTTATCATATGATCTAAAATAAGCAAATGCATTCTCTTTCTCGTAAATAGGAAGAAAGCCTCCATATTTCATATAAGATTCATTTGATCTGTTTGTCTGAAAGATATCAGGTTTAATCATAAGTATAGGCTGACGCTGAACTATATAGTCAGCACCAATTCTATCAGCATATTTTTTTACGGAAGCGGTACAGAAGTCGTAAAGTTTTTTACGCTTGCCTGTGTATACTTGGTATATCAATGTTTTCATAATCTAGTCCTATAAATTTTCTATTAGGATTTTTGTGGTCTATAGTATTTAGACCGTCAAAATTAACTTGTTCAATATAATAGAAATCCTTCATTTCAATTTGTTTACGCCAGTTCATTACAGTAGATAAATGACCATCGCTATTTTGAGTTATTGGTTTACTTACAGCTCTAGCTACAAGTCGTTCAGCTATAACTGGAGTAATGTAGTATCCAGATCCTGGTGCAATATGTTTACCTTCATTTCCAAAGTCTCGGTTAATAAAAGATAAAAACTTATACCCTTCTTTTGATAAGTCAGGTAAAGGTTTAACTAACATAGAATCATGTTCTAATATTATAATAGGACCTTCTTCAATACATTTACACCACAATTCAAAATGGCTGTACCAAACAGCTTTTTCTGTTAATGTAAATTCTCGTTTTTTACCTGCCGATTTAATATTAAATTCTAATTTATTCTTATAAATTAAATCTTTAGGAGTAGTTGCTGCAAACTCTATAACCTTATAATCTTTCCAACTAGGAAGAACAGACCGTTTATACATAACCGAAATAGGATGATCATCCATCCCTATCATATAAACCCTCATGTTTGTTTATAGTTCACCATTCTCATATCTGCTATTTCTATGTCTCGAAGATTAGTTCTAGTTGGAGTTACTCCTCTTGATCGAGCTTCAGATTGCTCTCTATTAAAATATATATTTAATTGTTTTAAATAATTTTTTACAGAAGATCGTATTCTTCTAGCACCTAATACCTCTGAAATTATTCTTTGCGCTTCAACTCGATGTAGATAATAAGTATTATTATCTATCCTCACAAATCTATGTAATGCCATACCTTCATGCAATGGGTTCATTGTTTTTTTACCTGGAAAAGTTATTATGAAACTTTCATACACTCTTGCTTTTCTAAGCACATTTATAAAAGTATACCACTGCCTAATCTCAGGAACAGAGAAATCATATTTCATTACATTAATATGGGGAATTCCTAATGTTTCTTCACAGCTGTTAATATCTCCTACTGTGACATAAGTTTGATGAGATACTGGATAATTAAATGCTCCAAACAGATTATCAATAGTTTGTCTTTCTGATTGATCTAAATAATCATCTGGATTATATAAATTAAATACTGGTACCGGAGTAAGGTCTGTCATCTGTAATCTTCCAAGCTAAATTTTGTGCCATACATTTTATAATTTTCTCGACCATGATTGGTATATACTAATACTTCTGGATCATCAATTAAAAAGTCACATCCTTCGCAATAGCTAGGCCAATTGCCTAATTCATGGTCTTTTCTTAGTTGATTATATTTATCCCCATACCAAATCTCTTCTAAAGAATTTTTTGACCCATGACCTAAAACAGCTTCATCATCTCTTCCTAATACTTGGCAGCAAGGGTGTACAGCACCAGTGGCACCGCTAAGACCACCAGCTCTAATAACAAGATCAGGGGAAAATGGTCTACCACAAGTTTTTCTACTGCCTTCTCTATCGTAATCTGGTTCATAAACTCCACTCCAATTATGCATCTTCCAAATCTCTGTTTGTACATTTGCACTAGTCACAATTTTTTTATACTCTTCTACTTCATACTCTATGTTGTTATTATCTAATATAAGATGATAAGTCGCAACTGTGCATTTAGATTTTGACTTAACTACGTAGCGTTTCATTTCATGTAAGTTAGAAATAGTACGATAGAAATTTTTACTGTTCATCCATTTACGATATGTTTCATAAGAATATCCGACTATAGAAAATCTAAAAAATCCAAGACCTGCATCTACACATTCTTGCATATAGTTACCATGCATTCTATATCCATTGGAGAATATAACAGATTGAACTCCAGCATCAGTAACTACTTTGATATACTCAGGTAAATTTCTTATAGTGGTTGCTTCGCCTGATCCATCTAGATTAACTACATTTAGACCTTTATCCACTAACTGGTTAACATATCCTTTAAACTCATCTAAAGGCATTGTACCAGTCCAGTTTTTACCTCTAGCTCCTGTTTTACCTTCTGATGTTGTTTGAGGACACATTTGGCAAGTATAGTTACATCCGCCATTCACTTCTATTACTGCGCGATCTATTTCCATCTTACCATCCGTTTACAAATTTATGAAATAATTGTTTATAGTTATGAGCTTTTTCTGTAGCTTGCTCAACCATATATTCAAACTTTTTTAAATCTTTATCTATATAAAACCCATTCTCAGTAATAACAGCAGCTGGAGTATGCCAGGATGAGATACCTGCAGTACTAATTACAATATGAGGTTTAAATAAATTTTTTGCAATATAATGCCACATCCCTTCATAAGACAAACAACACTCACTTGTACGTATATGATACATAGCTTCACTTATAGGAGTTCTATAATCAATCTCTACTATATCCCAACCAAAATCAGTTAACCTATCTGCTAATCGCTGCCATTCCCAATCAAGCAAGATATGTTTATCATTACCTATTTGTTGTCTAAGATTGTTTGTAGGTCTCCAAAAGCATATTTTTCTAGAAATAGGAGTTGTATCTATAGTAGGATCTAAAGCCCAGTATCTATAAAGTTCAGATCGCGATCGCCTTTGTATGCCAGTATAGAATGTTTTATATAAAGCATAATCCTTACTATCAATTACTATATCTAAGTTAACCATTTCAGGCCACATATAACGTTGCTTTACGTATTCAAATCTTTCATAAACTGTATCAGGATCTTCGTAGTGATAAAAATAATCTTTTGAATGATAAAAATGTAAATTAAAATTGGTAGGTTTTTGGTTTATAAACGCTCTCATATAAGCTATGTTCATACCATACATTGTATCGCCAATACCTACAGTGGTCTTCCACCGTATATCAGTTTTACCTAAATTATCTCTCCAATCGTTTATCCAATGTTTCCATAGATCCATAATATTTAACTATCTCATTAGCTAGCTCCATTGCTTTATTAAAATTTTTACGGAACCGGTTATTCTTATAACCGTTATTTATGAAGTATTTTAAATTACTAATATCACTTTCATAACTCGGTAAATCAAACGTTTTTCGAAACGACACTAATTGTTCAAACTCATACCGCTTAACAAGAATTTCAAAGAGAGACATAATTACCTTCCATTTTAAATAGTCCCATTATACCTGGAGACTTTAATGTTTTTTTTGTAATAGTACTATATTTAATATTAGAATAAAAGTAGTATATAGGATCATATTTAACATCCCATAACTTATATTGTAGTTTAGTTGCGAATCGCACATCAGGTTTTTCTAAATTATCAGCAAGAATATATCTTGGTTTTATCTTCATGCATGATTTAATATCTTTAATAGGATAATCATCTTCATGACAACCATCAACAAATATTAAATCAATATCTGTATGTCTATCTTCATTACCCCATATAGGTTCTCTATAAAAAGTAAATTGAGAATAATGTTTTTTTATCTGCTTAGCATTTCTTTTAGACGTTCCACTAGGATCATAACTTACTAACGACTCTAAGTTCTCAAATACTTTCATCATTAACAAAGAGGCATGGCCTGCAAACATGCCAATTTCTATTACCTTTTTAGGATTAACTCTTTGTTGTATGTCATACCAGGGAGTAATCATATCTAAATTATTAAGATCTGTCCCTCCCCATCCATCAGTTGGAAACCTTAAATAATGATCATCTATGCCTAAAATATTGTTCGCCATATTGAGCTATCATATCCCTATCAACTTGAAAATCCACATTAGTAGCAATTACAGTTTTTTGCAACTTACTTTTTATAACAGGAGATCTATGTATTAAAAAGGTAGGAAAGAATATTATATCACCTTCTTTTACATTAAATTGACCAAAGTTTAAAAACTCGGTTGCTTCTGTCATCTCTGGTAATTCAACATAATATACTACTGCCCAATGACCACCATGTTGATGCCAGCCAAAATCAGACCCTTGAATATACTGCTGAAACCATGGTTTACCAAAACTTGTAATCTTTAATCCATAATATTCTTCTATATCAACACATACATTTGATAGTATATCTTCAAATACTATCTGATAAGGTCTTTCAGCTTTTGACATATTATAATCATAATAATATCCCTTTTCATTTAATTGAATATCATAACGTGTTTTCATATCCTCTATTTTATCAAGTAAAATAGTTTTATAGATTTTATGATTTTCAACTGGAATTATATGGATGAAATTAGGAAGACTATCCGTTGAGCTGTTGGTTGTCAAGGTTTTCATAGTCATACTCATCGTCATGCATTACTTCTTGTAAAAGGACTCGGTCATCCCTGTCATTAATCTCTCGTAATCGCAAGTCTTTGTTTTCAGATTGTGATTTGTGATTACCTCGTTTTTTATTACGAGGGTCGTACCTAGAATATTTTGCCATATTATCCTCTTAGTATCCTAGCATTTCTTTTGTCATAATATAATCTCGGACGAAATCAGACCTTACTATATCTTCCCATCCAAAGTTAATTATAGTGAAGTTTCTCAATTGTTCAACTATTTGTAAAAATTTAATTATACCTTGCTTATCATCATCATACTTAAAATCACTCTGTTTATAATCACCACTAAAGATAATTTTACTATGTCTACCTACTCTAGTAATAACAGAATCTAATTCATGAAAATTTAAATTCTGCATTTCATCTACTATTAATATACAATTGTCAAATGTTGTTCCTCTTATATAAGAAGTTGATTCAAACTTTAGCTGGCCAGCAGAAACCATCTTACTATATGAGGATTTATCTCCAAATAGTTCACAGCATATACCTTTGTAAGGAGATAGAAAAACATCTTCTTTAGCTTCTTTATCGCCAGGAAGAAATCCCATCTCTCTAGTAGGTACCATTGATCTTACTAATAATATTTTTTCATATTCTGTATTATTATCTAGCATTTCTTCTAAAGCAAGATATAGAGCAAGAAAAGTTTTACCTGTACCTGCTGTACCAGTTAAAACAAGATTGTCTCCATCTGCCCAAGATTTAAAGGCTTGTTCTTGATTTAATGTTAGAGGGTCAAATTGAAGAAGATCATCTAATCTAACCGTCATAGAATTATTAACGGATTTTTTTCGTTGCATTATGTATTCATATTATTACGAGGTGAGCCACTTGAGACTTTACCTAACACATCCTTCCAGCCGCTACCAGCTTTATTAATTGTCATACCATGCTGAGATATAAATTTCGATGTAGCAAGTCTTTGTTTGTATTCTCCGGTAGCTAAAAGCTCTTCTCTCTCAGCTAAAGATAATACCATATCTTTTTCTTCATTAGTTTTTAAGTTAATCATAGTATATGTTGGCATATATTAAAGGGACTAGCTTGCGCTAGTCCCCCCTCCTAGCTTGAAGTTTCCAATTTAGATTTTAAAAAATCGTGTTTACGTTTCAACTTTGATAAAAGATCTAACTTACCTTTTTGTTTTACTTTATCCATATAACTGTTAAGTTCCATTAAATCTTTTTTTAGTCTATCAAGTTGTATTTTACTCATAAGTAAATATTTCTCCTATAAATTAACGCAAGATTAGATTTGGAAAAGCCTCCTTTACTAGAGCTTTCGTGACACCTTTAATTGGTAACTTCTTATTGATCATACCAGCAAGAAGCTCTGCATCTCGAGGGTGCACAGTCTCGAGAATATCTAAAAACATCTTTTCTCTTTTTATTGTATTCATCTTTTCTCCTTGACCCCCCTTTACAAAATAAGCTAGTTTCTTATTATGTTGAGTCCAATTAGATGGATGAGAATTATCTGCAGCAGGCTCATATGGTACTGGCCCAGCTGGAAGTAACCACTCTACAGCATCATCAAAAGTACCTCTAAGTAAGTCTTTTAATGCCCAGTTATGGTTTTGTTCTTGAAGGAGTTTTATTTTATCAGCTTTATTTTTAGCTTTAGATACTTTATCTAAATGTTCAAAAGTATATAATGTTGTATGATTCACCATATCAAATGAAATCCTTTACATCTTCTAATAATCTACGACAACGTTTTTCAACAAGATAAGGAAATACTTTACCTTTGTTATCCCACTTATCCTGGCTTTCATAGTTATATATAATCTTTTCTTTTAGAGGTTCAGGGGTTTCGGTTAAGTCTATTAACTTTTTATTACGTAGATAGTTACGATAAACTTCTTCTCCAAGTGCTTTAGGATCGTTTATTAGTTCGTCAATTTTCTTTTGCCTCAGAGGAGTCTGACGCTCACCATCTACAAATACATTGTCTCCTGATAGCACATTAGGTACACCATCAG
>Ga0222715_10002979_pt1 | contig 15283 bp, 24 predicted proteins | sample C33_9DmetaG_FD_165056 | JGI IMG/M metagenome (GOLD analysis project Ga0222715, IMG submission 165056) | Estuarine water microbial communities from San Francisco Bay, California, United States - C33_9D | ecosystem: Environmental > Aquatic > Marine > Unclassified | place: USA: California...
TTCCAAAGTCTAATGCAGTGTCACCATCTTGATACTTGTCAAAGAGTATGTCGTATTCCCAACCATTACATCCGCCAGGCACAACACATATTCTTATTGTGTTTTGGGTTTCCGTAACCTTAGAAAGTATATACTCTATTGCTTCGTCTGTCAACTCGATCATATCATTTGAGAATTTTCTAAGTCTAATAAAGCCTGTTTATCATTTTGCACTTCTCTATAGTTTGCACGGTGAGACATGGTGACTTCTGTAAACTCTACATCTGGATATTGTGTGACTAGTTGATAAATGTAACCTGCAACATATGTATAATCTAAACTAGGTAGATCACTATTCATCAACCCTAGATTTAATGTGGTCATTTTATATTGTCTGTCTGAGTTGTAAGTTAGATTGTTTGCAAAATGATTGAGTGCAGCCTTTTGTGATGCATACATGAAACCTTTAGATATGTTTGGTTGTGATGCTCTAGATGATATATTAATAATCATCTTATTAGGATTATGTCTCCACACTTTATCTGCAATCTCTAATATTTTAACTTGATCAAAGTTATTATGTGCATGATTGATGAGAACATCACAACATGCTTGTTTGTTGTTTTCATCAAAGATCCAACAATTCGTACCATTGACTACAATGTCTTCTATGCGAAGTTGTTTGATCTCATAAATTCCACCCATCCAAGGTGATGCTTCAAATGTTCTCTTAACAAAGTCTGCGAGTTTAGTTGTTCCTGTAATTGCTATTTTTTTGGTCGGCATAGTATTTCTCTATCAAATCAAATGATGGTTTTCCAAATAGTGAACCATCTACACTACACTTGTTACATGGTGAACATGATCGATCACCTTTCATAAGTCTTTTGCGAATCTTGTTCATAGGTTTAGAGAACCATACATCAAACAATGATTGTTGTAGTAGATTGCCTACAACATGTTCTCTACCCCAATCGTTAGAACAGAACAACACATCGCCGTTCCAATCAACAAACATTTTATAAAAGGGATAGTGACAGGGTTTACCTTGCAGAGATTTGATGTCATCTTCTTCAATACCAACCCAATCAATTACACCACTACGATTATTTAGTATAAGTCCGTGTTTTTCAAAATCACCCCAATGCATACGATACTTCCATTGGTGATCGTTTAGATTTGCCTCTTTGATCATGGCATCAAAGTGAGTCATTTGTTCTGGACCGTCATAGAGATTAATGTAGATTAAATCTAATCCATTTTTGAATAAGTCTTTCAGATAATCAACAGTTAGTTTATCGCCATTAGTGTTGCACTCTAGTGTTGCATAGGGTAGTTCTACTTTAAATATTTTTACAATCTCTCTGAATTTTGGATTGAGTAGATTCTCACCGAATCCACTAAACGAAATCTTACCGTTGTATTGTTCTTCGCCTAATTCTTCTGCAATGGTTTGAGCACCCTTAGTCGTAAGATGTAGTTGCCTGTTGGGGAATACTTGTGGGTCATGTCTAGGGCAAAAGACACAGGTGCGATTGCACAACTCAGTAGTATTAATTTCAACTGTAAGAATCGAGTCAAGAGGTTCAGTAAATGTGTTTTTATTCCAGTGTTTTCTTTCTTGTTCTCTACGGTGTTCAAGGAACTCATATTGATCAACTGCATTATCGGATATATTTTTTATTATTATTTTTTCAGACATCTAACCATTCTTTCTTTGTCGTTCTCTTCTCGTACATACTCAAAAACGATATCATCATTTACTTTAAAAGGACAATAAGAGTCGTCTATTAAAAAGTATTGTGTGGTGTCTTCAACATCCATATTATCAATGTATCTAGATTTTGGATTACCACCGTCTATGAAATGATGTGCTTGAAGAACCTTTTGTATTTTAGATTCATCTTTGAACATGGAGAAAAATAACACATCATCTTCTTTGTGACAATAGATATTTTTCTCCCATAAAATACCAAGTCTTACAGAATATTCGTAGGGAAAATTTAGTCTGATAAAATTATTTTCGTGTGATTCTGCGACACTTTCTTTAGAAGTATCCACCGTCTCTGATATCGTCAGCATTATCTTCGCCTGTTTCTGTTGCACTTACAAACTCACCACTATCTTGTAATGTCTGTATGAAAGTTTCAGTTTCACTTAAGAAGTTATCAATCATTTTATCTTTAGTGAGTGATGTGACTACTGAATCAAATCCTAATGTTTTTGCAATAGTTTCAATTTCTGTTTTAGTCATGGCACGAAGTTCACTTTCAGAAGGTATAGTTACTTCTTCAAACTCTTCTTCTGCTTCTTGTTGTGCCTTTCTTTCTTCTGCTCTTCGTTGTGCATCAGCAAGGAGTTCTTCTTCTGAATTAAAAGAAGGAATCTGTTTGTCGAGTTTCGCTTCTACAGTTTTTGGTTCTTCAATGACTGCTTTAATATTAGGGGCATTACCACCTGTAATTTTTGGACCAGAGAATGTAGGTTTTGTCTTTACATCTTCATCAACAAATTTAAATTCTGACTCTTGTGATGATTCAATCTCTTCAAAAGAATCTTCCATGTAGTGAGTCTTTTTTAATCTATCTTCTGGAATTTCTTGAGTTTTATTCTCTTCTGCAACCTTTTGTACTTCTTCAAAGAAGTCTTTGACAGTCTTTGCATTTTCAGGAACATCAAGTTCAATTACTTTATCTACACTTGTTGTTGTTGCATCTTTCTGACTTGCACTCAATGGATCTAAAAGAACTTGTTCTCTTCGAGTTAGTTCTACATGAGGTGTAGTTGCTTCTGCTAAATCAGGATCATCCTTAGGTTGGGGTTTGATAGTAGGGGCAACGACAGCATCATAAGCATCATCTATGTGAGGTCTACCTGCACGAATCATTTCCCATGCTTTTGATTTTGGTTTATCAGACTTTAGAGGTGCATGTGGTTGTTCTACAACTACAGGTGCAGTTGTTACATTACCTGCAACACCTGAAAGTGCTTCGAGTTGTGCTTTGAGAATTCGTATTTCGTCTTCTGCTTTCTTTCTTCGTTGTCTTTCACCAGCAAGTTCATCATGTCTTTCTGTTTCTCTTCTTGCAAGTTCTACTTGTTTTGCAACAAGTTCTTCTTCTTGCAATTCTTGTATTCTTCTTTGAGCGGTTTTTACTTGAGTATTGTAATCAATAATACCTCTATTGACTTCTTCTCTGATCGCAATAAGAGCATCAAGTTCAGATAACTTAAACAGACCTTGTTGTAAACCTTTTTCTAAAACTGTGTTTACAGTCTGAGCATTGTTAGGTGTTATCCCAACCTTGTAGTTTGTTATACGCTCAGTAATCCTTTCCAATTCACTTGGTTGAGGTTTTTGTGAAGCGAATGTGTTTTTTTCAATTTCATTTGACATAATATATTCCCATTAAAAATCCATGGAGTCCTGCACGACTATAGAAGTTACATAAGTCGAAGTTAAATAATAACTCCCATTTTTCTATATGTAGTCTCTGAGGACTAGTATTAATATTTATTTAAACTCTTATTTCAGGAAATGCTTTTGAGGCAATTTCTTTCGTAATATTAGGAAAAGGATTTTTCTTATCTTTGATAAGATCCATCATTTCTGCCTCTCTGGCAGGTATTCCTTCGAGCATTTGTATCCACATGTTTTCTCTTTTAACTTGTGAAACTTGTTCTGTACAAAAGTACTTAAACTGTCTAACTTCAAATCGTAATGAAGTCTCTGCTAAATCAGTACTTGGTGCTGGGTTAGGTGTGTAAGGAGTTTTACCCTCAGGCAATGTTGATACAATATTATCATCATGTATCCATTGCAACACATATCTAACAGCTGCATTACGATCATTGAAGACCCTTAAACCGTTAACTGCTTTATCTACATCTTCACCAGCAACAATGTTTGCTTGGCATAGTATTTCAAATACATCTGCATTCTGAGTAAGATTCTTCCTCTCAGTAATCAGTTCCATTTTAGGTTTGTTCGGTGCTCCTTTAGGACGACCTCTACCTTTTTTCTTTTCTTCTGTCATAATCTAAAATCCTCTACATTATCTAATAACTCATTGAGTCTATGTTTGGTGAGATAGTCGAATACTTTACCTGAAGGAGGTTGACTGTTATCAAACTCTCGAAGTATTGCATCTTCTAATTCACTCGGTATAAATTCTAAATCAATGAGTGTTTGATTTCTTAAATAGTTACGATAGTATTTATCATCATTTTCAATCGTAATCCTCATATATTTATCCAACACCGATTTCTTCATTGGTGTTTGTCTGATACCTTCATCAAAACAATTATCATTAGACAATATGTTTGGTACACCATCTGACTTATCGCCTCTTAGAATGTGTTCTTGTAAAAAGTCATTTGGTGATTCACACACAATCATTTTGTTTAGATTGGGTGAGAACTGTTCTACACCACGATACTTCTGTAGTTGTTGAAAGTCTTTGTCGCCACTAATGATCATTATGTTTTCTTTAGTGTGATAATGTTTAGTTAATACTGCAATGATATCATCTGCTTCACAATTAAGTACATACATATAATGATATGGAAAGTTATCTCTTATTTCTTCCTTAACTTTCTGTAATGATTCGAAGATCATTGTCCAATCCATATCAGACGCCTCTCTAGTTTTCTTTCTGTTTGCTTTATAGAGAGGAAAGAAATGTCTACGCCATGGTTGGGCAGCATCTGTACAAAGAACTAGATCACCATAATCGTCTGCATATCGTTTCGCATAGTTGCGAACTGAATTGAGAATCATGTGGCGTAACATGCCTTCATTAATCTCACCGTCATTGTATTTCATTTGTGCCATCATACCAGCGATGATGGTTTGTGTAAAGTCTATTAGTATCATTTGACCACTTTAATCAATAATGTATTCTTTGTAATTCTATCGTTGCCTTCTTTTAGTTTAGATCGAGGTATCTCGTCCATAAACTTTGAAGCGATAATATTACCACCTGACACCAGTCTATCAAGTAAATTCAAATCTGTCAAGGTCTTTTCTTGACATTCATTATAACCAATAATTCTTGATCCTTTAACTGATAAACCACCGTGTGTAGAGAAACATGTAAGTTTCTTATTTGATGTGTTGTAGGCGAATAACATTTTTGATCTAATGATCTCTTCTGGATTTATCGATTCGTACTTAACGAATTTTTGTTTATAGGGTAATCGTTTGACCAATTGTGCAGGTGTTTTAATTCTTACCTTACGAACTGGTTTGTATTCATCACAAAATTTGTCTATGTCTCTTTCAATGTCCTCTAAGAACTTGATGACATATTGTTTTTGGTTAGATGTTAGAAAGGAATATGCCTCTTCTAACTGTTCACATTGTTCTTCATTCTTAAGTTCATACAATGTCTCTGCATGATAATCTTTCATGTACTGTATAACTTTACTAGAGTATTCAAGTTGATGTAAATACTTATACATTGAGAATGAAGACTTCTTATTGTCCATGAGTTTGTCAATTTCAAACTCGACAGCATCCATGGCATCAAATGCCTTGTTTCGCATTCTTTCTTGTATACTAATCTTGTGTGTCATCAATCTTATTTGTCAACATGAATTTACGAGCAGGGTTAATCATGAGATTAGCTCTTCTCATAAAATCACGGTTTGCAAGGAATGGTATCTGATGTCTTTCATCAAGTGATACCTCAACTTCGTAAATCTTATTTAGAAATTTTATTTCCATAAGAACAACTGGTCGCTTCTCTGCAGGTTTAATAAGTTCGACATATCTGTGGAGGGGTTTTTTGTGTTTAGTTCCGTTTGTTTGCCAAGTGACAACTTTACCTTTTACTTCAACTTCTGTGGCATGTAAAGCACAAGTAGATACATTGTTACCTGTATCCATCTTTACAGTCATTTCATCGCCCTCAACTTCGATAGTCTCAAGTACACCACATTCTGTAGCGGCCTTTTTCCATATCTCTCTGTCAAAGAACTCTTCTAATACTAACTTTGGTACATCAATGTCTAATGCCATGGATATACCCTCAGTGCCAGGTGAATGATTTATCTCAATAATATAAGGTTCATCTTTCTCTCTATTTTTTGCAGGCATAAAGTCTACGCCTACCCACTGACCGTTTACTGCTTTGGCAGCTTTCAATACTGCCTCTTCTTCTATCTTTGTAAGTTTGATTTTTTCAGGTTTAGATCCTTGTGAAACATTCGATCTAAAATCATTGATCACCATAGGTCTCTTCATTGCACCTATGATCTGTTTGTTGACTACAACTGTTCTTACATCATAGTCTTGTTCTATGTATTCTTGGAGTAACAGGTCTGCATAAGGATCGATTTTATTGATCAACTGAACTGTAGACTGCAATGATCTCTCCGTTTCAATCAGGAGAACTCCTACGCCTTTGGCACCTTGTAGTGTTTTGAGTACCATAGGAAACTTATTGTCTAATGCTTCGTGTGCTCGATCAACCGCATCTGGTTCGTCACTTGGTATCAGAACAGTTTTAGGTTGATTCATACCAACTTCTTGTAAACGAAGATAAGCACGGAACTTATCTGAACACACTTCGATTGTTTCACGGAAGTTGTTGACTGAAATAGCGTATCTTTCTAATTGTGAAATAAGGTCTAAGTAAGAATCCTTTTGTGTAACATTACCACGAACAAAGACGATTGTATCTTCATCTAATTCAAAACCTTTTTCATCATCTTCATTGTGAATGGTGATCAGACCACTATCTTCGTCTCTTTCAATATATGCACCAGAGATTCGACAGTTATATGTTTTGCAACCCATATCTTCGGCTGCTTTAGTCAACTTAGTTGATGTGCCCTTTTCATCTATCTTCTTAGGTCTTTGGGCAAGAACAACCAAACGAAAAGGATTATCGCTCTTCACTTCTTCTGTAACTATGTCTCTAAAACTTTTTAACATTATTCTTGGTAGTAGTCTATATTTCCTGCTATGCTAATTCTTTCGACACCCTCTTTGTAGAACGGCATAACCATATGTTGCAGCCATGATGGAAAGAAAATTATCTTCCCTTCTTCGGGAAAGAATTCGTGTGTATGGTTATTTAGAAAACTTGCAGTTCCATATCGAAACTCTAATATACCACCAATCTGTCCTTCTCTTCCTGCCTTAGTTTTTCTCTTTCTATCATAAGGGTTATTAGTGCAGTCTTCTCGTTTTAGATCACTCTGAACATATGCTACAAAAGAAATAGCACCTGTATGTTCGTGTGGTGGATTTACTTCGTGTGCCTTTTGAATATTCATCCAAACACCTTGACATGCCATTGGAAAGATTTCTTGTTTTTGATCTCTGAGATATTGGTGGCACTTAGTGAAGATATCATCCATGTGATTTTGTGTAACCACAGAAGTAACATCATACTGTTCTTCTATAACTCCTGCTAAATGATCTCCAACATCTGGCAAAGAAAGAGAACCATCTTTTATTTTTACTACGATATCTTTGAGAGCTTGAAGTGTTTCTGGTTTTAGGTCATATACGCCTATAACTGGACCAAATGGTTTGATGGTATTAGTCTCGTTCATGTAATCTCACAAAGTATTCTGCATCAATAACAACTAAAGGTTTGTGTTGATTTCTTTTTATTACTACAAGAGGTTCATAACCTTTACAGTTTGATTCTGCTTGTTCGTATGCCTTCCAAACATTTACTGCCTCTTGATTCTTACATTCTATACTATAGGGAAACTTTTGTCTAGTGAGTTTTCCCATGATGATGTCTTCACCACTCGAACCCATTGGTCTAGATTCTAGGTCCTCTGAATCTATATTAAGATGCTCGACTAACTTTTCTGCAAACCACTTTTGTAGTCTACGACCTTTTGCTTTCGCTGAACTCGTCCTCATAATGATCTAATAGTATCTCACTCGCTTTGTTTTTCCAAACATTAGGAAAGATACCGTGTACGAATAAGTAAAACGACAATCTCCAAGCGAATAGAAGATGTTCGATGTAGTTCATTCCGATATCTTTTAAATGATTCATTATACTATTTATTAAGTTCTAAAGTCCTTTGGCAGGATCATATTAGTTGGTATGTGTATGTCTTGGTCTTCTGGAACATAGAGGTAATTAATCTCACTTCGATTGCAAGTACTGATTGCATCTTCGATTGTTTCAACTAATGCCTCGCCACCAAGATTGAATGAAGTGTTGAAGATGATAGGTACATCTGTCACTTCGTAGAATGCATGAATGAGTTCATAGTAATTCTTATTTTGTTCTTTAGTAACAGTTTGAATACGGCAAGTGCCGTCTGCATGAACTAAAGATGGAATATCTTTGTATGCTTTTTCTTTTGCCTGAATGGCAAAGGACATCCAAGGAGATTCTTTGAGTTGTAACATGTGAAAGTATTCTTCAGCATGTTCAGCAAGAATTGATCCTGCGAATGGTCGGTAGTCTTCTCTTCTTTTTACACTGTTAACAATTTGTTTTGCTTCTGGATGTCTTGGGTCAAAAAGAATAGAACGATTGCCTAATGCTCTTGGTCCCCATTCTGACTCACCTTGAAAGATTGCAACGATTTGTTTTTTACCAACAAGTAAATCAATCGCTTCTTCTTTATCTCTTATTACTTGTGTCAAAATCATTTCGCATCTTCCTCTAAATTTCTCTGCAACCAAATACAAGCGCCCAATGCTGTACCGCCATCATGTGGGATTGGATCGACAAAGAACTCATAATCTGGATTTGCTTCTAAGTATTTGTAATTGTTTGTACAATTCAATGAGTAACCACCAGATAGAAGAATCTTATTTGTATTTGGTATCAACTCTTTTGCTTTGTTGATAATGTTCAATGAATTAGTCAATGCTTCTTCTTCACACTTTTGTGCAACTGAGTATTGATTGAATACATTTGGTGATGTTCTACCATATGATGCCATACCCATAACTTTACCTGCCGCTCTTCCTTCTTCATCACAACCGAAAGCAAGAGACATGTGAGAGAAGTTCATACCACTTGATGGTTTACTTGAGAAGACCAATTCGATACCATCTTTTTCCTGTACCTGATCTTCGTAACACCAGAGACAATCAAATGTGTGATTGGGCCATTCCCATCCTAACTCTGATAACATTCTAGCATTTGAAAGTCTTTGCCATACCTTTTTGGGTTCTTTGCCTGGCACACAATGATAAATTGTTTCCATTTCTTGAAAACCTGGATGTGTATCCCAATATGGTTGACAACCGCCACCGTCCCATACAATCGCAATACACTCTTCATCTTTCCAAGGTGAAAGATTGTAAACACACTCTGCATGATACAGATGATGTTCAGGCATGAAAACATGTTGATCAATACCTAATTGATCATCTAGTCTCGCAATGATCTCTTCGTCACCATTGTCCTTTTCTTTATAGATGAATCCTTCATCTTTGTATTTCTCTTGCAACGAATCTAAACGGTGTCGTGTGAGTTGCATAGCAGAAACATCTTTGCAGAACTCTTCTGCCTTGAGACGATCAAAGACCAGTTTCTCTTTATCGAATTCAAACTCTAATACTCGTCTATCAAATGAAGCGTAGATAACATGATCGTTATCTCTGAGATTGTGTCTTTCAATGCAGAGAAGACCATTATCGTCTTCTGTCATTTTGCCTGGATCCCAATACTTTGCCCTACGAAATCTTGCTTCGTCATGGACAAAATCAATGTGACCGTCTGTAACACCTGCGACTGAGGTATCGTGTGATATGTTAATGCCAAGTATTTTCATAATTTAACTTTTTATTTATCTATTTGCCGTAAGTGTTTTCAAGTTGTTTTTGTGTGACTAATTTATCTTCGATTAACAGATTCAACATTTTTCTTGTACCTGTTTTACAACCGTAAGAATAACCTGCCCACCAACAACACGAAACACACAAGGTGATATAGATAGCGTGTATTGTGAATAAGTCTATCATGGTTTATTTATTGTTCTCCTTCTTTCTTTTGTAGATCAACAACCTTTTCTAATATCTCTTTCAGTGCCATCACTTCTGTCACATTGACAGCTTCTTTTGGCACCTCTTTAATCTCTTGTGTTTTTACACCCTCTTCAATAGGCGGTACAACAATAGGTGGAGGTTGCAACTGACTATCTACAAAAAATATTAATGCTGTAAGAAGTAGAAATGTTTCCATTAGACTCCCCAATCATCAGGATTCATGTAAGTATCATCACCTGAATTTGATTTTGTTTTATAACGGTGAACAACTTTCTCATGCCACCAATTTTTTAAACGATCACCAAAGAACTCACCAATCAGATACACAACATATCCAATCAGCGCTGCCCAAAATGAAACACTGAATATTGTTATAAAGACCCACATAGGGACATCAAAGAACCACCAACCTGTCATGTTAAACTCCTGCAAAAAATCGTATCATATTATTAATTAGAAATGCAAGTCCAATTCCGTTCAACAAGATCAATGCACGATCTTGCCAGAGAATTGCAACCCACAACCACAGACCTACACCAATGACACTAAAGATCATATCAAAAAATGCCATGTCTGGAACTCCTCGTACTGACATACCAATCAACACAAAGACAGATGCAATCCATTTTACATACCAAGATAAGTCGTACTTGGGTGTTGCGCTTTTAAATATTCGTTTACTGTTAAGTAATTCTTTTGGATCAAAATCTACCATAATGTGTGTATAATGTTTGCCATTGTTATTACAAAGATGTTCGCAAGTATATATAGTCCTCCGAGAATGAAAGCCCATTTAAATAATTCTTTAATCTCTTTCATAATAAGTTTCTATGTTGCTGTAAATGGTTTCTAAATGTCTTGTCTTAATAATCAATTCGTTGCTGTCTTTGTTCTTACTTGTAATCTCTAATGTATTACAGAAAGTTTCAAAGTCACAAATGCCAGAATAGAAGATCACTTTATCAATCTCTAATGCAGTTTGATCTTCAATAAATCTATCAGTATTCTTTAAACGATTCTTGGTTCTGTAAGTGACATTGTTGATCTTTTTATACACGATTAAAGAAATGTGTTGTGCTTTGGCATAGGCTCTCTCGTATAAAATCTGATCACCTAAATTACTGGCACATGAATTGATTGCAAACTCGATTGCCTTTTCTAACTCTTTGGTTTTGATTTCAGTAAACTCTTTGATGTCTCTGCCTTCATCACTCATGCCATCAACACCAAAACATTTGTGTATTGCTGAACCAAAACGACCAGACGATTTATCACTGTACATGCCCATTGGTATATACTTCCATGCGATTAACTCATCTAACCTTTCCATAAAGTCTTTCTCTGTAATCAAAGTACTTGTCTGAAAATATTTTCTGTTTTCTATATCTAATATCACGATGCAATACCTTGATAGACTTTAGTGATCAACCAATCTTTCTTTAATTTAGCAATCATATCTTTTTCAACACCGAATCTTTCTAAGATTGCCAAGTCTTCACACTCTTGGACTTTTGTGTTATCAGTAGAAATGTATTCGTGTATAGCATACTCTTGTGATTTATCGTTTAGATAACCTTCAACAAAGTTAAAGTAAGATTTTCTACTGTAACCTAATTCAACGACTGTTTGTGTGGCACGAGCAATCGATCTCGCTAATGCTTCTGGTACTTCGTGACCCTTAGTGATTGGTCGTAGATTGTAAGCGTCTCTGATAATCTCTATCGCTTTCTTAAAGTCTGCTTCAATGTTCTTACCTTTACCCACATACTCAGACGGTGCCTTTCTGTAGATACCTCTCTTGCCGTCTTTTTTGATGTCAACATAGTGTGTCTTTGTTTGACCTGGTTTTCTCATTGTAATGCCATCTGGATTTCTATTTGCGATATTCAAACCTGTATTCTTTGCAAATTTCATAAATCTCTTGGCATCTTCATCACCTAAATCAGCAGAAGTCGATACTGCATATGCCTCATCTAAAACTTTTGACTCAAAGTTTTTAAGAAAAGACTTCTTCTCTCTTAACATCATTTCATGTGGTGTCATGTCTGCGAACTGCTCGTCTCTCCAATCTCTGACAACTAAACAAGGAACAGAAGTGACGCCACACAACCATGCCATGAGTAACCTGTGACCGCCATCGGAACAGACAATGGTGCCGTCCTTCCTAATGAAGACTTCGATATAACCATTGAATTGTGACCAATCAAAACCACCATACTTGATGATTTTGTATATACACTCTACGATATCCGTCTCACGCTGATTGTCCTGATCTAAGAGGATAGAGATTATATCAATATCAAGAATTGTGTTGGATTCTACAATTACATTCTTATCTATAAATGTTGCTGACGCTTTTAAACGATCTTCAATGTTGAATTCTGCATTTGCATAACTCTCCATCCACATCACAATATCAGGATACTGATTCACTAGATCATCAAAGACCTCTACAGTAGAAAAGATTTTGTTGGTTTTAACAGTATTTGCACCCCATAAGTTATAAAACTTATCGTTAAGTAAATCTGCCTCATACGAAATTTTAGACATTTCGTTCTTAATTTGTGTTTTGCTTTTAATTATCATGATATTAGGATATACTTTTTCGCCATCCATTGTCAAGTGATTTATAGAATTATTTTCGATATTTTAACCACCATACAAACCCATAACCGTAGGGTGCAGACTTACATCTGTTATAGATCAAGGTAATGCAGGTACAGGATAGAGAGCAAACTCAGGTGTGTATACTGCACCGATAGCAGAAAGAACTATCATAAAAAATATAAGAAAGAGTATAGGCCAGTTATTATCCATAGTAGTCCTGCCAACTGCCTTCGTGCCATGTATTGTACCATGAATCAACAACATACCATAGAGCATAGAAGTGTGCAGAATGTTCCATTTCATACCCCATTCCACCTTCGTCTCTTGGTGTCTCTAAGTACCTTACTAACTCCTGACACTGTTCTAGGTGTTCTTCCGTGAAGTCTGCAAGATCATCTAACTCTAAGTATTCCATGAGAACACCATGCATGTCCTCTTCGTTTTGTTGATATTGCAACTCGTCTCTCTTACTAATTACTTTAGACCAGTACCAGTCTTGTTTCAGATTGAATTTACTATCGTCATAAAATTCTGCCATAATGTTCTCCTATGCTATAGATTTGAATAATCGACCTTTGTTATTTTCTTCTTCAACTTTATTCATTGCCTTAGTGTATCCTGTATAGTATCCTGCACGCCATATCTTATAAGATCCCATATCACAAAGTACTCGTATTGGATAAGGTAATTTTTTCATATGTTTGTTCATCCAAGTGAGAACAGATTTATATGTTTCTTTAGTTCCTACTTTGTCTTGTACATCTGCTGTTTTAGAAGGATTCCAATATGAGGTTGGTCTATGTTCTCTAATGTCTTCTACACCAAACAGAGTAGTGACATTATAATTCACATTGTTTCTTTTGCCTTTAGAACTAAAAATGATATCAGAACTAAATTCGTCATTTAAATACTGAGTGACTTCTTCTATACTATCATGGATAATAAAGGTCTCGTCTCGTTTTCTCTCGTATCTCTTACCTAATAATTCTTTTATTTTAGTCTCAGAATCGTGTAATGAATTTCTAGTTGTTCGCCAGTTTGGGCCCATAGTAAGACCAGCACAAGAAGTTAAGTGACCATCTAGTCGTTTCTTTATGCTCTTTCCTTTACCTACTTTCATATAGAGAATATCATCTATATCTTTATAGAAGTAAGTATAAATGCCTGTAAAGTTTAAATTATTCATAATCATAATCCTATTATAAACGGTTTAGTATTTCCATGTCAATATGGTTTTTCTCTCCTGTAATAAAAATATTCCCGAAAAATTTTTTTGTTGTGATATCCATAATCTCTTTGGAGAATCGCTGGGGGTCACTTTACTCTCTCCACACAAAAAATACGGTCCCTAAACCACTGCTGTTTCTCAGTTTTTCGCTAAGCGAAACTCAACAACATGCCCCTCTTTGAACAGCTCAGAGGCCATCTTCTGTGCCTCTAAGAGACTCAAAGGTTTCTCTGTTCTCTTCTCTAGGGTATGAGATCCATCTATATTAGTGATCTTTGTATCAATGGTATAGATGTCAAACTTTCTCATATAACCCTCTATGGTATCACAAAAGGGGGCGTGTTGTCAAGCCCTACTGGCTGTTTCTGTAGGGATTCTTACATGTTACCACTCTTGACAACACGCTTCCTATGTATGGAGCGGAGTATTAGATTTGATACTATACCTCTATCATGGAATGATAGCGTGCTCATTACACCAACTCCGCTTGAAATCGGTGAGGGCCTTCTCATTCCCTCGTGGGTGTTCGGTAACCAACCTCAGATACATCACATCATTCATACCGAACAGAGTATATCTGATTACTCTTTATAACTCCATTATACCGTTAACAAGTCATTTCGTCAACCTACTTTTCGATAAAAATGGTCTCTATAAGTCTCCATTTCTTAAACGGAAACCCATAGTCCATATTGACTGCTGGTATGATTTTCATCAAACCATCAGAGATTCTCTCAATAATCATATAGTTCATAGTACTCCTTTATAAAACATTGTGCGAACAAAACACATAAGAACAAGGCATCGTAAACCCATCAGGTACATGGTTGTAATCGTTTAAACCATGGTGCAGTTCATCATCAGAGAACCCTAGATTCCAAGTAGAGTTCCATATGTGAATATCTGCATCTACGAAGTTCCAGTTAATAGAACCGTCCTCATTAATATTCTCAGGGTTAGCGACTGCTTTCGCAATTAGGTTATTAACATTCATATTATTTGCCATGAAACATCTCCGACATTGGTTTAAATACTGCATTATAACAGTTGAACTCTATATGATAGGCATCTTCTGTGTCCTCATCACCATTCAAATAGATTTCTCTGATTGCTTTCATTCCCTTTAGAAGATCACCGTCACCGTAACCAGAGACTACTCTAACGGCAGAGTCAAAGGGATACTCATCTTTATTAAAATCACTTATACTTAACATACTATAAGTGTATCAAAAAGTGGGGTCCATTGTCAAGCTTTTTATGCGTACCCTTCAGAGAATTTTGCGTACCTCAGACCCAATTTCAGAGTGGATCTCTGCGGTTCTCTGGAAGTACTAACCGTGCGTGCTCGGAGGGTGCTCTCAGGAGACATAGAGGCCATAGGGGTTCCAGAGGTGGTTGACCCCACGCCAAAAATCGTGTTTATATCTCTCAACACACTCCACAAAAGCATAAAAATTCACTCTGCACAATAACCATGCAAAATCGAA
>Ga0222715_10002980_pt1 | contig 15282 bp, 22 predicted proteins | sample C33_9DmetaG_FD_165056 | JGI IMG/M metagenome (GOLD analysis project Ga0222715, IMG submission 165056) | Estuarine water microbial communities from San Francisco Bay, California, United States - C33_9D | ecosystem: Environmental > Aquatic > Marine > Unclassified | place: USA: California...
GTTCAGCAATAAGTTCTAAGCTACCACCAAACTTACCCTGTTTTTCTAAACTAGCTACATCAGAAATAGAAAAGACACCTGAATTAGATACAGTTTGATTTGGTGTATTTTGTCCTAAATAACCATACGGCATAATTACCCCTTTAGGTTATTTCTAAAATACTTGCAAATGCTTCTAAATCACCTGAAGCGTTACCACCTGTTAGTTGTAAACTATCGCCATTTTCTAAAAATATTTTAGATGTTCCTGCTAATTCTATTGTGGTATCTGCTGGAACACTAAGAGTATACGCTATTCTTGCATTTCCTGAAGTACCATCAACAACATCAGCAGTAATTGTATCATCAGTTGCACCATCTACGTTTGTAATTCTAAGAGTTACAACAATTCCACTACCACCACTTGAATTGGTATATAGTGTTTGTGCAGATGATGTTACATCTAAATATGCGTTTTTATATGCTTCTGCCATACTATCCTCTCTATCCTAATGCCAATATTAAACCAACTGTTGCACCTGCTGGTGCTAGGTTAGCAATATCTTGTGCTGTTGTCTTTTTAATATTATTACTATCTGATACATCACCAATCATAACTTCATCTGTTCCTGCAACTGTAGCAGTTGATTGGCCATTAATATCTACTGCAAGTGATACTGCACCTGAAGTTCCACCACCTGATAGACCTGCACCTGCTGTTACACCTGTTATATCACCCTCACCAATGAAGTTTTGCCAGGAAGAACCATTATAAAATTGTAATGTTGATGTATCAGTTAAAAATGCAAATTGTCCAGTTTCAGGTGATGTTATACCAGCGTCCCTTGCTGTACTATCAGCAAATACTGCTGTAACTTGTTCCATTAAATAATTATTGACGTCTGAAGCTGTTAAAACCTCACCGACTGCAAATACTTTAAATCCTGATGGCATATTGTTATTCTATCCTCTCTTTTATAATCATAATCCTATATGTCATTTAATAACCTAATTTGTCTTGGTCTAAGTGTCCAAATATAACATTATCTAATCTCATAAATGCCTGGACATCTGCATTAGATAATTTATAAGAACAGCTAAAAATATCAGGTGTAATATTATAACTTATACTATCAATAATAACATTTTTAACTATTTGACTTGGTGTCCCACCACCAGGTGGTGATAATTCTACTTTAATTAAATCACCAACTTCTCTTGCAAGAATAGTATCTTGATTTCCTGTACTAGCTTCAGTTAAATCTACAACTAAATTATCAAATCTTATTAAAGCGTCACTAAATTTACCAAGTAAGAAGTTTGCAGCGTCTAATACCTCTGCGTCATTATCATTGTATAATCCATCTCTAGTTAATGTTCTAATAAGATATTTACCCTGTGAAGCTACATCTTCAACAGATTGTGTTATTCCACTTTCCCTAGTTAAGTTAATAACATTATATATTTCATTATCGTCATTAATATAATCAACTTTTAAATATGGTATATCAGCACCATCATCACTAAATGTTGCAGCAGGTGCAGATGGGAATGTTGTATGTCTTGATTTAAATGTTAATTTACCATCTTTAGATATAAATAATAATCCATTTTCTGATTGTTCTACTGTTTGTAATATAGATAACGTATTACCACTTAAATTAGATAAAGATTGCATTGTAGATATACCAGTTTCAATATCACGACTTGCGTCAAATTTAACTGTATCACTACTTAATATGTTATTAATTAAAGTACCACTATCAGTACTAGAAAAATTAGCATTAATCAATTGAGTATTTGCTATCTTCATAAAAGCGTCATTAGCAACAAAATTAGCAAATGAATTGTTTTTATCAGGATAGCTTAAATTGATGTCTGTTACAAAACCAACAAATAAATCTTCATAAGTACTTCCACCATTAGTTGTTGCGTCTACTCTAATAGCAATCATAGGTTCAATACCAGGATAATAAGGACTATCTGTATTAGTATTTTCGTATTTTCTATTATTATTTAATAGTCTTACTGTACAATTACCAGTTTGAAAACTATCTAAATCTCTAGAACGACCTCTACTAATAGATATACTCTGTACATCACTAGTAACATCAGAATATGTTATAGCACCACCTAATTGTCCTGTATCTAATACACCACGAACTAAATCATCTAAAGTAAATTCGTTTGCTGTGAAACCTACACGAACTCTAACAACTGGTAAAGCCATTATATTACTTGAATTGTTCTGTTAAGAGGTCCGTTTGCTTGTATATATTTATTTAATGCGTTGACCACTTCATTAGGGTCTGTTACTTCTTTATTAAAGTTTACAGTCATACTTGGCACTAATGCACCTGTTAATGCTTGTGAAGTTTGTAATGCAGATTTAGATAAGTCTTGTATTGTTTCTTCAGGACTTACTGCACTAGTTCCTACAATAGATTTAACTTCTGCTGCTTGTGCAAATTTTACTTCTGCAAGTCTTCCTATTTCACCAAATCCTACATCTATACCTATTTTACTTAATAAATTTTTTGCTTTAGAAGCAAAACCATTTATTTTATCTATAAATTTATTTAATGCTCTAATAATACGATTAACCATATTTTCAAAATTTTGTGGAAGATTGTTTAAAAATGGTGCAACATATTTCTGTACTATTTCAGTCATTTTTTTAAATGCTGGTGCTAATAGTTTTAGCAATAATGAAACTATTGCAATTATTGGTGGTGCTAAATCAGCAAATAATTGTCCTATAGAAGCTATAAAAGGTGCAACTGTTTTTATTGCTTCAGTTAAATGTGGTCCAACTTCTTGAACCATATCAATAATAACTGGTAACAATTGTTCAACAATTGGTAGTAATTCTGCACCTAATGTTGCTTGTAATTCTTTAATTCTTGCTTGTGCTTGTTTAGATTTAGTTGCAAAACTATCTTGTTCTTCATTCATATAACCTTGTGTAACTGCTGATTTCTTTGTAATGAGTTCTAATGTTGCTTGTGCTTTTTCTTGTTTAGTTAATTCACTTGCAACACTTTTACCAGTATTTGCAAATGCTTGTGCTTGAACTTCAGCTTCACTGATAGCAATACCATAGGTCTTTAAACTCTCTCGCTCACCCAAAAGTGCTTTGGTCATTGCTTCCATAACTGGTTGTGTACCACCAGCAACGTTGTTAAATGCTGCAACGTCACCAGCTAAAGTTGCAAGGTTTTTAGAAAAATCAACGCTTTCACTAGCAGTCATATCAATACCTTGAAGAACCATACCTGTTGTTTTCAAAAGGTCTTGAAGTTCAAAATCAGCTAAACCAGCTTTTTTACTAAAATCTTCAATAAAGTTACCAAATTCAGGTATAGCTTCACCAAATGTTGCTTGAAATGCTGCTTCAGCTTCTTTAGCAGTAGAAGCCAAATCAACCATATCTTTACCAACAGTTATAGCTGCAACGCTTAATCCTGCTATTCCTGCTGCTGCTACTTTACCAATACTTCCAGCAACATTACCAAAACTTTTTAATGCACCTTGGCCTTTATTTAATGATTTAACAAATTGGTCTGTTTTACCAATTATTGCTATTGATACTTTTTTCTCAAATGCCATTATTTAATTGCCTTTACTAATGTTTCATATAATCTATCGTTATATGTTTCTAATATTTTATTCTGATTATTAGCAATAGTCTTGCCTACGACATAGCCACCTTTACCTAATTGATAAAATGTACTATCACCTTTATCATATTGATTTCCTATCCAAGGTTTATAATCAAATTTTGCACCAGGTCTTGAATATTTTAATGTTCCTATTTGATTTCTAGGTATTGCTCTTGTTTTGCCACTTCTAGTAGGAACGTATTGTAACCTACGACCAAACTCCATAGATAATGTTGATGGGTATCTATCATTTGTCTTTAAATTAATTTTAGCTTCAGTTCTAGTTCCTGAAGCAGTCATACCCATAACAGATTTATTTGCTTTAGGTACTGGTTGTCTACGTCCTCTATTTCTAGCTTCTTGTAATTGTTCTTTAGCTATTTCTCTATGAAACTTTGATACAGCTTTTAACACGTCCTTATCACCATATTGATTTAATTTTTTTCTTAAATCAATTAACTGTGAATTATCTATCGCTAAATCTGTTTTCTTAAAAGTTTTTGCCATATTACTTTTCGTGTTTTTTCTGTATTAGTTCCACTAAAGCGTCAAACATTTCCATATCTAGGTCCATTACTTCATTAGGACTTATTCCTACTTCTAAGCTAACTAAAGCTATTAGGTCAATGAACCCTTTTATGCTTTTGGGTTGTCACCTGCTAAATCAAGTTCTTCTACTTTATTTATCCAAGTGTCATAGTCTTCTGTTATGCCGTTACGTTTAGCACCTAACCAAGCAAGATATAATAACCATTCATATCGTTGTTCTTGTTGCAATTGACTTACAGCAATATTGAACTTACGCTCAAAATCAACAATATCTTTTGGTTTAATCTTAATTTCGTATTTTGTGCCGTCTTCCATAACGACAACCATATTACCCATTAGGAAGTTGCTCTCGTAATTGTACCTGAAGTAGGATAAGCCACAGACATAGTAGCTAATTCACCAACTGCATTTCCAACAGGAATGTGTTGATTAATTAGTATGTTTCCACTATAGCTAGGATTTGTTGAACTTACAGCGTCACTAGTTGGTTTAATAACAAATGATGTTACAGTACCAAATAATGGCCATAAAGTTGCGTCTACTTCAGAAGCAGCGAAGTCATTTTGGAACTCAATAGATAAGCTTCCATCTTTAAGCCCCCCAACTCTCTCTTGGAATGTTGAACCCATAGAAGTTGTCATAATTTCGTCAGCTGAAATTTCAAGAGTAACTGAACTAACGTGGTCAGATAAATCTACGCTGTTAATTGTTACACTTGCGTCATTTAATACAAATTTTGCCAATGTAAACTCCTTTCAAGTTACATTCTATACTTTAGTTTTAAAATTTAATTATGTGTGGTATTTAAACAAAAACCCCTGCTAGTTTCAGGGGTTCTTGTTTTATATACGTTAAGGGGGTATATAGTGTTATCCTAACTTAGTCATACTTAGTATATACCTTGTATGACTAGGTTAGTATGTTAAATCTATTTTTGATTTTCAAAACTGGTTATTTGTACAACTGTAATACCTCTACCTTGTTCTAAAAATCCTTTATAGAAATCTTTATAGAATTGAACAGGTTTATCTTTGTTTAATTCACCATTTTCATTTCTATCAACTTCTAAAATGATTTTTAGTTTAAGTTTGTCTTCTGACATTTTCACTCCTTTTTTGCTTATTACTTAATTATACATAATTAATTTATGTATGTTTTGATTTTAAAAAATTAATCTCTACTTTTATCTGTAGTAATACAAAAGTCATAACCTGACCAATTCTTGTCTGAATACCAAGTGTTAAAAGTATCTAAACTATCAACATAAGTAACAAAGTCATCAAGAGTTTTACAAGCTCTAACTTTTTTCCAATCAATATCAGCACTATATTTTCTATCATCTTTGTATGGTGCAACTTTGCAATCATCAACTTGATGTAAGATATAAGAACAATCACTTCCAAAATCTGTATCATCAATATCACCATAAGGTTGTGATAAAAATGCTTTTCTAGTTTTAGCATTATTTTTGAAGATAAAAGTTGTTAAACCCATATCATCGTGTCCACCACCAAAAACTAATACTTGGTTGCCGTCTGCTAAATCAACAACTTTATAAAGGTCGCCTTTGTTGTCTTTGATGTCTTTATAGATTTTATTAAAATCTTTATTAATTTTAAAATCTATACCATCTATATAATTTTGTACTTTTGACATTTCACTCCTTTTTTTTATTTAATGTCTATAACACCATTATATAACAAATAATTTTATTATGTGTGTGTTTTTTTAAAAATTTATTCTATGCCAATAGAAGCGTGAATATTAAAACTTGGTGTAGTTCCACTAACTGTATAACTTAATCGCCAGTATGTATCAGATGTTGCATTGCTATCAAATTGATAATCTGCACCGATTGCAGTTATATCACTAAAAGTGATGACATCTGTTGGACTTGTAAAACTAGAATTATCATCAGATTGTAAAACAAAACTTATTGTTGGTGTTGATGTTCCACTTACACTTGTGCAATGTATAGCAGCATAGATTTTTTCACCACTTGATACTGCACCCAGGTTAACTCCAGTAGAAGTACCTGTTGCAGTTATAGCACCATCTATTTCAACTGTTCCACGAACAACAACATCTGATGAATTAGATTTAGATACACTAAATGGTGTAATCTCACCTATTGCACCAAAAATACTATAAGTAAACAATCTTGATTTCATAAAATATGAAGTATTGCCTGTTCCTGCTTCAGGTGTTACAGATACTATTAATTCGTTTCCTATGCTTGTTCCAAGTAATGCGTCAGGTTTATTTGCACCAGCTTCATAAAAGCCGTCCATTGATAATGTACTATCTTTCAAACCCCCCAATTTTTCTTTAAATCCCCCACTGTTGATGGTTGTAGCGTCAAGCTCATCAGCATTAAGTTCTAAATTGACACTTGTGATATTACTAGATAAGTCATAACCACCACTTAATACTTTTCCATTTTTAAATACAAATTTTGCCATTTATTCTTCCCAAGCTTCGTTTATATCAGGTGTACTTTTATCATCAGATTTAAAAGTACCATCTGATTTTCTAGCTCTTTTCTTTTTAATTGTAGTAGGTTTTATATGACCTGCTTTAATTAATGTTTTTGCAGTTTGTTCATCATCAATAGTGATAATATCACCATTTTCTTTACCCATAATCTTTTTATGTGAAATTATTTCGTATTTCATTAACTACTTCCTATTGTATAAACTTCTATTTCTAAATTAGCACCAACACCATCTATACCATTAAGATTTACATCAGCAGCATAATTAGACATTCCAACTACTCTTGCGTCTGTATTTGTTAGTCCTAAATCTCTATTATTAAATATAACTTGTCTTACACTAGAACTACCACTTCCTGTAATATATGCGTCTAGTTTATCTTGTGCAGTTCTTGCGTCTGCTCTTTGTACTGCAACAAGTACAGTAAATTTATATAAATCAGTTCCTCTTTGCATTGCCTGGTCAAATTCTATGTCACCAGGAAGAACTATAGCCACAGGGAAGTTTATTGCATTGTCAGGGATTGTATCATAACAACGAAGTCCATCTATTGTTGCAATTGTGGTTTTTAAACCATCACGTATTTCAGATAATGTAGCCATTTATGCAATGCCTATAGGTGTTTTCCTAAATGGTGCAATAAGTTTTGTGACTTCTCTGTTTTGTTGTACACTTACAATTCCAAAATCACTTACACCTGCAACTCCTAATGGTGCATTTCTCATTGCAAACAATTCAGAAGCTAACATTAATGTAGCTTGTTTAATTTGTTGTGGTACAGAAGCGTATCCCCATTTAGCTGTTATTTCAGCTCTTGGTCTATTGCTACCAATATCTAATGGCCATTCATAGTTACTATCACTAATAAGTTGAATTATATAATAAGGATTGCCTGTTATTCCACCGACAACTCCATTTAGGGGTAAAACTTGATAATCTGATGATGGAACTGTTATTTCGTATGTACCATCATCTGTGTCGTCATATTTAATTATAAGACCAGTAGTTGTAGAAATATCATCTACTTTTAAATCGTATGGGTGATTTGTAAAGAATACACGTGCTGATACGCTTCCATCTTGATAAAAATAACGACCACAATAAGCGTCTATTTGCCTACTTGCAGCGTTTATAGCGTCATCTAATAAGTTATCATCAGCTGTGTCTGTTGTTGGAATACCAACGAACTGCTTTAGTTCGTCTTGTGTACAGTAGCCGTTTACAATGGCCATCTATACTATTCCTTTACTTCAGCTTTTTTCTCTACTTTTTTTTCAGCTTTAGGTTTTTTAGAAGCTGTTTCAACTTTAGCACCCATATCTTTAAGTGCTTTTTTAACTGCTTCAGCTCTATCAGCTTTTCCTTGTAGTTCATAACCTTTAAGTTCTTTTTTTAAAGCTTCTATTAATTTGTTGTTCATAAAAATCTTATTCCTTTGGTTCAGTGCGTCAGTCGCCTGACGCACTTAAACCACTCTTAATTAAAAGGTTGGTGTTACCAATCCTGTTCCTGAAATTTTAGAAATTCCAAGAGGTTGTCTACCTGAAGCAAATGCAGAATATCCATAAACAACTAATTTAGTTGTTAATGAACCAGCATTTGTTTCCTCAAATTTCATTTGGAAGATACCATCTTCAAATAAAATGTGGTCGTCAGCTTTAACAATATAGATTTGGTCTTCGTTAGTACCTGCACCAGCGTTTGTTACAACGTTAGCGTCAGTAATAACTGGAATACCTAAAAGGTTTCCTACGACATTTCCATATTTACCAGCTTCACCTACGCCCATTGGATTTTGTGGGTTGTTTCCAGCAGGTAGTACTAATGGTCTATTAGAACTATCTAGTCCAGCTGTGATGAAACCCCATCTTCTTGGGTGCATAATGATTGCTGTAGCTGGTGCAAATCTATTAGAGTTAACCTCTTGAATTGCGTCAGCTAATTTAGGATAAAGCTCTGCAACTGTTGGTGAAGCGTCTGTGTAAGTAGTTTCATTAACTCCTGATACAGAAGCAATACCTAAGTGTTGCCCTGAAGAACCTGAACCATTAAGCATTTGGTCGTCTAATGCTGTGTAATATGCAGCAACTAAGTCACCAAATATAATGTTCTCTAATGAGAAACCAGGTTGTCCACCTCTTTCAAGTGCTTGTCTAGAAACATCTTGTTGTCCAGCGATTGTATTAACATTTACAGTTAATAAGGTATCGTCCATATTAGTTTCAGATACAGCTGAATTTTCTGAAGCTTGTACAGCAGCAGAAGAACCAGTTGTAATTCTTGAAATTTCAACTTTGTTACCAAATGCAGGTAATGTTTCTTTTGCAATTGCATTATAAAATGCACTTCCAGCTCTTGCCTTTTCTGCAAATTTGTCAACTAGGTATTGTGGAACGACAAGTCCTGTAAACGCACCTGTTCCTACATCTCTAGCTTCAAACTCTTGATGTTTGTTAAGTCTTTCCTGTGCTTTGAAGTCACCTCTTCTTGCTGCATAAGCGTCAGCAATAAATGAAGCTTTTCCACCATCTCTATACATATCAGGTTCTTTAACTTCAACAACGGCCACTGTTTCGCCCAAGTCTTCCTCTTCAACACCAAGTGCATTTCTGCTCTCTTTTACAGCTTTCATAACTTCAGCAGCTTCTCTAACTTCTTCAACTTTTTCGTTAAGGTCTTTGATTTCAGCAATTAATTTAGCTGAACGCTTAAATTTAGCGTCAAAATCTTCGTTTGCTTCGTCCATTCCCTCTAGCTCAACAGTTAAAGCGTCAAATTCAGCTACTTTAGCTTCTCTAGCTTCAATGAGTTTTTTCATTGTGTTGTCCTTTGTTTTTTGCTTTTACTTCTGCGTAAGGTGTACTTCAAATAAAATTTAATGTACGGCGTTACGACTTTTTACGTAGATTTTCAAGTTCAAGTTGCATTTTAAGCAATTCTATCTTTTTATTACTACGTTCTTTTTTATCAATATCCTCTTTAGGTTCGTCTTCTTGACGTTCCTCTAGTTTATTAATAAAACTTTCCAAAACTTCTGCTGCTTTATCGCCACTTCTAGCTTCAACTAATTCTTTATGAAGATTATCTATTTCAACACCTCTAAGTTTTGCACCTGCCCAAGGATTAGCTGGATATGTTACTACAGATACATCAAATAATTTTGCTTCTGTAACACTTCTATTTTCACCAGTTGCGTCAAATTCATCTCTTATTGCTGCAAATGCAAAAGACATTTCATTTAAATCACCACGTTTCATAGCACTTGCAATTTCTGCAACTGTTGGGTTTGCAGGGTCTAATTCAGCACGTACAAATAAACCATAACTATCTTCTTCTAATTCTAATGTGCCTGATGAAGTTCTTGCTAATGGAATACCATCGTGATTTACTAAAAATCTAACATCATCTTGTTCTTGTAATGTTTTCTTAAATGCACCTGGTTTTATTGTTTCTGTATAAGAACCTTGATGGTCACGAACTCCGTAACCTTTATTAAATACACTAGCATATCCTGTAAACAGTAATGTGTCTTTATTATCATCATTACGTTGCTCTACTGCACTAAATGTAAAACTTCTATTTTCAGTTTGTCTTTCCATTTCTTTAAGGATAGTTGACTTTTTTTGCATATTTAATGTTTGTGATATAGCAATAGCGTTATCAAATTTATTTAACATTCTTAATGTCCTTTTCTTTTTTTTATTATTACTTCTAGGTTCTAATTCGCCCTCATTAATTAATTGTGCTACTTTTCGTTCTGCCCAATCACCAGCTTCCATTGGATTAGACCAAGGATTAGAACCCCATAATAAAAATGCCACATCTGAAGCTTTCCAGGTCATAGGGTCATTAGGATTTGTTTTTTCTCTATCTAAATCTGATAGATGTCTTTTATGCCAGGCACTAATTCTAACTATTTTATCTATACTAATTTCTTCACCATTAGCCATTTGTCTAGCTTCTCTTTTAGTTTTATCTGTAAGTCCATCACCAGCTCTATTTAAATTATCTAATCCTCTTTGTGCATTTTCTTGCATAAATTTAGGTGGTGTTCTATCTACAGCTCTAGTTTCAGTAATAATATCTTCTGATTTTTCTTCTTTTTGTTTAGCTTCATTAATTAAAATAGCTTGAAGTTGTTTTTCAGCTTCTTCGTGTGTTTCGTGGCAACCCATAATACGACCATCATCTAGTTTTACTACTGCGTGTCCTTTACAATCAGGATTATCCATTTGTATTTCGTATGGCATTAATCAGGCCTTAATACAACAATATTTCCACTAGTACTATCTGCAAGTGCATATAGTTCATTATCTTGTGGTATACGTAATTCCATTGTTGCGTGTGTTTCTAAATGTAATCCACTTGAAGCTGTTACAGTACTACTTCCTAAATACATTTTATTTCCGTGATTATTATGTAAATAAATATGTTGTTCAAAATTTTGTTTATCCAATATTTTTACTGGTGTAACTGTATCTACTGTAAATGCTGCACTAATCATTTGGTAACTCATTTGTTGGGTCGTGTTGGTCTATACCTGTAGGTGCTATTGATGGGTCTATAGGACTTCCACCGATAATTCCTTGGTAGAATTTATCCCCACCCTCGTAAGGTTCTAAATCCATCTTTGTTCTTGCTTCATTTGGTGTCATTATTCCAGCAGATATAGCAGCTTGAAATCCTCTTACTCTACTTAATTGGTCACCTCTAGCAAATTCATCAGTATCTAATTTAACAAATTGTTTACCTGGTAAAAGAGTAGTTAATCCGTCTTCCATTCTTCTTATCCAAGGTAACAGTGTATATCTGATAAAAGCTAAACCATTACTTTCAATATTTGAATAAACATTTGAACTATCTTTAGTAAGAAGTAAATGTGCAGGTATTCTAAATACTCTTGCTATTTCATTAACAATTTGTTCTCTAGCGTCAATTAATTCTTTTCCAGCAGCTTCTTGAATACTTTTCCAACGTAATCCCCCCGTTAACACAGCAGGTTTTCTATTTCTTGTATGAGTACCAATCCAACTATCTCTTAAAATCTTTGCTTGTTCTTCAGTTAATTCTCTATCTGTTTCAAGCACTGAAGATGGTGTAGCACCTTGACCATACCATTGTGCAATATGTCTTTCCATAGCCAACGCCAGTCCATAGGTGTTGCTGTTAGTGCGAAGAGGACTGACGCCGACCAATTGCCCTGGATATTGAAACCAAGTGAAATGAAGCATATTATATTGTGTTATTTTTCTTTCAGCTTGTTTCATTTTATTTTGAATAACAAAAACTTTTTGGCCATCTTGTTTTTCAACTTTTACTTTTTCAGGGTGTATTGGCGTAATTGCAATAGCTCTTCCTTGTCTATCTTTATCAACTAATAAAAATGCGTTTCCGTGCATTGCAAGTGAAGTAATTAATTCGTGAACAACTTGAAATAGTGTTTGATTTTGATTTGGTGTTTCTAAGAATTTAGGTTTAGGTGTATATATTGTTTTTTGTCCGTCCATTCTAAGAGTTTTTACAGGAAGTAATGCAATACTATCTGCTAATAAAGAAACTGCACTAAATACTGTTGATATACCAAGTGCAGATATTTCATTAACTGGTTCACCTGTAAAATTTTGTAATCCACCATCACGTAATGCTAATAAATCACTAAGATTTCCATTTTTTGCACTACGTTGTTCTCTTTTAAAAATACTCATCTATTTATATAAATATAACTTCCTGCAATTAAGAATACACCAGTAACTATTAATGTTACTGCCATCTTAAATAGCATATATACACCAACTAGTATAAGTCCTACACCAAGCACTTCAGTTATTGTTGTTATTAAATCTTTCATAAATTTATTATAGCAATTTCAGGATTTTCATCAGGTAATTCAGGTGCAGTAATTCTATCAAGCATAAGTACCATTGCTATAGCACCATCAATTTTTCTTTTACTTCTACCTTTTGATAATCGCCAACCATTGTCTGTTGTTTTTTGTGCAGCAGATAAAACCTGGTCAGTAAATGTTGGGTCGCCATCGTGTCTTACACTATTGTTTGCAATAAGTTCATAACTTTGACCACAAGCAGGTATCATTCGTGAATGTGTCTGTGGGAAGTTAACCATTGGAATACCTCTATCCATTAATACTTGTGCTGAACGTTCAAAAAATGCAGGGTCATAAGCAACTTCTTTAATTTTATATTTTGTTGCAAGTTCAACAATAAAAGCTTCTATTTCTTGTATATCTAAATAATTATTGCCGTCAGGTATCCATATTTTTGATTTAAGTCTAATAATATTATCTTTACCTTTTTGCCCATAAACAATTGCACAAGTATCGTGACGTAATGCCATATCAATACCTACATACGTATCAACACCAATAATGAGTTGTAAATCTTCGTCCATACAGTTTGACCATTGTTCAGGACTTATCCAACTCTCTTCATCAATTCTTGTCCATTGATTTAAGTGATAACGTTGAAATTCATTAATTGGTAATGATTTATGCCTACGTCTTAAATTTTCTATTGGCCACCAATCATTAGTAATTGCAGGATTTACTTTTTCCCATATTTTTTCATCATTTGGGTCGTCTTCTTCTTTTGCACCAATCCATTTAAAATAAAATTCAGGGTCTTTTTGTTTACCAGCTTCTTTTAATAATCCTCTTTGATACATACGACCTGCCATACTATCTAAATCGTGTCCTGCTGTTGTAATATTTACAATAAGTCCATCTTTACGTTTAGCTGTATTGTTTGATAATACATAATGTACACGTTCTAAATTAATATTGTTCCACTCGTGGATTTCATCAGCTATAAAGCAACTATTTCTACCACCATCAGCTGTACCTGCTTTTGCAGCAACTCTAAATGCACGACCTGGTGCATTTTTAACTTGTATTTCATTTTCAAATGTTTCAACCATTCCACGAAGTATTGGACTTTCCTCACACATAGTTTTCATAGTTCCAAAAACTAGGTTTGCTTGTTCATAACTTGCAGCAGCTACAGCAACAAGTGGTGATACAACACTTGAACCGATAAGCTCGTATAATCCAATGGCAGCAATTAAAGCAGATTTGCCGTTCCCTTTAGGAAGACCGATTAAAGCTTCTCTATATTTTCTTTCCCCGTTTTCATTATATTCATACAATTCATAGATAAGTGCTTTTTGCCAATCATCAAGTAAAAATGGTTGACCATAGAAGTCGCCCTCGCCGTGTACTACAGTTTTTTGTATAAACTTAACAACTCTATCACCTTTTGTTTCAGGAAGTGTAATCATATCTTATCGTGCTTAATTAACCACCAAGCAAAATATTGCAATCCTATAAATATAAATAAAATAATAAAATCACTCATAATTAAATTGTTGGGTCATACAATGTATATTTCAGTGTCAGCTCTTCACCTGGTTTAATTGTTTTAATTGTTGTTAAATATTTAAATCTATGTATTTCTTCTAATTTGCAATTAGGTTCTTCACTGTGGTTAATAAATCCACCAAGTGGTGTTCTATATAATTTTTTATTTATAAAATCTCTTAAATGAGTTACTCCAATGCAAGTATTTTTTCTTATAAACTTAACTGCAAATAATCCTAAACCATCAATATCACTTTTTTTAATAGTTAAATAATTTGGTAATGGTCTATATTTGCCCTCTGTTACAGTCATAACATAATCCAGTCTTTCCATCTAAATATTTCTCTTCTTTACAATTGCTACACATTATTCCTCTTCTTCACATTCAGGACAAATAAATTTTGAATTATCTTCATCATAAAAAAATTTATAACATTGCCAACAATCTAAAATCCAAGTTACTTTTTTTCCTTGCATAAATTACACCTATCTCTTCCATTAGCATACCAGTAATCATTACAAATTGTGCAAGGTTCTAAAATATCTATACTTTCGTTATTAATCATTCTTCTTCAAGCATTAAAAGTCTTGGGTCTGCCAATTCCTTTTCATCTGCTTGTAGAAGTTGTTGTAATTGGTGGAAGCCCATTTGATTTTCACCATAAGCAATTCCAAGTCTTTGACGACTAAGTGGTGTTAACCCAAGTTCCTGTTCTAGTTTTAAAATTTTCTCTTCAAGCTTCATTGTTAAAATAATTAATGGATTAATTGTTGCCTGACCTTTTGAACCAGTACTTAATAATCCTGCATTACCTTGTCTAGCAATAGTTCTGTTTGCACGTTCTACTTCATCATAAAATTGAAATAAACGATATAAAGCTGGTAAATCAACCATCTGCGTTGCAGAAGATATATCTGATGACCAATATTCGTCCCAATAACGTTTTGTAGATGTTGTCCATTTAGAATTATATAGTGGTTTTTCAATACTGCCTTTTCCGTCTATTACAGTAAGTGAATTATCTCTATGGCCAACTAGTTTGTCTTTTTGTTTAGGCAATCGTCCTCGTTTTCCCATATACCTATCTTAATATATGCCTATATCAAATTCTTACATAAAACACAAAAATTATAGTTTTGTTTAACAAGCTTTAGATATTAAATAACATAAGAAAAAAAGTAATTGGTAAAAATTACCATAAATTTGGGCAAAAAAAAAGTCGTC
>Ga0222715_10002983_pt1 | contig 15277 bp, 25 predicted proteins | sample C33_9DmetaG_FD_165056 | JGI IMG/M metagenome (GOLD analysis project Ga0222715, IMG submission 165056) | Estuarine water microbial communities from San Francisco Bay, California, United States - C33_9D | ecosystem: Environmental > Aquatic > Marine > Unclassified | place: USA: California...
GGGTGTCGGCAAAGTCAGGTAGAGTTCGTTTTGGTAACAAAATTTTTTCAAACATTCTAGAAGCTGTAAAGTATCTGCGTCACAAATAACCAGCATAATACATTTTTACCATCACACCACCAACCATTAATCCCATTATAGAACTTAGTAAACAGCAGTTACAGAAAATGTTACAGGATATCTCATCTTCTGGAATTGGTTTTTCTTCACCCCAACCCATTGAATTAAATCTACATAATAATTAAGATGCCTCTCACTGATCAGGAAATATCTAAAAAGGTTAGGGAATTGCGCAGAACTGAGGGTAAAATCTATGCACCCCTCAAATACTTTCGTGGTCTCAGAACCCTAAAGTCTGTGGAGACTCGCTACAAAAAGATGCTCAAGAAGGATTACACGGATTTCAAGACGGATGAGGGTGTAAAGACTCGCACATCTTCATATACCCAACGATTTAGAAAGAAGTATCCAGGTGTCAAGTCCCTCCCAGAGATAGCGAAGGCTACAAAGATACCCCTCAAGACACTTCAAACGGTATATAACAGAGGTCTCGCTGCGTGGAGAACTGGGCATCGTCCAGGAGCTTCTCCACAAGCGTGGGGGTACGCGAGAGTACACAGTTTTGTGATGAAAGGGAAGACATATTACACGGCGGATAAAGATTTAAGACGTGAATAAAGTAAGTATGGTGAACATGAAAAAGGTCTGGGTGAAAAAATGGTTAAGTTCTGATCATAGAAAACAGATGTTCTATCATACATTTATGAACCCTGATACAGCTCCCCACACACCAGAGTTTCAAAGACATTGTAATCATTCCGAAATCTATATTAACAATTATTTAGAGAAGACTAATAAGCGATGTCTCAAACGTGGAAATACCTTATCACTCAAAGAGAAGTTGACCATTCAACCCGCAAATCTCATTCAGTCTGTATTCAAGAGGTTCAAGAATAGTTACTGTGAATGCTGTCGTTCTAACCCTAAAGGTTTAGATAATGCCCACACAATTCTTACACGTCCACAGATTTTAGATATCGCCATTAGACAATCTCAATCTGAGCTCGGTGAAGAAGATTGGATTGATCAATTGATAAAATTTATTCAACTACACGCGAAATATCCAGTCATTACGTTATGTAAAGAATGTCATCTTGCAATGAACAAAATTCACGAACCATTGAAGGTCAGATTACAATACAGAAGAGGTGGTATAAAGGTTTCCATCAAGATAAAATAATGACTGATCGCATTACATGGAATGAGTATTTCATGAAGACCGCAGAACTCGCGTCAGTCAGATCGCCATGTGATAGACTCAATGTGGGATGTGTGCTCGTGAAGAACAACCGTCTCATAAGTATGGGCTACAATGGTTTCCTTGGTGGTTCTAATCACACCTCAATTGTGAGGGACGGACACGAACAAGCAACGATTCATGCAGAAATCAACGCCGTCACGGATGCGGCTAAGCGGGGTGTCTCTATAGATGGCACTGAAGCATATATCACACACTACCCTTGTCTCAATTGCTACAAGGCTCTCGCGAGTAGTGGAGTCAAGAAGATTCACTACAAAAATGACTACAAAAACAACCCACTTGTAGAAGAATTGGGGTACGGGATACCCATCATTAAATCGCGCGCCTAAGTCACCCGACCCACCCCAAAAAGTCACACAACTTTCAACTATGAACTCTCAATCTATTGCCACCTACATTGCCAACCTTGAAAAGGAAAACGCCGATCTCAAGAAGCGCCTTCAACAATGTGAAGAAGAAAAAGCCCTTCTTGAGTACGAAACTATGCTCCAATATGCTGAAGTGAGTGATGAGGAATCTGTTGCCTCTGACTCAGAGTCAGACTCAGACTCAGATGATAACTATTTTGTCTGCTACAATTTGCCCCTCACGGAAGCTTTTGATGACCTCACCCAAGAGGAAGAAAATGAATTTAAGAAAGCTGTCTATGAGAAAGCGGCTAACATCATATATCATCTTGATTTCAAAGTAACCCATGGTGAGCAACTTTCTCATCTATATGGGATTGGTAAGAGTATCGTAAGAAAAGTAAATGAATTCCTTGAAACTGGGGAAATTAAGGTGGTCAAGACATTCACTACAAATGAGAATATTGCAGATCAATTGGCGTTACTCGCAGATGTAGAGGAAAACACTCACAAAAGTGAAGCTTACAAAAAGGCTGCTAAGGCTATCCGCAAACTTCACTTTGAAGTGACGAATGGTACAGAGATTTCCCAAGGTCCTCACAAGGTTGCTGGTGTTGGTAAAGGTGTTGCGAATAAGATTGACGAATATATCGCGACTGGTACAATTCGGAAGCTTAATAAAATCTGAGCACATATTACATTGGATGATTTGGGTAGTATTCCTACTTTCACTGGTTGTGAATATATTAGTGGGGTACTACATTTCCGCACAAAAAGGGAATGGTACAGGTGGTCCAATCTATGATTTAGGGTTTCATCTTCTCCCAAATTGGGAGCAACATGAACACCTCCCAGATTACCTCCTCGCCGTACCCATCCTCTTCCTCCTTTACGCATGGCCCTTATGGTCATCCAAAAAGAAAAACGATTATCTTTTACTCATGACTCTCATGTACTTTGCAAGAGCAGTGTGTAACGCAGTGACTGTGATGCCTTACACAAAGCAAGAGCCTTGCAAGCTTAAACCGAGATTTGCATTTTGTAATGATTATACCTTTTCAGGTCATACAACCCTCAATGTAGTTACTTCAAACTTTGTGGGTGCCCCACTTTGGCCCCTCTGGCCCGCGATTTCATCGGTCGTATCCGTCCTCACTCGGGATCACTACAGCCTTGATATCGTCCTCACTTGGATCCTCTTCTTTGCTCTCAAATGTAATGTCGTCAGATGATACAAGCATTTTTCGGACCTCTTCATATACAACCGTGAGGAGGGCAACTTTGTAGGCGAGAAATCCCATGAGTGTCGCACCATAGTCAAAATCAAAAGCAAATGGAGCATTATTCCACATAGTTTCAAAAATGGCGGTACCCACGGGGGCCAGTAGCTGTTTCTGAAATGGTGAAGATTTTTCAATGTTATCTACCCTTTGTGTTAGTAGTCCAATGTACGCGAGTGACGAAGCTACACCTAATGTAGCGGATACGCCCTCCTCTGCACCATGTGTAATGAAATAGACAGATGAAAGCGCTGTACCGTATCCCAAAGTTGTTCGGCGAATTTTGGTTTTGAGTTTTTCATAGTCTGTTTTGGGGGCATTTGCTTTGACGATAAAGTTGTGGACTTTCCAAACATTACTCATTATTCATATGTGGCATCAAACCTTTATAAAGATTACAAACCCAAGTAAAGTAGAAATGAGTCTCTGTGTTAAGAGACTTACACAAGATGCTATTATTCCAACTCGTGGTTCTGGGGGTGCTATTGGATACGATCTTTACAGCACTGATGAAGTTGTTATCCCTCCCACGCATCGTGCTTTGGTCGGGACAAGTGTAGCCATTCTCATGCCAAATGGTGTGTATGGTCGTGTTGCACCACGATCCGGTCTCGCTGTGAAGCATGGTATTCAAGTTGGTGCGGGTGTTATTGATCCCGACTATACAGGTGAAGTCAAAGTCGTTCTCTTCAATCACGGAGACAAAGACTTTGAGGTAAAGAAAGGGGATCGCATCGCACAACTTGTCCTTGAGCGCTGTGAAACACCCGATGTGGAGGAAATTGGTGTTCTTGAAGAGACGGAGAGAGGTGCGGGTGGATTTGGATCTACTGGTGCCTAAGTCACTACTTTTACTATAAAAGTTAAGAAATACAAACGACTCCATATCAACATGCGTGCCAGCCTCAGCCTTGAAACCTCGGAAGTCAACGATCTTAAAGGGATTGATTACACTGGCGGAAGTGTTGGTCGCCTTGTTGTGCACGACCATGGAAGAGACCATTTGGAATTTTCTTCCATAAGCTTCCAGGAATTGCGACGCAACATTTTTAAGGGTATTGAAACACCGGATTTGTTGTCTGGTGTATTTTCTTCAATCACCGATAATACACCCCGCGAAGGTTCTTCATTCAGAAAACAAAAAGACTTCTGCGCTTGGATGTGCCCAGAAAACTATAAATATGACGATGGAGAGTGTCTCACTTTATATATCCGAAACGGTAGTGCAAATGATATAATGAGGGAAATACTCACGGCGTTATCTGGACAATGTTGGTCCGAAAGATTATTCAAACTGGCATGTTCTATAGAGATAACATTGTCCGACGGAAGTAATCTCAAAATAGAAGTTTAGATCCTAAGTCACCTCTAGTCTTTTAATAAATCAAGTACAAACATGGATCGTCATCACCTACTGTCCCTGTTGGATAATATACAAGAAAAGTATGAAATCCAAGATGGAGAGTATAAAGAATTTGCTGAAGCCATTGGTGGGAAGAAGAAATTGTTAGAATTTAAGGAAGGAGATCTGGTAAAGGTCAGTTACGATCAAATTGAGACCGAAGTAGATTTTTGTGACGATGAATTTTACCCAAAGATGACCATAATAAAAAAGTGTTCTTTGATATGGAAAGTGATACCCAATGAACACAGATTTCATGGTGGAGAATCAATTTCAAATGTTTACCTAAACAAATGTGATATACATATTGACGCGATGAACAAAATTGTCAAAGACCACTCCGAGGGTAATTTCACAATGATGTCATTAAGTTCAAATACACAACGAAAATCTTGTATTCAAGTATCTGATATAGAAATTATTTAGAACTTTTTATTGTTATCACAAAACCACATAGATTCTGACGTAGGCATAAATAGGATCCCCTTTCGCATAGTCATGAAAAGCTTTGCGTGTTCTACATTGGGGTACGACCATAACAACCATCGCTCCCAGTAATCTGCACGGAAATAGTCGTCCCAGTCTTCTTGATCACTTTCATCAACCAAGAGCATCCCCCGTTGAATTTCTTGTGGGTCTGTTTCAATACGGAGTTTTTTAGACATCACTGCACCTCTCCGAATGAGATGTGCTCGCATGAGACGGGAATTTCCGTGATCTGTGTAGTCTGGCGCACCCTTGACTCCAAAGTCAATCGCCCGCTTGTTTGGTAACATCACTCTGTACTTGTGTGTGACTGATGGACTGGGCTTGAAGACGACGTGCATATATTGTATCTCACTTTTTAGTTTTAATCTTTTTTAACACGACAAACTCAAGATCACCCTTTTTAACTTTCTCGCGGGTCAATGGATTTATGAAAATGACCATGTTACCATTCGCGTTAATAGCACTTGTCATAGACATACGCGCTAATTTACGGAAGGAGTTGGGTGAGAGATACAATTTATTAATCTTGACAGCCTTTTCACCAGATTTGAAATTTTCAGTAGAAATTACGTCGGTGGGAAGGTTCTTCACATTCACTTTCTTCCATTGAATCTTTTTGGTCTTGTTATTTTCATTGGCATTCTTTTTCATTCTCTTTTCATTTTTGATATAGTTTGACGCGTTTGGTCTGTTGTTCCCATTGTTTCCAAAATTGAGTCGGCGTGCGACCCCCGCATTCGCGAAAGACATGCGCATTCTTCGCATGCGTCTGAGATTGTTGGGGTCTATGACTCGCGTCCTGATCTGACCAACGTTATTTTCGTTTGTGTTTGAGTTATTGATTCGTAATCCACGCGCTCCGTTGTAGTTAGCCTCATTGTAATTTGAGTCTGAGTTATTGATTCGGACCGCGTCGTTGTCGGCTGGATTCCTAAACATCTTATAATAATTAAAGATTTAAATTGTAATTTACAAAATGGAAGATAATTTTCTGTTTGAGTTACCTAACAATTTACCCAATGATTTCTGTAAGATGGTAATAGAGGAGTTTGAAAATGAGGATGATAGTAACAAACAACTTGGTTCTGTTGGTGTAGATTTTAAAAAAGACACTAGAGTAAAAACTTCTTTAGATTTTGGTATACCTAGAGGTCAAGATTTACAATGGGAAATGATAGATAATTTTCTTTTGAAAAAATTAACCGAGGGTTTAAAACTGTATTCTGAACACATAAAAAACACTTTTCCAAACCTTCCACCAAAACTCTGGGAAATTCTCTTTCAACACATGCATGATGATATGGGGTATCAAATACAACGCACAGATCCCAATGGATTTTTTTCATGGCACAGTGATTTTTACACTCAAAAAGAGACTGGTACCAGATTATTAACATTTATTTGGTACTTAAATACACTTCAACCTGAACAAGAGGGGTGTACCGAATTTATAGACGGTACAATAATTAAACCAGAAGCTGGGAAATTGTTAATATTCCCGGCAACGTGGACTAATATTCACAGAGGGTGTGTTCTAAAATCGGGTCAAAAGTATATAGTTACTGGCTGGTTATATATACGCCCACAGACAGTTTAAAGATTACCTTCATAATATAAAAAATGGATAACTTCATTTTAGAAATTCCAAACGTTTTTTCACCAGAGCTGTGCCAGAACATCATAAACAAATTTGAAAATGATACCGCGAACCACATGAAGGGTGCCCTTGAAGATACGGGTGGTATTGGATATTTGAATGAAGACTGGAAATCCAGCACCGAATTAAACGTATCTACATCACCCGGCTGGGAAACTGCAAATACTAAAATTAATTACTACATTAAAGAGGCTGTTGGAACATATGTTGAACATATAAAAGGCATTATGAAAGATGCTGCGATAGACAAAGATGGAGATATGGATTTTGTACTTGACCATTCATTTTTTCCACTTAGAACTCGAACCCACTCTATCCAAAGAATCAATAAGGGTAAACATTATAGATGGCACCAGGATTATATACCTGGCGAAAATCGGGTTTTTACATGTTTTGTGTATTTAAATACACTTGAACCCGATGAAGGTGGTACAACTGATTTTATAAATGGGCGGTCTATTAGACCAGAAGCTGGTAAAATGACAATATTCCCAACTACATGGCCATTTATACACACAGGTCGTTTAATTAAAGCTGATGCAAAGTACATACTGGTTACTAATATATATAGAGGGTAACGATCATTTCAAATTATGAAGACATATATATCATATGACGGTATTCAAATCAAAGTTGGTGAAAATGCCAAGGAAAACGATCACCTGACCTTATCAAGCTATCCCCGAGAATGGTGGATGCACATTGATGGTGGCCCGGGTGCACATGTAGTTATATGTCACGAAGAAAATACAATTCCTAAAGAAACGAAGCGAGATGCAGCTTTACTCGCCGTACATCACAGTAAACCTGGAAATGCGAAGATGGTGAGGGTAAACCTCATACGCGTCGGTCAAGTGATGAAATGTGATAGACTAAAGAATCACGGACAGGTGTACTTGGATGGCGAGGTCGTGCAACTCAATGTATTTCCAAACAAAGAAAGGGAAAGACTTGACAGACTGTTAAAACGGACTTAAAAGGTCTGAAATATGATTAGTTAGTTATGGAGAGGTATATATTTGAAATAGATGACGCACTACCTAGAGATTTTTGCGAAGATGTCATTTCTCGCTTTGAATGCGACGAAAGAAAAAAAATAGGAGAAACAGTTAATGGTTTGGATGAGAAAGTTAAAAAAAGTACAGATTTGGCAATTGTACTATTCCCAGAGGAATGGGAAGATGTTATTGATAAAGTGGGGAAATGTGTACATAGTATGATTGACAAATATAAGGAATATCTAACTGAAAATGCATTAGATAGAAATGCATCAATCACAAAAACAATAAATGAGGTCGTGATTGGACCTCCTCAAATACAAAAAACTGAAAGGGGTGGGTTTTACACATGGCACCACGATTCGCATCTCAATCGCGTTTTTACTTACATACTCTACCTCAACGATGTTGAGGAAGGTATCGGTGGAACTACAGAGTTTTTATGTGGAAAGACTATACAACCCAAAGCTGGAAAACTTGTAATATTTCCAGCGACTTTGACATATATTCACCGTGGTACAAAATTGAAAGAGGGGACTAAATATATCATGACAAATTTTATATATTACCAAGAACCACTTTTTGAACACCCGCGTGCACCTACACCGCAGGTAAAAGAAAACCCCACTTTAATTTCATTAGAAAGTGTTACCAAAAAACCAGAAAACGACGATATATGAACTTAAAGTTTAATTACTCTATAATATTTAGATATGGAGTATATACTTGAAATAGACGATGTCGTTAGTAAAGAATTTTGCGAAGATGTCATTTCTCGTTTCGAACAAGATCAAAGAAAAGGACCCGGAGAAACAGTTAATGGTTTGGATGAGAAAGTTAAAAAAAGTACAGATTTGGCAATTTCTGCAACCAGTTTAAGGAGTGATTGGCAAGATGTTATTGATAAAGTGGGGAAATGTGTAAATGAGGTACTTGTGCAATACCAAGGACACGTGGATGCAGAGGGATTAGATAGAGGTCTCTCTATACATAAAACAATAAACGGTGCTACGATTGGACTTCCTCAAATACAAAAAACTGAAAGGGATGGGTTTTACACATGGCACCACGATTCGCATCTCAACCGCATTTTTACTTACATACTCTACCTCAACGATGTTGAGGAAGGTATCGGTGGAACTACAGAGTTTTTATGCGGAAAGACTATACAACCCAAAACTGGAAAACTTGTAATATTTCCAGCGACTTTGACATATATTCACCGTGGTACAAAATTGAAAGAGGGGACTAAATATATCATGACAAATTTTATATATCTGGGTCTACCTATATTCAAGCATCCAAACGACGAAGAAGTGAAAAGTGAAAATTCTAAAATAACTCCTATAGAAGAGGAAACTCCCGAACCAGAAAATGATGAAATATAATAGAAATGAACAGAATTAAAACCATTAATGATCACATCAATCCAAGAGACCTCTCCCTTACCGAAATCGCAAAGCACAACAACGAACAAGATTGTTGGGTCATAATCAAGGACATTGTCTATGACCTCACAAAATTCCTTCCAGATCACCCCGGTGGTAAGAAAGCAATCATGCTCTTTGCTGGCAAAGATGCAACTGAAGAGTTTGATATGCTTCATCCCCCGAATGTTCTTAAAAAGTACCTGTCACCAGATGTTGTGCTTGGGCCAGTTAAAAGATAGACTCATCGATGTCCCCACTGTGAAGCCAAGTACATGTAACGAGTACAACTGGTATCAAGACTAAAATTATGATTACAATTAATGCTACAAACATACCTATTAAAGTAGACGAACATAAAAAGTACAAGATGAACCTCTATAAGAAAGAATTGATAGCCAATCATGTCAAACTTGCTTATAAAGTTTCAAATGATGTATATTTCAAAACATACCCGCGACAACGTGGTATACATACGAGGAAGGATATAAATAGTGTGGGGCTACACGGTCTCGTTCGGGCGGCTCAAAAGTTTAACCCGGAGTTGGGTTTCAAGTTTAGTACGTACGCATATCCATGGATTTATTGGAGCTGTCGGAATTTTCTACACCGGTCATCATTATATGAGGAACTTCAATATTACGATATCCCCGAATATTATGACAAAGAACCTGATATCCTCTATGGTCTAGATGATGTGAGCCGATACATTCTTGAAAACTACTATGGTAAACACCTAACCCTAAAAGACCTCGCGGTGGAATTGGGTGTCACTGTATATACAGTCACGAAATGGAGAGACAAAGCACTTCTTCATTTAAAGATATGATGCGACTGTATGACAAATGGCGCTCAAGAAACAAGAACTCACTTCTCGGGAGACCCCCGAGGCTATGCAAGAACGCATGTTTGAAGCCAAGCTTGCTGCGATGGAAAAGGCTATGAAGGGTGAAAAGGTTCGTTACAAGTCCAAACGAGACCCCGAGAGATTCTTAGATTTCTTGGAGTATCGATTGACGATTTGGGAACAACTCAAAGACGAAAAGTTCCACGCGAAGCGAATGTATGAAAAGACGAAGGAAGTTATTGAGGGTCTCAGTTGAGACTTGAGTAGTGACCAGCAATGTAATACACATCTTTAAAACCTATTTCAATAAGTTTCTCTGCCGCAAATCTGGCCCGTTGCCCAGTATTGCAGTAGACGAGTAGTCCCTTCTTTGGAAGTTCCGCTGTAGTCTTCTTGTTAATCTTATTCACTGGAATGTGGAGAGCACCCCGATAGTGGCCAGCTCTGTATTCTGCCATTGTGCGAACATCAATGACCTTCTTTATCTTTCCTGAGCGTATCATCTCCTTAGCCTGTTTGGCACTTACAAGGTTTTCACCCAAAAATGTATAAGTCGCAGCCGCTGCGAGTGTTCCGACAACTAGAGCTGGAAACATTTATTATAAGCTCATATTTTACTTCCTGCCCAATTCATAATTTGTGTGAGGGACCACGAGCTGTTGATACCCCCTGGAAGTTCAAGTTTTGCCAAACTCTTTCTGACTCGCTCAACATTGATACCTTCAACAAGCTTTGGTACTTGTGCGACATGATTCAATTTAAATCTTTTACCGTTGATATTTGTAATCTGTAAGATGTATGGAAAGTTTGTCACAAAGTATTTCCATTTGAGTGAAGTTCTATTTGAAGGTGGTGTATATTTATGAATAAGTGCCCATACAACCCTCTTTATGAATGTGAGGCGATCTCGTGGATCTTTTGGACCAATGGGTGTACCCAATGTATCGTGCATCATGGCGATAAAAGCTTCAATATAACAGAAATGGTGTTGTGACAATTCATCGTATTGTGAAATCTCAAACGACTTTTCTAAAACTTTCTTGTTCCGAATGTTAATATTTGTGTTCTTGAGAAGTTGTTTGTAATTTTCTATATTCGTACTCACAAATCCACCTGTTGGTTGAAATGAAGATTGTTTGTTTCTTATTGTGTATCTGTTTCCATAGACCGTACGAAGTTCATTCTTGAATTCTGTACGATTCGCTCCCATTGAATTGAACAACTTGATTTCCTTATTATTGTGATTTACTCTGGCGAGTGCATAGTGACCATCTCCACTTGGATATGTGTGGGCAATGTGAAGATACTCGGTACCATTACGATTTTTTGTTGGTTTGGTCATATTAGATGTTCGGCGACACTGAAACTTGAACTCGTAGTCGGCCTCCTTTTTGATATCTTTTCCGATCTGTTCAAAGATACCTGGTCTTTGAAGGAGTTGTTTAGCAACTTCTCCAGCATCCTCAACAGCCATGAGATGTCTCGCGGCAAGACTTGTATTCATTTTACTCTCAATGTAATCAGATGCATCAATCTCAGCAGACTCACCTTTTACCTTCAAAAGGCGATTGCGAACATCCCTATTCTTAATAAGTTTAATAGGGGCGAGTTCCATCTATGCTTATATATCATTGATATTTTTAAATAACAATCATATATATGTCGTTAGTTTTAGTATGCCCACCAGTCATCATTGTTGAACGAAAAGTTCCAGTCATGACAGTGAATACGTGTCGTTTGGCTGCGATTTACCCATCCAATAACAACGTGTACCAAGTGGAGATACTCGAGGCACCACCGGTGGAAGTGAACAATGAGGATGATCAAATTACATAGACGTTCTTAGCCAGGATTTTGTACACATCATTTAGAGTCGACGCGCTAATATTGCATTTTCGCATGATTTCACGGTTCGACACGGATGGGAGGGCAATTTTGATACTGGCACCGATGATCGATCGAGACTGACGTGACATGAGGGCCGGAAGATCGAGAGCGGACCGAAACACGGACGTAATTCGTCGACATTCGGTCTCGGTGATATTGAAAGTGTCGAGTGCGTCCCGGAGTCCTTTCATCTTGTTTTGCCGGGACCACGACGATCGTTCGGACATCACAACCGCAGTTTTCTCCTCGGCGATGAGACGGTCATACCTGCGCGTGTACTTTTCAATTTTCCTCTTCACGTGAGCAAGTTCATCTGAAGAAGAACGGATAATACGTCTCTTGACCATTTTTTGATTATAAATTGTTCAAGGTTTTAACTAACTTAGGCTTTTAGTTCCCAAATGCGATGCCGGCCATACCATTCTTAACACGTAAGATGTTGTAGTTAACCGCGTAGACACGAGCTGAGGCACTTGAATCAGTGGTAGTCACACCATTAAGCAACAACTTGGCGTTGTCAATACGGGAAAAGTTAAGGGAACCACTTGGTTGTGACTTGTCCAAGTTGAGGCAGAATGGCCAAGTGTACACACTGTCTTGAACAAGACTGTCAACACCAAGAGCGGAGCAGTGCATTTCTGGAACAACATCGTGGTGATAGACATTAGACATGTTCTCAAAGAGAGCGGTGCCGTTGATGTACAACGAACCAGTACCAAAGGTGTAATTGGTTTCCCAATCCGCATTGTTAATGTTACCCGCAACCAAGTGAAGCGCCTTCACTGGGTGGTTAAAGTAAGTAAGATCAAACTCGGTATCGGCTTGTGTACCTGGTTGATATTGAACTTGGTTGATCAACAACTCGTGTTCGTTGTCTGTGAAGAACTTGCGTTCATCTGTGTCCAAGTAGATGTAGTTGGCGTAAATTTTTGGAGTACCCGCCGCGGTGTATTGATCTTGGATCTTAATACGCAATTCCACTTCATGGTACTGGAGAGCCACAAGTGGGAGTGATTTTGTCCAGTCTTCACCGAAGAAGAATGGGATCACATAGTGGTCACCATTTGAGTTGTTTTGGGAAGTTTCAATAGTGTGTCTCATGGTAGCCTTGGCAGAGTTGTCGTTGTACAACACATTGTGAATACCCTGAACGAAGAGGGAGTCAAGTTCGCACACCTTTTGTCCACCAATCCACAATTGGAAGGTTGTTGGTTGGGACGCGGAAGTGTCAAACATAGCGTTGTTACCACCTGGCAAAGCAATACCTTCGGCTTCAATCCAGACATAGCTCAAGAGGTCACCCTTGGAGCGGAGTGGAACGACAATTTCATTGGAAGCACCGAAAGTACCAATGTAATCCACGCGTTCTGGACGCATCGCAAAATTTGTGTGTCGCTTGTAGTTTTGACGGAAAAAACTGACCTGTGGTTGACCAGTAATGTACGCATCCTGGGCACCTTTAGATACAAGGTCAATCAAAGCGGCTGACATTTTTACTAATAAAGTATATTAAAATTTTCGGCCGATGACTACACAACGAGAATTATGGTAGTCTTCCAAGCACTCACTTGGGAATCCAGAGATACAGATGATGAGCATTTGATCAGTATCTTTGGTAAGACCGAGGAGGGGAAGTCTGTCTGTCTTACAACTGCGTTTACTCCGTATTTTTTTATCAAACTTCCCGGGAATATTACTGCCCCAAAAATTCAGAGAATTTACAATATCCTTGATGAAACGTGTAAAGATTCCCTGGTAGCCTACTCTGTCATGAAGTCTAAGGATGTCTGGGGATTTCAAAACAATGAAGAGTTTGCATACATGAAAGTGAACTTCAAACACCTTCAGGCTCGCCGTCTCGTGGATTCATTCCTGAGAAAACCCCTTGATAGGACACCCGAACTTTTTGATATTTTTGGGGTCAGGAATGTAAAAGTTTATGAATCAAACCTTGATCCAGTGCTGCGCCTGATGCACCGCACAGGAATCCAATCCACTGGATGGTTAGACACGGGGGACAAGTGTATTCGTTCGCATCTCGCCCATGTTGATTTGGATCTTTTCTGTAATGACTGGACAACCCTCAAGCCTGTGGTGAGGGATGACATCGCTCCATTTGTCGTGGCATCTGTGGATATTGAATGTAATAGTTCTACGGGTAAGTTTCCTGATGCAGATGTTCCTGGGGACGCCTGCTTTCAAATCGCAATCTCCCTGTGTAAGTTTGGCTCCGACGAACCATACGATAAGACATGTCTTTGCTACAAGAAGACGGATCCCAATCTGGAAGGTTCCACTATTCTGAGCTACGACACCGAAAGAGAAATGTTGGAGGCATTTCAAAAGTATCTTCACAAAAGTGATGTGGATATCATTACCGGGTGGAACATTTTTGGATTTGATATGGAATACATATACAAGCGTGCACAAGTCAATCGGTGTCACTATGAATTCTTCAACTTGGGTAAGTTGAGGGATACGGAGTCGGAACTTGTCATTAAGAAGCTCTCATCAAGTGCCCTTGGAGACAACCTCCTGAAGTTACTCCCAATGTCTGGTCGCTTCATCTTTGATATGTTCCACGAAGTCAAGAAGGGATACAAATTGGATAGCTATAAATTGGATAGTGTATCTAAATTGTACCTGGGGGATCAAAAAATTGATATGGCACCAAAGGAGATGTTTGCCCGCTACAAGGAGGGAGACCCCGTAAAATTGCGGGACGTTGCTGAGTATTGTATCAAGGATACACTTCTTCCACATCGCCTGATGAAGAAGCTGTGTACTCTCCTAAATATGGTGGAGATGGCCAAGGCAACTTGGGTTCCAGCAAACTTTCTTGTAGAGCGTGGGCAACAAATCAAGGTATTTTCTCAACTGACAAAGAAGGCGAGGGAATTGGGTTTCATGGTTCCGACAATTCGGTATGGAGCAATCCCCGAAGAACCCTACGAGGGAGCTACGGTTCTTGAAGCACAAAAGGGTGCATACTATACTCCAATTACTGCTCTTGATTTTGAAGCACTGTATCCATCAATTATGATGGCACACAATCTATGCTATTCGTCATATGTCATGGACGAGAAGAAGTATGGCGCGGTTCCGGGAATCACCTATGAAACTTTCAAGGTTGGTGACCGAACTTATAAGTTTGCCCAAGATGTACCAAGTCTTTTACCTGCGATTCTTCTTGAATTGAAACAGTTTCGTAAGCAAGCCAAGCGGGACATGGCGGCGGCTACAGGTTTTATGAAGGAGGTCTACAATGGTAAGCAGTTGGCTTATAAAATTTCAATGAACTCTGTATATGGGTTCACTGGAGCAGGCAAGGGTATTCTTCCTTGTGTCCCTATTGCATCTACAACAACATGTAAGGGGCGTGCGATGATTGAAGAAACAAAGAATTATGTTGAGAAGAACTTCCCCGGGGCAAAGGTAAGGTACGGGGATACTGACTCAGTGATGGTTGAGTTTGATGTTGGGGATCGTAAAGGCGAGGATGCGATTGCCTACAGCTGGGAGGTCGGTGAGAGAGCCGCCGAAGAGTGTTCAGCTCTCTTCAAGAAGCCCAATAATTTGGAATTGGAAAAGGTCTATTGGCCATACTTTTTGTATTCAAAGA
>Ga0222715_10002987_pt1 | contig 15272 bp, 11 predicted proteins | sample C33_9DmetaG_FD_165056 | JGI IMG/M metagenome (GOLD analysis project Ga0222715, IMG submission 165056) | Estuarine water microbial communities from San Francisco Bay, California, United States - C33_9D | ecosystem: Environmental > Aquatic > Marine > Unclassified | place: USA: California...
TCAATTAAATACCCATAACTTTCCCGATGACACCGGAGCCCAAACCGTGCACCCGAAAACCAGGCACCCACCCAATACCGGGTCGTGTGGCGACGGCTTGTGACTCGCAGCGTCTTCGCGAGGGTAGAACGCGCTGCCGCGTCGGTCGCGCGCCTGGCGCGCACCGTCTCTAACCACTCGCATCGATCGCGCGTCCACGTCGAGGTCGCGGTCCGCGTTCGCGACGCGCCTGAAGGCGCGCCGAGACGCGCGTTAAAGCGCCGGGCACCGCGCGAGGCGGGGAACCGAGCAGCGCACACCGCGCCGCCGCGAGCGGCGACGTGGGGATCGCGCGAGAGCGAGGGCGGTGATGCCGTCGACGAGCGTCGGCGCGAAGGCACGTTTGATTTTTTTGATGATGGTTTTGTTGTTTTTGGATGTTGAGCTTCGAGCGCGCGCGCGACAGACAGACAGCGCGGGATTTGGGAGCGTCGATGTTGGTGGTATGTACCGATCGGTGTGTGCGTTGGTTGGTGGTGTGGTGTTGACTAGAGAGCTATTTCTATCTATCTATCTATGATGATGGAGCGAGCGTACGTGCGTTGACGCGCAGGGTGGTGCCGGTGGCGCGCGTTTTAAAACGCGGCACCGGCGGCGTTGACTTCGGCGTAAAAGTGCGGGGCGAGACGGTGTAACCACGCGGGATCGATGGCGGTGACGTCACGCATGTACTCTCTATCCGTGCGTTGGGCGGAGCAGTACACGACGCACGGAGGACGGGCGCGGAAAAGCGCGGAACTGGGGTGGATTCGGAGTTCGCGTTTTTTCGCGCGCGTCTCCGTGGAGCGCAACGAGTGGAACACCGAGCCGTCTGGGCCGCCGCCGTAGGGCGCGAGCGCGGCGGCGTTGGCGAAAAAGCCAGCAGTGATGGCTTGACGCAAAGGTTCGGTGTCGTCGCCGCACGACGAGGTTGTTGTGATGCCAATTCGTCGTAAATGCTTGTCGAGCTGCGCGCGAACATCCCCGGCGCGCAACAACGCGCGCTGATTGAGCATGTTTGCGTTGGCAAATTTCGCCTTGTTGCGCGCATCACAGTACGCGTCATGGATGTTAAGAATCATCACTGCGTCGCCTTCTTCGACGGCGAAGCGCGCGCGCATGTTGTCGAGACGTTTCTTTTGCCCACGATGGGTGACCCACAGCGACTGCACTTGCATGTACGCCGCGACGGTGAGCGCCTCTCGCGCACACTTCATCTCACCACTCACGAGGAGCATCTTTCCCAGCTGCGGCTCGAGTGGAAGTTCAGCTAAATGCACACCAAGTGGGCTCGTGAGCTTAGCGTCGTCGTCTAATGCTCGGAGAGCGTACAAAAGTTCGAGAGCTTTAATCATATTCGCCGCCGGCGGCGGCGACACCCACTCGAAATTCATAATGTTGTCAATACCCATGGCTTTGATTTGCAACACCGTACCCGCCAAGTCGCTGCGCACGATCTCAGGTGCGGTAGTGTCCGCGAGCGCGCGGTAGTGAACTTCGGTGCATAATCTGAAACACTTGCCCGGACGAACGCGACCGGCGCGACCGGCGCGTTGGTTGGTACTCGCCTTGCTTGCGGGCGCTACTAACAAACTTTCCATCCCACGCTCTGGGTCGTACGCTTTTTGCTTGGCAAAGCAGCAATCAATAACGTATACGATGCCTTCAATCGTAACTGAAGTCTCGGCGACATTTGTAGCAACGACGATTTTGCGCGTTCCTCGTCTCGGCGGCCGAAACGCCTCCAATTGCGCCGCGGGGTTCAAACCCGCATACAACGGACAAATCGATAAATCTAAGGCATCGCGTGAACGAGAGCGGTCTTCGCGCATCATTCGCGCCTCTTCTTCTAAAATGTTCACCGCGTGATCGATTTCTGCCTCGCCGGTGAGGAAAATTAAGACGTCCCCTGGTCCTTCGTTGTGATGCACGTCGAGCGCTGCTTCTATTGCACTCTGTACGTAATCCCCCGTGGGTTCGCTCAAGTAATGAATCAAAACCCCGTATGCGCGTCCTTCGACGGACATGATTGCTGGCTTTCGCGACGGGCCTTTCGGGTCGGCATCATTCGCGTCGCCGCTTGCATCAAAAAAGCTCGCAAACGACTCCGCCTGAATCGTCGCGCTCGACACAATCATTCTCAAATCTCTCCGCACGCGCTGTACTTTTTTCAGCAATCCAAGTAAAATATCAGTCGCCAACGTGCGCTCGTGCGCTTCGTCCACCATGACGACGGAGTATTTGGTTAATAGCGGGTCGTCGGCGAGCTCGCGGAGCAACGCGCCGTCGGTACAAAACTTAATCTCCGTCTTCTCCGTGCACACATCTTCAAAGCGAATGGCGTATCCCACAATGTCACCGAGCACGCATCCAACTTCTTCGGCGACGCGCTGGGCGACGCTTTGCGCAGCCACGCGCCGGGGTTGCGTCACCGCGACGCTCGTCGAAGCGCACCATCCGCCGTCCCGCAAGTACTGCGGTATCTGCGTCGTCTTCCCGCACCCCGTGTGCCCAACCACGACGAGCGTCTGATGATTCTCAACGCAGTACATAATCTCGTCTCGATGCGCGGCGATTGGCAACGTACGGCGCTGGTGGGCGAGAGATGCGCGCGGATTGGCATTGAAGCTCACGAGCGCGCCTTCGAGGTCGAGCGCATCGGCGTCGACCGCCGCCGACAGCAGCGTGCCTTTGGCTGGCGCTAATGATTCATCCGCGGCCGATGCCCCGGGCCGCCAAAAGCCAGCCATGTCGGCGATGTCGCGCGCGTGTGAGTATGAGGTGGTGTGACTACGCGCGAGCAAAAAGTTGAGTTTGGTCGAGTCTCGAGACATCGCTTTGAACTACAAACGCGCGCCTCTTTTCCTATCTGACTAGTGATTATTCCACCGTAACGGACTTTGCTAAGTTTCTCGGTTGGTCGACGTTGTGCCCGCGCAAGACGGTCAAGTGATAGCTCAACAGCTGCAGAGGAATGATGTTCACGAGCGGTTGCAAACAGTCGACGATTTCTGGCACCTTGATGATCATATTCTTGTCTGCGAAGCGATCGAGGGAGTCATCGTCTTCGCCGACGATTAAAATAAGACGCGCATCTCGCGCGCGAAGTTGCTCGATGACAGATTTTTGCTTGACGTAGGAAGAATCTCGTGTGGCGACGACGACGAGGGGAAGCGTTTCGTCGACGAGCGCCAACGGGCCGTGCTTCATTTCACCCGCCAGAATGCCTTCAGAGTGCAACAATGCGACTTCCTTGACCTTTAACGCCCCTTCGAGCGCGGTGGCGTAGTTGTAGCCGCGACCAAAGAGCAACAACGAATTTTCGTTGACCAATGTGCGGGCAAGCTCGAGCATTTGACCGTCGAGCGCGAGAGCGCGACGCATGTAGTCGGGCAACAGCGCGACGCCGCGCATAATGTCCAATCTTCGCGCCGCACGCGAGCGAGAGTCTTCGCTGAGGGCCAAAGCTAAGAGAACCATGGCGGTGATTTGGCACGTGTACGCCTTGGTCGACGCCACACCGATTTCCGCACCGGCGTTGATGTGAATCCCGCAATCTGTCGCGCGAGAAATCGCAGAGCCGACGACGTTGACGATTCCGATACACAACGCACCCTTCGACTTTGCGTACTCCATCGCGCGGAGCGTGTCCGCGGTTTCACCGGATTGAGAAATAAAAATTATAGAATCATCACGGAAGAACGGGCACTGACGATCAAGCACGTCCGAGGCGAGCTCTAAAGTCACCGGTAACTCGGTGAGCTCCTCCATGAGCTGACGCACGGCGATGGCGCTGTGGTAGCTCGTGCCGCATCCGCACAAAATAATGCGCCTCGAACGACGAATGGTGGATAGATAATCCGTCATACCACCCAAAAAGACGCGCTGAACAGTCTTACCGTCGTCTTCAAACACGACGCGACCGCGCATTGTTTGGCCAACCGCGTCGGGTTGTTCGTGAATTTCCTTTTGCATAAAGTGGTCAAAGTTACCCTTCATGATTTGCTCCACCTCCATCGTGAGCGTTTCGATTGTACGCTCAACTTCAGCAGATTGCACCGTTGGACCGTATGCCAAGCTTGGTGAATCATCACCCTCGCAATGTACGCGCTCCATGCGATAAATCCCGTATCCGCCATTGTGAATGTGCGCCACGTCGTCATCTTCCAAATGTAACACCCGCTTGGTGTGTTCCACCATCGCGCTCGCGTCCGACGCAAAGTAAAACTCCATTGACGTGCGCTTAGCGCGCTTCGTGCTCGGCGTGAACCCTTCCGAGGTTACAATCGCGTGTTGCTCGCCCGGATGCGGTCCTTCCGAAATCCCAAGCAATAGCGGAGAACCTCTCTTCGCCGCCACCAATTCCCCAGGGTAATGCGAAGACTTAAACAACAACGCATACGCGCCTTGTAATTGCCTCAACACCTCCATAACGAGCTGCCTAAACGTAATCTGATCATGAAACTTATCAAACAAATATTTCGTCAACTTTGGAATGACCTCCGTGTCCGTGTCGCTCTCAAACATGTACCCTTTCCGAATCAATGTCTCTCTCAACGCTTGATGATTGGTGATGATTCCGTTATGCACCACTAAAAACTCGTTATTTTTATCACTCGTATGCGGGTGCGAGTTCCTCGGCGCGGGAGGACCGTGCGTGGCCCAACGCGTGTGCGCCACCCCGCAGTGGCTCTCAAACACCAAATCCGGATGCATGTTCCCAGCATTCGCCTCCAAAAGCGCCTCTAAATTCGCAATCTTCCCCGTCTCACGAAACACCTTGGACGTACACTCCGTATACGACTCACCATCCTCGATCGCGAGCCCCGCGGAGTCGTACCCGCGGTATTCCAGGCGCTTGAGCCCAGTCAAGAGCTTCGTGACGATCTCCTTCTGGGTCTTCGGGCAGTTGTAGTTTGTGTACGCAAAGATCCCACACATGGCGCCGGTGTGCGTCGCGAGCGGTGGAAACGTACACACGAAATGTGCGCGCGCGGTGGTGTCGGCGTCGCGGGTGGTCCGCGCCGGTGGTGTCGGCGGCGTGTGCCGAACGTCGCGGAACGTTCCGCCTCACTATCCGGATGTTCGGACATGTGATCGAGTATATCCTCCAAGATCGATCGATATCGACTGCTTTCAATTGAAAATTTCATCGATAATTTGTATCGATCGAGTGCACGCGAGCGGTCGATGGATGGTGTCGGTTAGTGACGTGGCGCGACGCGCATCGGCAGACGACGACGACGACGCACGCGACGCGCACGCGATCGATCGCGCGCGCGTACATGAAGGAAGACATTATTTTCAATCGTTTGTGCGAGAGAGATGGGTTTTGGGTCCGCGCGCGCGGCGCGTGAGACGCGCGTAAAGGGAGAAGTTGGTGAAACGGCACCCGTTGCAGCCAAACGGCACGCGACGACCTTGGCGCCGACGCATCGCGCGAGGCGCGCGCGGGGGAGACGCGACGGCGTTGAGAAGGCGTATGATTCTCCAGTAGGGTCGCCAGTCGGTGAACATAGCGGGTGGCGGGATTATCGAAGGCAGAGGAAACGCGCGGGGGAGCGGTCGCGCGGCGTCGGCGCGGTTCGAGACGAGAGCCGAGACGGAGCGCCGCCGCTCGGTGATTCCCACGGAGGTGTTTGCGATGGATTAAACAATGTCGCGTGCGATGATGTCGCGATGGGCGGCTCGGTGTCGTTGAGTGCGTTACCGAGAGATGTGGTTCTGCACGCGTGCTCTTTTATGGATGTTCGAACCGTGGAAGCGCTCGCGTCGACATCGAAGAGTTTTCGAGCAATAACGATGCAGGATGATGGATTGTGGAAAACGTTGTATGAAAAGCGATGGCGTTGGCGTCCGGGACGGGTGTGGGCGAGAAGTGCGCAGTTGCCTTTTGAGTCGTCGCGCGCGACGGCGACGACGCGGCCAGATATTTTTCGCGGCGGGCGCGGTTGGCGCGAAGCGTTCAAGACGCGATATAGCACGCGTGGGATAGGTGCCGAGCGTCGAGTGCATCGCGTGAATTGCGTTGGTGGCACGATGTCGGCAGATGTGTTACAGAAAGTGTTGAACGCTACTCGCGCCGGCGACGTTGTGGAGTTGTCGCCAGGGACGTATAAAGGCGGCGTGAGTATTCCACCGGGTGTAGAGCTCGTAGGCTGCGGTGCGCGCGAAGAGATTATTATCGTCAGCGACGATAAAGCTGCGTTAAAGACGAAAACCAAGGTCAAACGTGGGGCGTCGCCGTCATTGGTGACGAATATTACGTTGTTTCGACAAAGCGCCACATCCAGAGGAACGCTGAGCGGCGATACGCATCAAGCTTGCGTGTATGTCTCCAAAGGCACTACATTGCGACTTGATAGCTGTGATATCATTAGTGCAGGTGAAGGCGTCGCGGCAACTTCGACGGACTGTGTTGTTCACGTGCACGCGAGTAATATTCACTCTGTTTTGAGTTCATTCTTGAGTGGCGCTGGGAGCTCACTCACGGCGTGTCGCATCACTGCAGCGACTTCGGTAGTGGACGAGTCCTCATCTGAAGGTTCGTCAGAAGACGAACTTGATGCAATGAACCCCTCTGGGTTTGCGCACTTGTTTGCTGCCGTTACGGCGTTGTCTGGAGAAGTTCGCATTGTAAACAATCGAATCGTCAACGGCTTTGCACACGGCGTCGTGTTATTCAACTCAGCGCACGGGCAGATTCACGACAATTTGATCGCCAATAACATTGGAGCTGGGATTTCTGTCGGTGCATCATCGACAGCGAACATCACCAATACCATCGTGGCGAACAACGCGAGTGTGGGCATTGCCATGTGCGGACGCGGCGTCATCAGCCACTCAGATATTCAAGGGAACATGTTCAACGGTATCGACGTTTCACAGCGTTACACGACGCGAGATTACTTCAATGCGCATGAAGATGAAATTGATGAGGATCGCGATGTTGAAGAAGAATTCTCAGCCTTTCTCCTCGGCGTCGATGAGCAACATGACGTTGACTCAACATCTCTGGTGAAGCACGACTCTGACGTCACCATCTCAGCGTGTGTCGTACATGATAACGCCAACGACGGCGTGTGCGTGACTGGCGGCGCTAAAGTCAACCTTGTAAATGGTTGTGAGTTGTTTGCAAATGCGGCGAGTGACCTGGCTGTCGATCGTGGACGAGTGCGCTGGGACCGTGGGTTGTCCATCGCTGGACGCCGCGTCGACAGGTTCACCAACGACAACAATGACGACGAAAATCGTGTGAACACAGTTCGCGTCCTTGGCTCACAATCAAGCGTCACGCCAACCTTATTCGGCGTTCTCCGTTCGCGGTCGGCGACGTCAATTGTACCTCCAAGTGTGCAGCGCTTCGCAGTCTCTTCGGCATGAGCGCGTTCAAAAATTACTCAAATTCAACCCATGGCTCGTGTGTGTAGTTCTAGGCATGTAATACATTCATGTTGTACGCATTAACGTGAATGATATTGTCGATGTAGTGTACGTTATTATTTCAATTTGCTGAGCACGTTTATTCGTCTTCTTGCGAGAATGTGGCTTCGCGCGCCGCCGATGCGCTCGCGCGCCTCTTGTCAGCGGTGGTGTTATCGCCATCAGCGCGAGGACTGTTTCCGATCGAACGAAGCGGAGAGGCGTTGACCACTTCGTCCTCATTGTCTTCTTCTAAGGCACTTACGCGCTGCGTTTCGGTTTGTGGAAACGTCACATCGGCCAAAATACTGTCAGAGAAATCATTCTTTGCACCCTGAGAAGTGTGCACCACTTGAAAATCATCGGCGTCATCCTCAAACTCCGCATCACTCTTGTCGTCATCGTCGACATCGTCATCGCCGTTGTTGTCATGGTCTTCGTTGCCTTGGTTATCCTTATCGTTATCGTCTTCTGCAGCTTCGTTCATGTCCGCATCCCCGTCCGCATCAACGTCAGTCGTGGCGTCTGGTTGCGCCTCAACAAACTCGGCACCCAGTTGGTCAACAACATCCTTGATGGTTTCATATTTGGTGCGCACGTTGCGCAACATTTGTTGCTGCAACTCGATCGTTTTTGTCATTTTTTCGATTCGAGCATTCGACTTTTCGAGAGATCGTTCCAAGGCGTTGACCGTCGTGAGCTTGGCTTCGGCTTGTTCGACGCGCTCTCGCATCGCCTCAACCTCCTTCTCGCTCGTTTCAGCCTTTTCCTCGGCTTCTTTGATATGCGTCTGTAAAGCCTCGACTTCTTCTTTGCGCGCTTGCTTGTCGCTCTCAATCTTCGCCTCGATGGTCTCCATGGCAGTCGCCGACGCCGCCGCGTCGGTCGCGCGGGCGGTTTTCTCCTCCTCGAGCTCAGCCACCAACGCTTGGACACGCGCGGCATGCTCTTCTACCTGCTTCATCGCGGCTTCAAGTTCAGCCTTCCTAGATTCATCAGATTCGCTCGGTGCGACCGCTTTCGTTTCCATAGCTTCACGTGCCTCCATCTCCGACGCAAGGAGCTTCTCAATGTCTGCTTCGAGCGTCGCCGCGCGCGCGGACGCCTTGACGGCATCCTCTTCGAGCGCCGCCACGCGCTTGCGTAATTCATCGTTTTCTACACTCAGAGCTTCACTCACGGCGTTGAGACCTCTCGCGGCACTCTCTCCACCGCTTTCTCGCATGCGCTTGTTGTCGTTGCTATAAGGCGACACATCCGGAGAAATTCGTGACTTTTTCTGCGCCGGAGTCACGTGGTCCTCCACGGGCACGCGCGTCGCCCGAGGAAGCACACCCTCCGGATTCAGCTCAAATCTATACTCAAGATGAAACGGCAACGTGAGCACATCGCCGTCCTTCAACGCGTAGTACTGATCCTTGGTTAACTTGCTCCCATTCAACGTTAAACCGTTTCTCGAGACGTCGACAACCTTCATTTCAAACTCTGGCGGCGACGCCTCCGCATCCTTCACTTCACACGTAATCACCGCATGCTTCGCGCTCACTATTCGTTTATCGGCGTCAAATATCAAAACACGCAATCGTCAGTACACACACTCGCGCGCACACGCACGCACGCCAACATAAAAAGACGACGTCTTCGCCTGACAGCTCCGCGTCTTCAAAAAAAAACAGCACCCACATCTCATCACCACGCACCACTGGGAACATCCAACGCCACGTCCGCGGGCTGACTCTTCGCACGCGCCGTGCCCTCTTTATTCATCACCACCCGCCCGAGCACGCACGACTTCAACCGCAGCTTAATCTCGGGTCCGCGCAGCGGCGCATCGTTGGCGAGCGTCACGAGATTCCCCGCATCATCTCGCGTCAGCGCCGCGCGATCGACGTGCGCGCACTCGCGCGAGACGTCGCACGTGGGCACGAGACGGGCCCACCATCTCGCGTCGTCTTCGGCGTCCATCGGTCGTCGACGTTCACCGCAGCGGCGGCGCGGTGTGCCGTTCGAACGCGCGTTCGAACGCGCGTTTGAAAACACAATTTCGTGAACATCTTTACAGTCTTAATCACCGCACAATACGTACCCCTAAACCCTGACACCCCTCGAGTGTATATTGTGCGTGTCATAAGTCTATCTAACGATAAAACCCACAGGGTCGCCCACGCCGGGCGCGGTCGTGGATAAGACGCCTCGCTCGCGCGCGTTCGCCCGCACAGCGCCGCATCGATGATGCGCGCGTCACCGGCGGCGACGACCTCGGCGTCGTCGCACATCGTCGGTGCGTTCGACCCCGGTCGCCGCGCGGGGCGAGCGCGCGCGAGCGGTGCGGGGCGCGCAAGATGCGATGGGACGTCGCGGGCGGCGCGATGCGATGGGCTGGCAACGTCGACTGCCGACGCGTCGTACGCGTCGCGCGGGGCGTCGGTCGGGACGAGCGCGCGCGCGAGGGGTCCGTGTGAAAGGTTTGCGTCGATAGGACGCGGTCGATCGCGAGGCGTGCGCGTGGGCGCGGCGGGGCGGGGTGGAGCTCGCGCGAGAGAGCCCACGTTTGATGAAGATGATGATGATGAAGAAGATGATTCTTTAGCGTCGCTCGGGGCGTGGGAGAGCATGAACGATCGAGGGCGAAGTAGCAGTAGACGACCGCGTGATGTCACGAGCGGTGTGGCGAGGAAGAGCGATGATCGGTCGTCGTGGAGGCACTTGAGCACGGTTGGCGGGACGTTGGATTTAGACTCGACCGAGAGCGTGGACGCGGATGACGAAAACGACGACAAAGACGACGGTTGGCGCGCGTCGGCGTCGGCATCGGCGGTGCCTATGGCGGAACTCGATCGTGCGTTTCGAGCGGTGAAACCGTCGACGCGTAGGGGTGCGTCCGCGCGCGATGGGTCGAGGTCAAAGTTGGTCCCGTTGAGCGGCAGGCGGCTCACGTCCAAGATTAAAGAGCTCGGCGACGCTCGACGTTTAGAGGATGTGTTTGAGCTGTTGGAAATGTCATCGATACCATCGACGCCGAATGGACGGAAGATTACAATAGGTGCTGTCATCGGCGCGTGCGTAAAGTGCAAAGAATTAGACGTGGCGTACAAGATGTTGATGCAGCTCGACGGCGTCAACGAGTGCGGCGCCGGGGCGCCGGCGTACAGCGCGCTCATGCTCGGCTACGCGCGCGAAGGCCGTCTGCTCGAGGCGCTCGAGCTTTTAGATCAGTGGGAAAAAGGACGAGGACCAAAAGATGGAAAGTTTGGTCTAGGTAAACGCGGGAACATCATCATGCGTGGTTCTTGGAAGTGGACGCGAGACGACGTGCCAAAGTTTGGCAAGAAGGATGACATGGGCACGGAGTGGCACCCAAAACGTACGGCGACGACGCGAATGTTATTCGCCGCGCTCGACGCGTGCGCGACGAATGGGGACGTACAACGCACAAGAAAGTTTATGAAACGCATTCAAACTTGGGAAGGTCGCGTCAAGGGGGATACTTTCAACGAAGATGAGTATTTGTGGAACGCGCTCGTCAAGGCCTGCGCGCGAAGCAACGACGCGTTGCTGTGCTTAAATGTGCTTCCAGAGATGGCGCGCGCGGGCGTTGAACCAACTCGAGTGACGTATAATATCACGTTATCCGCGTGTGCTAAAGCTGGACGTCCTGACTGGTGCCGGGCGCTGTTGAAACGCATGAGTCGCTTAAAAGATGAAAACAGGCGCCCGAATGAGGTGTCGTACACCACGACGCTCGTCGCCGAGTGCGCGGCGGCGCGAGAGCTCGCGGGTAAAGAACACGCTGGTGGCGTTGATGTCGTCATTGATTTGTGGCGTGAATTTAGAGCAAAAGAAGTGAGTTACGATGGCATCGTGATTGGCGCCTTTGTCAACGCCTTTGTGGCGTACGGCGATATGAAGAATGCGCTCTACGCGCTCGAATTTGGTATCAAGCAGCAGTTGTACATCTCCCCTTCGGTGTACTTTACCGTTATGCGATCATTAGCGACGAGTGGAGACATCAACGGCGTGCGTGCAGTTGGCAATAAACTTCGTAAGAAGAACAAGTCTGAAGAGATTGCGGCTGAGTGCGACATGTTTCAAGCCGAGGCGTGCGCGGCGGCGGGTGACGTCGAAGGCGCTCGAGCGGCAATCTTCAACGTACAAAACCGGAGCGAAGAAGCTGCGGCAAAAGTTTTCCGCGCGCGCTCGAGCGGTGTGCTCGTCGCGCTATTTGTTCAAGAAGTTCTCGAATGCAATGTCAAGTTTGACGAATCATTCGACGACGGCGACGATGAAGAGGACGAAGGCTTGAAAAATACATTCGATGAAGATCCCGTAGCGTCGTTGTGTCGATGGGAAAAACCGGACGTATGGAGCGTCACGCAAGCTTTGGACTTGCTCGACGGCGCGTGGTCGTACGATGAATTCGACGAAGAGGGCATCGGCGCGTCGCCCGCGCCTCCGCCGCGCGGCGGTTGGGCAAGCGCCGTGAACGCCGGAGCCGTCGAGCCGTTGTTGTTCAAGGATGGCGTCGCGCCCAATGAGCCAATTCAGCGCATTTTGCCCAACATCGGCGACAGCATGCGCGAAGGCGTCGTCGTCCGACGCTCTGAGAGCGTCGCCGAGGCACTTGAGCGATTACGTAATAACAACACCGCTGTCGTCGTCGATGACGACACGGGCGTGCCAATCGGCACGTTTCGTCGAGCCGACTCTTACGTCGGTGCCGAGGTCACCATTGGCCAAGTCATGGGCGCTGCGCCCGAGCGACTATCCAATGAAACAACAACTGTCGGTGAAGCGGCGATGATTTGCGTTCGCGACGCCGCGGCGCTCATCGCCATTGTCGACAACCAAGGCCGTCTCACTGGCGTCGTGCGGCAGGATGACATCCTCGTCAATCCTCGCCGTTCGCCCCCAAACTCGCCGCGTTAAGCTGCACCAACAACAATACACACACTTAGCAACTATTTAATACTACATTTTCGCGCATTTGCTTTCACTACTAATACTAATCATCTACCACCACCCACGGCTTCGTCCCGCGCGCGTTCCGCCTCGCGCATTCGTTCTTCGGTAAACTTTATCTGTCGTCTCGCTTGCGCCATACCCATCTCAAATGCCGCCGTCTTCTCCTCCAACGCCTTTTCCAGCTTAAACACATCCTTCTCCGCCTCTTTCAATCGACGCTTATACATATCAAGCGAATCTACCGCGTGAGCCGCCGTCTCTTTCGCCTCGCGCGTTGCTGCCGCGAGCTCACGCACCTGCGCTTCGAGCGTCTCTATGACGTATTTCAGTCGGTTAATCTCGCTTTTATCGCTACGAAACGGCGGGAGCGCGCGAGGGGTGACGCGCGCCGCGCGTCGCGCGCGTGCTGGGCGCGCCAGCGGCGTCGTCGTCGTCGTCGATGCGGTGGCCATCGGTGCGATGCAATGGCGTCACAGTGGGACGGACATCCTTCGGCATGACTTCGACGACGACGACGACGACGACGCGGGATGCGTTGATGCGCGAACCTGCGTGGGAATCATTCGTTCGCGGGCGGCTCATGAATGAAGAAGACGTCGCGCGGTTGACAAAGATTGCCGACGTTGCGCGCGCGTTGACGATGCTCGATGCCGATGGCGTTGGCGCTGATCGTCGACCGGGCGCTCAGCCGTCGTACGATGCGGTGACGACGATGCGGGCGACGATAAAACATCACGGGGATGCGGTGTGCGAAACCTTGCTCGGGACACTGCGTAACGTTGGAGCGGTGGATGCGACGGAGCACGTGTTGGCGTTGCTGGATGTGGTGCTGTTTCAACGCGCGTGGGACGCTTCGGCGAAAGAAGGCGCGAGCGGTGCAGAGTTATTCGTGAATCACGTTGGAAGTGGTGCGGAGGAAGTGTTGGGACAGGATGCGTACGGGACGGTCGGGCGAACGTTGGAGCGACCGGAGGATGCGAGTTCGTGGTTTATAAAGGAGAAGGCTTCGCGGGCGTTGGCGGCGATGGTGCGCGCGCGACCGAAAAAGGCGAATGAGACGAAACAGACGAGTGTGAAGGGTGCGATACGTACATTAACGCGATGGGCTGTACGAGAGTTGCGTTCGGGTGCGCATGAGACGAATGAGCGAGTCATTCCAGCGGTTGTAGGGACGTTGGCGATGGTTTTGGAGATTCCTGAAGCGCGCGAGCTCGCGGCGAGCGAAGGCGCGGTTGAGTTACTCACTCCGCTTCTACACTCAGCGCCGTCGCAAAGCGTTCAGGTGACGTATGAGGTTGCGCTTTCTTTTTGGTTGATGAGTTTCAACACTAACGCGAGACGAGCGATGTGCGCAAGAGGCGCCATGTCTGTCAAAGCGCTCATGGCGTGCGCGGCTTCAGCGACAAAAGAAAAAGTGATTCGTGTAGCTATTTTAGCCCTGAAGAACATCACTGATCGACACGGTGTTGATGTTGATGCGGTTGGTGACAACTTTACAGCGGTTGATGAGTCGTTGCGCAAAGTTGTGAATAATTTGTCGTTGCGCGGATTTGAAGACGAAGAGCTGTCGTCGACGCTCACCGAACTTGACGAAGATTTACGCGCTCGTCGCAAAGAGGCGAGTAGTTGGGAACGCTATCGCAGTGAGGTGATGAGTGGAAGTTTAGAGTGGAGCGCAGCGCATAAGGACGAAGGATTCTGGCGCGAATGCGCGACGAAATTGACAGATAACAACTGCCAAGTACTTCGTGTACTCATCAAACTCGTTGACGGCTCTGAAACCATGGACCCGAAGACGCTCGCTGTGGCGATTCATGATATTGGTGAGTTTGCCGTGCACTATCCTGCTGGGCGTTTCTTAGCGAACGATTTGGGAGGAAAAGATCACGCCATGCGATTAATGTCACACGAAGACGACGAAGTGCGCAAATACGCCCTCATGTGCGTCCAAAAACTTCTCGTATCGAGTTGGAAATCTTTGAGTGCGAACGAATAATAGAGAGCAAGCTATACGACTTACAAAACACTAGAACTAGAACCTTGAATTGAATGATTTCTATGATGAATGATAAACTACTACGTTGTGTTGGCGTCGTCTTCGTCTTCAGCTCGAGCGCGCTTGTTGTGCTTGTGATACGCCGCCAAAAGTCGCTCACATTGGTCAAACTGGACATCAGTAACCAAGCCAGACTCAATCAGAGGGTATACTCCGTGACGTGCAAATATTTCCAATTGCTTCATAGTCACCCGTTCGGCGTTCTCGACCGATTCAAGCCACTCCTCCGACAAGAAGACACCACGCCACGGGCGAAATTTCATTTGCGCCAAGAGCTGTTTAGAAGGCATGAACACCGATCCGTGCAAACGTAACGGTGCATCCGCATTCTTGACTGACATATGTTTTATTCGGACGAGTGCGGCGTCAAGGGCGTCGCAATCCGAGCCAATCTGCAACCATAATCCACCGACGAGCCCACTATTCAACTTTTTCTCCAAACGCTCAAACTCGCGGTCCAACTCTGACTTTTCCGGGAAATACGGATTAAACGCGCACTCAAACTTGAATCCGCCTTCTTGTACGACATCGCGCTTGAATGCACGATCCATCCCGAGCCGCCGCAACGCTTCCACCGAATCAAGCTTCCGGTCGCCCGAACCTGTCACTAACAAACACCTCTTCGTCCCGCGCGTCGCACACGTCCTCGCAAACGTCTCCAGCTTCGTCAAACCAGCGTTCAAGTCGCGGTGATAATTATTTTTCATGCTATAATGCGGCACGATATCGATGTCGTCCCCGCCTTCGAGCGCACGGACCGCATCAATCCAACTCAAGATGTCATCGCTTTTGTCCTTGTTTGGTAAACTCACCT
>Ga0222715_10002988_pt1 | contig 15263 bp, 14 predicted proteins | sample C33_9DmetaG_FD_165056 | JGI IMG/M metagenome (GOLD analysis project Ga0222715, IMG submission 165056) | Estuarine water microbial communities from San Francisco Bay, California, United States - C33_9D | ecosystem: Environmental > Aquatic > Marine > Unclassified | place: USA: California...
AAAAAAGAATTATCAAGTAAAGAAAAAAAATATATGGAACAAAAAACACTAAAAGAAGAACAAGAAGAATTTAATCGCCTAGAAAGACTTAAAAAACATGATATTATGGCTGAAAAAGCTTATGAAAAAGCAAATAGGTTGTTTTTACAATAAGATATATAAAGATATTATATACTATTAGTATAGTATATAATATGAATTCTATGGAAGAATTAGGAAGACATTTTAATAGCGATAAAATAACACATCATAAATATCATGAAATATTCCCTTTATTTATAAATAAATTTTATAATACTGAAGGAGGTATGATTGAAATAGGTGTTGAATCATATGCGTCAGTTAAAATGTGGATTAATTTATTTAAAAATTTTTATGTTTATGGTTTTGATATTGGTACAAATGAAAAAGGTGAAAAATTTGAAGTTTTTAAAGGCGACCAAAGTAAAGAATCGGATTTAGTTGATTTTATTAATATTATAAATAAACCAATATATTTTATAAATGATGATGGTTCTCATATTCCAGAACATCAATTATTAACATTTAATAAACTATTTCCACTTTTAGAAGAAGGAGGAATTTATATTATTGAAGATATTGAAACAAGTTATTGGACAAAAAATGAATTATATGGTTATAAAACTAATTATGGTTATAAAAATGATAAATCTTTAATTGAACAATTTAAAAATATTATAGATTGTGTAAATTGTGAATTTATGATACAAACTATAAATACTCCTATACAACATTTAGATGATATTAAAATGATAAGCTTTGCTTATAATTGTATTATTATAGAAAAAAAAAAGATAGATAAAAGACCTTATAGATTTTTTCAAAATTTATAATAATTTTACATTTGATTTAAAAAATGTTTTGTAAATATTAAACTGTCTAATGATTTAATACCATTCATATTTCTACTTATAAAACATCCTAATATTCTTTCATATGCACGAGAACAGTCTTTATTATTACAAGTCATATCAAATAATCCATTCGTAAATATTTTTTGCATAAATAAATCATTACAATAAAAACTATTCCATAATAATATTGGATCATTATTCCATTCACTCATATTTGCAAATCTTAAATATTTATTTATTAGATTTAATCCATTATCAGTCCATGATAAACTATTATTACTTACACCAAAAGCAAAAATATCTGATTCTTTTTCTGACAAATCATTTGGAATTTTACTATTGAAATAAATTGTTCCTTGTATACATATATATTTATCTGCTCTGAAATATTTAAGAGCTAGATTATATGCTCCTATTTCATATGTATATAATGCAGAATTATTTATTAATATTTGAATATCTAATTCTTTTGCTACATCATACCATTTATTATTTAAAGACATATTATCAACAGCAACTATTGTTTCATATTTATAAATTGTTCTTAATTGTCTTAAACAACTTATTAAACATTCATATTTACTTTCATCATTTTCAATATATATAGCTATGATTATTAAAGTTCCTTTGATATGAATAGGTTTATTAATTTTCATATAATTTAAATAATCACTATATTCTTCTATTGTCCCACAGTCCCAATATTGTCCTCTTATTATTTCATATAATATACCATTAGGAATTGCTGATGCCATCGCATATCCTAAATGTAAATCGTCTTTCTTTATATATGCTTCAAATGAAGGCTTAAAAACCATAGAACCCCAACCATAATTATAACCACATTCTTTGTTTTTGTCAATAATATTACAAATGAAATTATCATCAATCTCGCATTGTCCTATTTTTCCTACTTGTGCGTCTCTTATATTCCATAAAAAAGCACCCACATGATGTTTATCATCTTCTATAAGTCTTTCAATTAATTTTTGTGAAATATCTTCTACATGTGTATCAGGCATTCCCATTATAGCAAGATCATATATTTCATTTTTTAACATTTTTAAAATTGTATTATTCATTGTATATGGATTATCATCTATTTTTATAATTATTTTATCTTTAATATCATATAGTTGTGTTAATATTATATGATCTATAAATGCTTTATTTGATTCAGAAGAACCTATAATTATTTTTTCACAACCAGATTTTAATAATATTCTACACCAATTTGTTAACAAAGATATTTTTTGGTCTTTTAATGGTAAAATAAACTTTGGAATATTATATAATCTTGATGCTGAACCAGCGCATGGTATTAATCCAATTATCATTATATTTACATCTACATAAAAGAAAAATGTAAGAAAAACCGCATTAATCTAATTTTTATACAGTAATTAATCTTATTAAATATATAATGTAATTAAAATTATACAAATATAAAAATAATATAAAGAGTATAAAGAGTATAAAGAATATAAATGAAAATTGTTATAAATTCACATATTAATAGTACAATTGCTTTGAAACATTTATTAGAAAGAATGAAATCACAAAAAGAATATAATGAATTTGAAATAATAATAACAATAGGTGGTTATTATAATATACCTACATATGATATAAAAAAAATAGATAATATTACATACATATATTGTAATCATAATAGTATTGATTTTACAGCATTAATTACATTATATGAATTATATAATGAAAATATAAATGAATATTATTTTTATTTACATGATACATGTAAAGTAGGAAATCTTTTTTATGAAAAACTTAAATTAATAGAAATAAATAATAGTTCATCTATAAGATTAAAAGAAGGGTTTACAATGAATATAGGTATATATTCGCAAAAAATATTAAATGATTTTAAAGATTTTTTATTATCTGTTAAAAATACAGATGAAAACAGATGTTTAGAATTTAAAGATAAAAGTATTTTATTAGAAGGATATATTTTTAATATTGATAAAACTTGTAAAATTTTAGAAGATAGAGGATATACAACTAGCAAACCTACTGATTATTATAATACAGGAACTATGAGAATAGTTGAACATTATAATAATTTAGATTTATATAAAATTAAGGCAAATTGGGGACAAAGCAATAATTGGATATTACAAAATTAATCTTTCAATTTCATCTTTATTCTTCTCTGTATCTTCCCAGCCATATTTAAATAATTTTTCTGATGTTTTATAATCGCTATAAAAAATATTTGAAATATCAAAATTACGTCCCCACATTTTTCTATGAATATCTATATTAGGAATACCTTCTGTTTTAATATATTCTTTATTATCATATATACTTCCATCTATAAAATATTCGCCTTTATATTTTTTATAAATTGATTTTCCTGATAAATACGGTATATACGAGCTACATGAACAATGCTCTATTAAATCTTCTATATTATCAAATTCACTTATTTTTACATTTTTAGGTATAATTTTATTAGTTATTTTTGTTGATATTATAGATATTGGTAATGATTTTATAACATCAGGTTCTATATAATTATAACGTTTTGTAAGATTTTTTGAAACCTTATCAATATAATTACCTAATTGTCTATTTAATCCTATTTTATAATCCTTTTCATCAACTATATAACTCCATATCTTTTCATAATCTGATAAATCATCTTCTAAACAATACATCAAAGATATCCATGCACCGCCAGATATACCAGTTATTTTATATTCTGGTATGTTAATATTTTTCTTTATATAACCTAATACACCTAGACTATATGGTAAATACAAACCAGTTCCCAAGACATTTATATTAACATATCCAGCAACTCGTGATTGCATTATATAAAATAATAATATATAAAATAATGTTTTCATTGTTATTTATATACTAGATTTATTTACTAGTCCATTTTAATTTTTCTTTAGCTAAATATTCTTTACGTCCTCTCATATATATGAAAAATTTCTTTACATTTTCTACATTGTTTTCTACAAAAAATACGTTTAATTTATCAACATATTTAATATCTGAGTTTATTAATATTAAAAGATTTAATATTGGTTTAAACTTATCTGAAATAAACACTGGTTCATTAACCATCCACATATCATACATAGCTTTATATGTCTCATATGCTCTTGGTAATGTCTCTGTTACCGCATTATCATAAGTAATTACCATATTATCATTGTCTATAACTATGTCAGTAATAGTATTGCTTAAATTTTCCATTACACTCCTTTATATTTATTAACATATATTTTTATATAGTATTATTATAATGAGTTCAAAATTTGATTTAACAAAATATTTAGAAAAAATAGATGATATTATAAAAAATATTCTAAAAAAATCTGTTAAAAACAAACTAACATATGATATATTAGATACAAAAAAAACAATTAAATATAAAATAATTTCTCTAAAAGAAAAACAAAGACTTATGAAAATAGGTCTTATATGGCAAGAAGTCCTAGGTAATTATGATAAATACGAAGATTTAGGCATTGGACACGAAACAGGTTTAGATATTATATCGCGCTCTAAAAAAATTGTTATTGAACTTAAAAATAGAACAAATACTGATAATGCTTCTTCAAAAAAAGCTAATTTGGATAAATTAGCAAAATTTAAAAAATTACATCCAGAATATACATGTATTTATGGAAATATAAATGATACTACAGAACTTAAAACTGATATGGGTAATATTAAAGATATAATTCATGACGGAGTAGAAATAAAACATTATATTGGTATGGCGCTTATAAGAATGATTTTAGAAGAAAATACTGATTTAATAATAAATTTTATGAAAGAATGTATAGATAAATATTTAGATTAGAGATTCTTTTAATGCTAATCCAATGTAATAAGCTAGTTTTACAGGAACAGCATTACCTATTTGTTTATATTGAGATGATATGCTTCCTACAAATTCATAACTATCATCAAATGTTTGTATTCTAGAATATTCTTTTAATGTAAGAGGGCGTTCTTCTAAAGGATGGCATCTTTCTGTTTGTTTTTGTGAAGGAGTACATAATAATGTAAGAGAAGGTTTTTCCATGGAAAGTCTATATAATATTCCTCTTTTTCCTCCTCCTGATAAATAACTATTTCCTAAATATTTTTTCTGTTCGTCTATTGGTAAATTAATCCAACACCCTCCTTGTGGTATAAGTTTAAATAGGTTTATTTTCTCATTACTATAACTATTGCCAGGTGAATTAGGCACATCATTTAGCACATCTTTTAATAATACTTTATTTTCTTTATTTTCAGGAAATGTAAAAGTTATATTTTTGCTTTTTAAAGTACCTATTATAAAAACTCTCTCACGCTTTTGTGGTACTTCATAATCAAACGCATTCAATACTTTATATTGAACATCATATAAATTATTTTTATTTAAATATTCAATAATTGATAATAATGTTTTACCTTTATTATGCGATAATAATCCTTTAACGTTTTCTATCATAAATATTTTAGGTCTAATAGCATTTATCATATCTCCAAATTTATACATTAATTCTCCTCGTGGATCATCTAGTCCTTTTCTTAATCCGGACTGAGAATAAGATTGACAAGGAACACCACCTGTTAATAAATCTACATTATCTATATAATCTGTTAATACTAATTTGTCCATTGAACAACATATTATATTGGCTCCTTCATGATTTTTTTTTAATGTATTACAACAATCTTTATTATTATCATTTAATAATAATGGTGTAAAACCTGCATTAATTAAACCAGAACTTAAACCTCCGCAACCAGCACATACTTCTATAAATGTAGGACTGTGACTTGTCATAATTTATATATATTATTATTCTATCATTTTTTATATAGTATTATTATAATATGGATAATAAATCATATGATATAGTTATTGTAGGTGCTGGACCAACTGGGCTTGCATTAGCACAGTGTTTAAGTAATATAAAAGGTAAAAAAATACTTATAGTAGATCGTGAAAAAACAATTGGAGGATGTCATCGTGTTATTAGAGATAAGGAAGGACTTTTTACAGAACACGGACCTCGTATATATATTTCAAATTATAAAAATGTTTTTTCTTTAATTGATGAAATGGGACTAAAATTAAATGATGTATTTACATCATATAGATATGGTATTATTGACCTTTTATTTTCTAATATTCTTCCTAATATTACTTTTAATGAAATTATTATATTAATTTTAGACTTTGTTTATTATATGTATGATAATAAATATGGGATAGATATTAATTATGAAGAACATTTAAAGAAAAATAATGTTTCTGATAAATTAATAGATATTTTAGATAGGTTGTTTAGATTTTTAGATGGTGCAACAATATCTAAATATTCTTTAAATAAAGTACAAGAAATTTTTAATATTGCGACTTTTATTAGTATTTATCAACCTATAAAACCATTAGATAAGGGTCTTTTTAATTATTGGAAAGGCTTTTTAGAAAAAAAAGGCGTTGATTTCTTATTAGAAACAAATATTGAAAAAATAAATTATGAAAATGGTAAAATAGTTTCTATAAATGCTAATAATAATAAAATATTATTAGATAAACTTATACTTGCTGTTCCTCCACCAAGTATATCAAAAATATTAGAAAATAATGATAAAAATGTTAAGAATTGTTTTGGTAATTTAGATTCTTTTAAAAAATGGTCTGAAAAAACAGAATATATTGAATATATATCTATTACATATCATTTTATAAATGATATAGATATTCCCGATGTTAGCGGTGCTACAGTTGATACAGATTGGGGTATAGTATGTATATATTTATCAAATTATATGAAAAATATTGAAAATAAATATAAAAAACTTTTAAGTGTTGCTATTACTATAACAGATAGAAAAAGTACATTTATAAATAAAACAGCTAATGAATGTAATGAAAAAGAATTGTTTGATGAAGTTTATAGACAGCTTAAAGTAAGTATTTATCCTAAATTATCTAATAATTATACAGCTGTTATAAATCCTAATAATTATTATAAAAATGGTAAATGGAATTGTAAAGATGAAGCATATTTTAATACTTATGGAACTAAATATATAAAAAGTACAAGTGATACTATTTCTAATATATATAACGCTGGTTCGCATAATGGAAATAGTTTTATAAATTATACAACAATGGAAAGTGCTGTTTCAAATGGTATAACTTTAGCTACTAATTTATATCCTGAATTAAAAGATAAATATAAATTAAAAACATTTCTAACTTTAATAGATTATTTATTCTATTTATTTATTATTATAATTGTAATCATAATAATAATTTCTAATTATAAATAAAAAATGTTAAATCATTCTATCAATATCATCATCTACATCATAATAATCATCTGAAGATTCATTTTCTGATTCATATTTATGAATTATACCATTTATAATATCTTCAATTTCTGCTTCTGTTATATTAATATTCATAGTAAAATTAGGAGAACAATATAATTCACCATTAGGATAATCCATTTTAGTAGGATAATCATTTACAATTGTTACATCAACATTAATTAATGATAATAAGAACTCAATTTTATTTCTTTCTACAAAATTATTAATATAAAAAACACCTTTTTTATTATCATATTCTACAATAATTCTATCAGAATTTGATGATATATATATTTTTTGTATACTAAATAAAATAAGAAATAAATTATCAAATGTTAAACGAGGTATTGGTATTGGTTTTGGTATTTTATTTTGTGCATATATTGGTATAGGTTTTGGTAATAATATTGTTTTATTTCTATCATAATAAGACGCATTCTCAATATTTTCTAAATAATTACAATTTAGAGATGTTAAAGGTTTATTAAATGATGGTTTATATAATAAAGTTCTCATATTATTTGAAAGTTTTAATGTAGAATATGTATTTGTAAAAGACTCAGTTATTGTAATTGTAGTTAATAATATTATTTTAATTATATTCATTTATTATAATTATATAATATGATAATTTTATATGTATAAAAAAGTACATAATTTTTATTTTTATAAAAATATATTAAACTATTCTAAAAATCTAAAAAATAAAAATTATGTACTCTTTGAGTTCTCTTAGTATTCTAAAGATCGTACATATATATTATCGTCAATAATTTCTAAATAATTATAATTATTATTATCAAAAGAAGTCTTTAACATTTGATCTAAATACCATACTTTATTTTTAAGATGTATATTTTCTGTTTCACTATGTCCCACAAACATATATTCAATATCAAGATTATGTAAAATTTCCTTTGTATCTAAATCCTTCCGTATATATAATATACTATCTGTTGTATTAAGAATCAAACAATTTAAAACTTTTGTTTCATCTAATGTTAACTCTATATTCATTACATACTTTTTCCAAATAGTATTAAGATCTTCTATTTTCATTTTGAACATATTTAAAATTTCATAATGAGACTTTGTAAATCCTCCGTGACAAAAAATATAATTATAAAATTTAAATAAAACTGGTCTAGCTGCTATTATTTTTCTAATTTCCGACTTATTTCTTATTTTATCAATATTCATTAATTCGTGATTTCCTATTAAAGATACTACGTCACTTTTGTGTTTTCTAGATTCTTTTTTAAGATAGTCTGTATAATATGTTAATTTAAAATGGTGTTTATCTGATATATCATATTTATCAATTGCTTTTCTATCTATTTGATCACCCAATTGTACTAATAAAGTATTATTAGTTATCCAAACATTATTTTTATCAATTATTTCAGCGTTTTGTAAAATTTTATTGAATCTATCATAATCACTATGAATATCTGCAACAATTATTATACGGTTTATTAATATATTATTTATCTTATATTTAATATTATTTGAAATATTATAATTAGATAATTGAGTGTTTTGTAATATAGATATTGGTAATGATAAACTATTACAAAGTATAGAAAATAAAACTAATAATTTCTTAATCATTACTAATATATAATATATTAAATCTTATATAAATAATATTACATTATAGATAAATAGATAATGTCAATAAATATTGGCTATTTAGGTAATAATTATGGAATCAATAATATTGGTTCTATGGATAATAGATTAATTATTAATACTTATAATACATCTAATTCTATAAATATTAATACTAATCCAAATTCTACATCAAACGCTGTAATAAATTATAAAAATCTATATAAAACAGGTGTTATAGATAATAATTATGTTATTCAAAATTCAAGTAATGACAATGCTCTTATTTTATCAAACTCTAATATAAATATTAATAAAAATACTAATTTTAATAATGATATTTCGTGTAAATTACAATTAAATACAAGTAATAATACTTTTAATATCACTAGTAATATAAATATATATCTATATAAAAATAATAATTTTAGTTGTTACGATAGAGATACAAATAATCCTAATTTTATATTTAATAACAATTTTTTTAAAATATATAAAGATACTTATTTTGAAGAAAACTTATATGTAAATAGTATTAAACCTACTACTACAACCGGTTTAATTAATATTTATAATGCTAATTTAATTGGTGCTAAAATTGAATCAACAGATGTTATTAGATTTTCTATTAATGGTGAAAAAACAGTACCTATTACAGGACAATCGTTTATAATTAATAGATATTATAATTCAAGTAATATATTAGAAGTTAATAGTATTAATTTTAATGAAAACACTTCATCAAATACTTATTATAATGAGCCTATTTTTAAACATTTTGCTTTAGATAATAATGGTATGGTAAGTATTGGTTCTAAACCACCAGACGCACCATTATCTATATCTGCAAATTATTATGATAATCCTTATATATTTAAATATACAGGAACACAACTTAGTGACACTTTTAATATTAGCAAAGATGCTAATGTAGGTATAGGTACTACAAATCCAATGGGTATTTTACATATAAATCGCAACGATGATAAATATGATTATACAACTTCTAACTTATCATATAATAGTGTAAGAAATTTACCATTAATAAAACTTAATATAGATTATGATATTACAAAAAATATTATTACTAGTTCAAATAATGATATAATTATTAATAGTAGTAATATTATAGCTCTAAATACATATAGTTATTCTTATATTCCTATTAATATTGAAAAAGAAATATTTAACAATACATCACAATTAGTTAATAATATTTACATATTAAATAATGAATTGAACAATATTATAAATAATGATATAACAAATTTATCTTCAAATATAATTTATAAAACATATACTTTAAATAACTTTATTTCAAGTAATTTATTTAAGAATAAAATTGCAAATACATATATTAGTTTTAATTATAAAAATAATATATATTATCCTAATAATACATATTTATTAGATTACATAGAAGATAATTATTATAGTATTCTTTATAATAATACAATTTATGATAATATATATAGATATAAATCTATTCATACTTATAATCATGGTATAATTATTTTATCAAAAGATACATATAATGAAGGCAAATATAATACTCCATCATATTTTAAAAATAATATTAATAATTTTACTAAATCAACATCAAATTTTTTTATATCTACATTGACATATTCAAACGAAGATGTAAATGGATCTAATATAAATCTATATGATGATGTAAATTTTAATTTAAATATTTATATAGAAAAAAATAAAATTCATAAAACTTCTTATATTACTTCTAATATTATAATACCATCTCCAGCACCAGATTTCTTATATTTAACAAGTAATAATGAATACAAAGCTTCTATATCACATAATGGTACATTATCATTAGGTACTAAATGTCCTTTAAATAAAAATAATTATATCTTATATATTCCTGAAAAAACAGGTTATATAAATAATATTGAAACTAATTCAATTACAACTAGTAATTCTTCAATAATTTTTAATAATAAAAATATATCATCTATAAATAATATCACTTCATTATCTACTAATATAACAAATGGAATAATTGATAATATTTATTCAAGTAATATTATAATTTATAATCAACTAAGTATTAAAAATATTACTATGAATAGTTCAAATGTTCATCTTACAAATAAATTATCAATTAGTAGCGATCCTTTAGATACTAATAGTATTTTAAGAGATCAATCCGCATTAATGAAAATAACACTTACTAGTAATATTTTAATTGAAGATAGTATCTTTAAGAATACTAATGGAATAGTTATTACTAATAATAATATTGATAATGTAATATCTAATAATATTAATCCTTGTATTTCAATATATGGAAAAGATGGTTCATACCCTTTAATTAAATTATCTAAAAATAATATAATAAATTCTTCAGGAATATATACTGTAGATAATACATTAAATAATTATTTTATAAGATTAGCAACTAAAACATATTATAATGGAGGAAAATCATATTTAGATCATTTTGAAATATGTTGTGATAATATAAGAGATACCCCTAATAAGACTTCTTATTATAATGATATTAATACAACAAGAAAAGATACAAATATACTTCCTAGTTTTATTAAACATGTTAAAAATTTCAATATGTTATGTTTTGGAGAATTAAATAATATTTGTATAAAATGTGATAATGCTTTTAGTGATATATATAATAGTTATATAAAAAACACACCTGAAGAAGGAACTTTTACTAATAGTACAAATAAAATATCTTTAGGAATTCCATTTAGAGATAAATTAGCATTTGCTAATAATAATCAAAATGATATTGAAGATTGGGTTGAAATATTTAATAATAAAATATGTAATATTCCAGTTAATCCTAGTGATATATTAGTTTATAATAAATATAACAGCAATATGCTTAATATTTTTGGTAATACAAATATTTGGAGTATTTCTGGTAATAATATATTAAAAACTAAAATGAATGTTGATAATTCTTATAATGATATTGGATGTGAAATAGTAATCGGTAATGATAATAATTTATTAAATGCTAATACTAATTTAAATGTATATGGAGGTATTATATCCGTGTATCCTATTAAAACATATGCTAGTTCAAATATAATGAATGGTATAGCAGATATAAATAGTTTATATGGTGATGTAGAAATAGTTAATAAAATAAAAAATATTAAAGGATATTCATATTATAGAAATAATCCAACTATACGTGAATTTGGACTTAAAGCAGAAGAAGTTCAAGAACAATTTCCTGAACTTATTAGTGCTCACAATGATAAATTAACAATACAATATGGTAATATGACAGCAGTATTAGTTGAAGCAATAAAAGAATTAAGTGATAAATTAGACGCTATTAATACTAGATTAGATACTTTAGAAGGATATCATACTCCACCGGCTTAATATTAGAATTTAATATGTTTTTTATATGTAACTTTCTTTTTAGCTATTTTAGCCTTATCTATTTGTTTTTTTGACAACTCTTTATATGTTTTAGGAGTGTTTTTTGTTACTCTTTTTTCTGGACGACACAAAGGATATTGTTCTTTACTATTTGAAGATTTTCTACCACATTTTTCATATCCTATTATTTTACCTGTTTTAGATTTTATAGGTTTGTTTAGATTTACCCAATTTTCTTTATACCATCTCAATAATCCTCTTGATTTATTTACAGTACCTAAATATTCACCACCTCTTTTTTTATATTCTTTAACAATCCAACTAGATCTATATATACTAGATGGTGCTAAGAATTTTTTATTAGCAAGTGCGACAATTTGATCATATAGTTTTTTATTAGTAGGAACAGGACGTTTATTATTCATATATAGTTATCTAAAAATATAGAAGATGTTTTATATTATTGAGAATTATATACAATCATATAAGCATCTCTGTTAGCTGATAAATTATTTTCAAAAGCATCTTCTGATATTTCTTTAATATTTAAATCATCGTATAATAAAATTTTATTATCAGATTTACATAATGAACAATAATGACCACCATTAAGAATACCATAATGAAGTCCTAAAGATGATATTGAGTAATTTTTATCTATTGTAGTGTCTTCTAATACTGATCCTGATTTAAAACAGAGTTTTTTATTAATAAAAATTTTGCTATTATTTTTAATATTTACGTCTTTAAATCTTTTTACAATTAAAAATAGTATATTAGGTAATTTCCATATCTTTATAGTCTTTGTATATTCTGTATTTTTATTACATTTATCACATTTCCATCCATCGCATCTAGTTTCTTCTTTTAAAAAGTTCTTTATCATACTTGTTATAGAAGAATCAGTGTCTATAATATCAAGTTGTATACTTGTAAATGGTTCAAAATTATATAATGAATTATTACATTCATTACATTTTATTATATTTAAATAAAAACCTTGTAACATTTCTGTCCACATTGATATTTTATTATTATTAAATTTACGCATTACATAATCATATTTATTACGAATACGATCTCCTGTTAAAATATTTTTAAAATCTTTTTTATTATTACATATGATACCGTCTGATATATCAATTTCATTTGTGTGATTAATATTTGATAGTTTTTTATAGCATTTATCAGATGTGTTTATTTCATCTTGAATTTTATCATATAAAAATATCCATAATTCGCCTATATCAATCTGTTCTCCTCTTTGAAATATCGTAAGATGTTTATAAAGATTTTCTATGAATTTATTAGGAGAAAGTGATACATTTTTATTATACATTAAATCAATAATTTCTCTTAAATTACCTAAAAGTGTATCATCGTTTATATTTTTAAGAGTATCTGATAGAATATAGTTGCGTAGTATTGGTTCTCTTGTTATAATTTGTATTAAACTATTAACAGCACACGTAGCACCTAAATTAGCAAGTCCTTGCATTTATTTATAATATTTTTATTTTTTTATATATCATTTATATAGAATTACAATGTACAATCTATATATTTTATTTATTAGTATTATTTCAATTATTATAAATATATTAGGATTTGTGTGGATTAAAAATCTTGAAGATATCTCCTGTGAATGTTCAGAAAATTGGATGAGAGACTATATTAAATATTTTTTAATTACTTATTTTATAGTTAATATTATAAATTTACTATTAAGTATTTATATTAATAGTATTAAAAATAAAGAAAAAGTTTTAATGAATTTAATAAAGAATCCTATATATATTATGTGGAATGTTTTTGTAATGTTATATTTATTTGCAGCTTTCAGTAATATTTTTATAGTTATAAATTATATTAAAAAACTTAAAGAAATTAACTGTCAATGTAGTGAAGATATTAAAAGAGAAATTTATTGGTATTATAATATAATTATCGCTTCTATTATTGCTTTATTTATATTATTATCATTATTTCAAGGTATATTTACAGTTGTTTTTCGTAAATATGTTTAAAAATAATAATTTATAAGATTAATTTATTTAATCTACATCATTCATATCTGATTTATTTTTTTCAGCTTCTGCTTTAGCAAATGCTTCTTTTGCAGCTTCTTGTGAAAATCCCTCTGGTTGTGTTCCATTAAATTGTACTCCTTGTGACGGATCACCGCCTGATTGTTGGGCGTATAGTTTTTGCATAATAGGATTTACTTTGGTTTCATATTCTTTTTGTTTATTTTTATATGTTTCTGTTGTTTCATTAGTATTATCATCCATCCATTTAAGTCCTTCTTCAATGATAGGATCTAGTTCTTTTTTAACTTCATCAAAAATAGGAGGGGAATCATCTTTCTTTGTCATAGAATTTTTGAGATTATATAGGTAATTCTCTAGTCCATTCTTGGCTTCAATATTTTCTTTTAGTTTTTCGTCTTCTTCTTTAAACTGTTCTGCTTTTTTAATCATTTCATCAATATCTTCTTTTGATAGACGACCTTTATCATTTGTAATAGTAACTTTATTTGATTTACCTGTACTCTTATCAGCAGCACTAATATTCATAATTCCATTAGCATCAATATCAAAAGATACTTCAATTTGAGGTACTCCTCTAGGAGCAGGTGGAATACCATCAAGATGGAAATTACCAAGCATATTATTATCTTTTGTAAACTGTCTTTCTCCTTCATAAATCTTAATATCTACACCTGGTTGATTATCTTGATATGTTGAAAAAACCTGTGATTTCTTTGTGGGAATTGTAGTATTTCTTTCAATAATCTTTGTCATTACTCCACCAGATGTTTCAATGCCAAGTGATAGAGGAGCTACATCAAGAAGAAGAAGATCATTTGTTTTAGCATTACCTTGTCCTGTTAAAATAGCGGCTTGTACTGCTGCACCATAAGCTACGGCTTCATCGGGGTTTAGAGTTTTATTTAGTGATTTTCCATTGAAATAACTTGATAGAAGTTCTTGTACTCTTGGAATACGAGTTGTACCACCTACAAGTACAATTTCG
>Ga0222715_10002990_pt1 | contig 15252 bp, 29 predicted proteins | sample C33_9DmetaG_FD_165056 | JGI IMG/M metagenome (GOLD analysis project Ga0222715, IMG submission 165056) | Estuarine water microbial communities from San Francisco Bay, California, United States - C33_9D | ecosystem: Environmental > Aquatic > Marine > Unclassified | place: USA: California...
TTACTTTGTGGGTCACGATGCCGTAATTAGTGGTTTCAAAGAAGATCAGGGGTTCGCTATCAATGCCAAGAAGGGTTTCAGTAGGGTGATCTTCAATAATCACCAGATTGACTGTCATGGTGATGTAGCTCACGCTATGGGTACCTATGAGTTCACGTGTGCTACAACCGGTGAAATTTCAGATGTTGAATACACCTTCGGCTACAAGCGCAACGATGATGGCAAGGTGCGCATCTGTCTACACCACTCTTCCATACCCTATGCGTCGGGTAATAAGACGTCTCACGTGGAACGAAAGAAAACGTCCCAAGTGAAGCGCAAGATTGTATTTGACCCCGCACAATTTGATGAGAAGGAGAATGAACTTCGTCATGTCTCTACTGCGAGTTGGTAAATGGTATAAAGTAACGAATTGAAAATGTGATATGTACATCCGCACATTCGGATTAATTCCATATGTATATCATTATCTATACAAAGGTTCTTTGATAGCTTATGCAGTATTTAACAATGGAATACTTTTCCATGTACTATTACCGAATAGTGTAATTGTTAAATGGTATGACATAATATGCAATTGTATGTTTATTGTGTATGTAAATGTTGGTGTTCTAAACTTTTACGTATTTCTGTGGACTTGTATTGCGTGTACATGTTTCATATGGAACTCTATGTATATCAAACATGAACCATCGAAAGCTTTGATTCATATATTTGGTGTGCAATTACCCTTATATAAGGCTTTAACACTCAGTAATTATTAGTTTAAAATCCTTGTCTAACCCATTAATGCTAATCTTCCCCTCTTTCACAAGACGCTTAATCTTGCGACCAACCTCTAGGTTGTCGTCGTACGCCTTATCGTGTTCTGGAGTAGCTGGTAGATTTGGTATGGACATGTTAAATGCCATCATTTTCTGAGCCATCGAGAGATCTTTAGATTGGAGTATACTTAAAAGGTTTTTGGGAAGCCTGGAAAGATCCTTTTTAGTTAAACTTGAAAGATCCATTACTCTTTATGGGTATTTATTCTTTAATAGTACCACCGCAGGTGCTGAACCCTTTGGTGGTTTTTTACAGAAAATTTTACAATCACAGCAATCCTTTATACATACGATTTGCTTTTTAGTCGCATAACATCGTGTAGGTAACATGATATCTTTGGATATGTAACGTGCTATTTGGTCAAGAAGTATCATCCTATAACTTTATTAGAGAAATTCCGTAGCCCAATTCTTCGAGGATTGGATCATTCTTGTAATCAACTTGGTAATATATCTTTTTGACACCACTACTCGCGAGGGCTTTGAAACAGTTGATACATGGATAGTGAGTGATGTAGGCAACGCTATCATCGATGGAGACACCCCTCTTCGCTGCATCGGTGATGGCATTGATTTCTGCATGAATCGTGGCCTGTTCATGACCCCAACGTACGATAGACCTATGATCTGTACCAGCCAGGAATCCGTTGTACCCCATACTTATGAGTCTATTGTTCTTCACTATAACGCAGCCCACTTTAAGTCTATCACATGGGGACCGAACCGATGCTAGAGTCGCAGCTTTCATGAAGTAGTCGTTCCAAGAGATTCGTTCCTCGGGTGGTTGGGAACGTTGGCGCATCGTTTCCTTGGTCATAGACATGAAACGGGGTGATGAACGTAGGGCACGGGGGCTGTCCATTTTATATTTAAACACAAATAATCTTTATACCTTAGGCAACATGTATGAAATTAACCATACTGTTAATGTGACAGTTCTTATACTGTAGTACTCTCCGAGAGGGTACATCAATGGCAAAACAGCAGTCGCAAGAGTGTTCAGTTGAATATGTCGAAAATTACTGGTATTTAGGTATAAGTATGACAGTATCACCGATTGTAAAATTAGCCAGTGGTTTATATCAACTGAACTTTTAACGATACCATTTTCCATTCGTAAATCTTTAGGGAAATTAACCAACAAATACACTAAACCAATCATGGGTAATATTTGTAATTCGGGGTAGTATTTCCACCCCCCATTTTGATATTTTATGTCACCTATACACAGTGTAATCATTATCGCCAGATTAAGAAATAACAACGTCCGAAACGAATTATCGGAGTAGAATTCGGGTATCAGCACTACACAGCAACCGAGAAAGACCAGGAGTATTTTAATAAAACCGGGTAGGGTACCTATTCCTTGATCACGACCAATTTTGTTATTGAAGATTTGATTCACGATCAATGCTAATGCAATGATGAGTGCGATTTTAGCTATATCATTATTCAGTTTTATCAACTCGTATAAGATGACACAAATTATCACAAAAAGTATTGTGTTCATACATAATATACTCTGACATTTTTTTGGTTCATGAGAAGCTCTTTAACAATATCTCCTCCGCCATTTAGCCTCTAATTCTGGAAACAATTCCTCTAGGGTTTTGAAATATGTATCAATATATCGCTTTTCTTCCTCTTCTTCCTCAGTCAATTTAAGACGGTCTGGGAACATACCCAACTTTATCGTCTTAAAATGATCCAGTCTTTTATTGAAATTCTCAAAAACACGAAACGATAGTAAGGTTTCGTCTTTTATGTTTAAAACACGTATTTCTTCGTGTATTCGGTCCAGGTGAACCATCTTGTATTTAACGCAAATCTTTATCCGCTGTGTAGTACGTCTTACCCTTAGTGGCGAAGCTGTGCACCCTAGCATACCCCCACGCTTGTGGAGAGGCTCCCGGACGATGCCCGGTTCTCCACGCAGCGAGTCCCCTGTCGTAGATTTTTTGGACAGTCTTTAGAGGAATTCCAGTAGCCTTAGCAATATCTGGCAACGACTTGACCTCTGAGCCGTACCTTTTCCTGAACTTTTGGGTGTAGGAGGAAGTCTTCGTCTTTCGTCCTTCGTCTGTTCTAAACTTGGTGTAATCTTTTTTGAGCATCTTCTTGTAACGAGTTTCAACACTCTTGAGAGTTTCAAGTCCCCTGAAGTATTTGAGGGGTGCATAGATCTTACCTTCAGATTTACGCAGTTGCCCAACTTTTCGAGCAATTTGAGCATCAGTGAGAGGCATCTTACTTTGTCTTGAGATATTTTATAGCCGTAGCGATATTTGGGTAAATACATTTCCCAAACCTGACACGCCCTGTCCTAGGATTGTAATATCCCACGTGTCCATTATATACAGCTTTGTGAAGTTCACCCATATAAAAAATACAATATTATTTTAATAAATCAGGATGGGTCTCTCGATTATTATGGGAAATATGTTTTCAGGTAAAACTTCGGAACTCATCAGACGACTTAAGCGTTTGAAAGTAATAGGTAAGAATATTCTCGTCATCAACTCCGCTAAAGATACACGTTCCCCCGAACAAGTTTTGAAGACCCATGACAATGTCAAGTTTAACTGTTACAAGGTTCATGACCTCTTTGATATCATGGAGACTGTGGATTTTTTTGACGCTGATATCATAGCTGTAGATGAGGCTCAATTTTTTCCTAGACTCAAAAAGTTTGTAGAGCGCTGTCTCCTTGCTGAAAAGAGTGTAATTTTGGCGGGGCTTGATGCCGATTCATTTCAGAGGAAGTTTGGTGAACTCATTGATTGTATTCCCCTCGCGTGTGAAGTGACGAAGCTCTCGGCCCTGTGTATGCACTGTAACGATGGGACTCCGGGACCCTTCACCAAAAGGACAGTCGACGACGAACGTCTCGAACTCATCGGTGGGAGTGATATGTATGAAGCTGTTTGCCGAAATCATCTATGAACATCCAGTATAAGTAAAACCCGTCTATTGGGTCCAGTCTTCATAAGTTCGTGATATCTTCCGTGGTCAAAGAGAAAGTCTTCTCCCTCTCTCTGAATAAAATTACCACTCTCGGTATACAGGGTGCAATCACCACCGCCCTCTATAGTGAGTTGATACCTAAGAAGTTCATTCGATTCGGCCCGATGAGGTGCTAAGACCATGGGACCCTCTATGACAGCGAATGAGGCACCCTCTGTGTGCACACATGGTATTTGATTTATGAGACTCTTCAGTAGGGGGAAGTCCTCAGCTTTGTAAAAATAGTATCCCTCATTTTTTTCAAACCACGGATTTGTCTCATGATACCACGTCTTTTTCAGTTTTGGGGATACTCGTTCAAACTCTTCACGTATCTTTCTGTAGTGTAGACTTATGAGTAATAGTCCTGGGTAGTTTTTCACTTCATGTGGACGAAAACCGTTGATGACATCTCTAAAGGTATTTTGTATACCGAGAAGGGGTCGCCACGGATTCGTAAAGTACAGGCGGTCTACAGGTAACTTTGCAAAATCATAAAGGACCATGAACATAGGCACAAAGGCAAACCTCCACATTATTTTCTCAGCATAAAATAAAAATGCCTGGTTATCCCAAGTCTATGTATGCCGAACCCACCCCCACTGAGGAGGTTGCGACCGTCGAGTCTCGCTTCTCCATGCCCAAGCTTCCCCAGCTCACCATCGTTCAGATCATCCTTGTCGCCGTCATTGCGGCGTATGCCTGGACCTCCCGCAAGATGAACGGTATGGTCGTCGCGACCCTTGCCCTCACTATTGGTATGCTTCACATGTACGACCACCTTTACCGGGTCAAGCGTGGTCCCGAGCGTCTTTTCTTCCTTCCCCAAGCCAAGAAGGAGGAGTACGGCTGCATGGGTTGCAAGTAAATTTTGTTTGTAATTAATAAGTATGCGCGTCAAGATAACTCGTAGCCCTAACCCTCTCAAGAAGTTCAGGGCGACTCTAGAAGACGGCAGGACTGTTGACTTTGGTGCCAGTGGATACTCAGACTACACCAAACACAAGAATCCTTCACGTATGCGTTCCTATGTGCTCCGACATGGAGGTAGGATACCTAAAAGCACGATAGCTGAGCGAGATCCCAAAAAGATACAAGATAAGATGCTGAGTATAAACGGGAGTGATAAAGAGAATTGGAAAATGAGTGGTATCGACGGGGCTGGTTTCTGGTCCCGTTGGTACCTCTGGAGTTTTCCTACGTTCCAGGGTGTAGAGAAGTTTATGTCAAAGAGATTTGGTCTAATCTTTCTCTGATTCCTCTGTGCATAACTTAAATAGGTCATCAACCTGACGCCTTTCACCCTCAAGGGTCTCCTTAGATCCGATATATTCTCCAAACACATCCCCTTTCATTTTTGTTCCATTGAGTGTAGTTACATCAAGCTGATAATCATCTCTAACCTTCCTGGCAGCCGTCATATCGAATTCTTTCAACTTTTTGCAGAAATCCGAGTCCCGTACTTCTGCATCTTGTTTAGCCCTAATTTCCATATATTCGGCGCGTTCATCTTCGTTTAATTCACTCTCCTTAGCGGGAAACTTACTGAGTTCCTTTTTGTTTTTCTCATGAATTTCTACTGCGAGAGCGTAAAGTTCTTTGACTTTTTCAGCGTCTGTAACTTTCAAAAAGTGAGGTTTGGTTCCTGAAATAAATCCACCGAACCAACTTCCTGCAGCGGATAAAGAAGAGCAGCAGCAGAGTCCTACGACAATAGCAATAGCACTCATATTATATTATGTACATAATATAATATGAACTCAGTAACCGTAGCTGTAATTGCCTTATGTTCATTTAGTGTCGCCGGAGGTGGTTTCTTTCTATACAGACAGGAGCAAGAAAATGCTAGAATAGAGGAAATTAAGGAGAGGGGTAAATCTGCATCTCACGCAACTTTTTACACTGAGTGTGACTATAAGGGAGAAGAAATACCACTTGATGAGAATGACAAATTCACTTCGTCATCAGGTGTCAAATCTTTCATAATACCAAATGGTTTTAAAGTTGATACATACCCAGATCTAAACTTCACAGGTTCAAAAATTACTGTAGGTGGTCCTTCCGACAATAAATGTATAGATATCAAGTCTGTAAAAGTTACGAAAGCGAACGCCTGAGAGTGTCCAACTGTTTGAAAAATCGAATCATAGTTTCCAGGCGTTCGTAGAGATCTTCACCGAGATAGTTCTCTACGAATTCTTCCAATGAATCATAGAAGACGAGGTCATCCCCCAAGTCCGTGAGCTTTCGCATCATGTCTAGATATTCATAGAGTCTAACTCGAACAATGTCGATGTTTTCACCTTCCCACTCCCGTAACAACTTTTTCATATAGTCCAGTTTGAGCTGCTTCGTCAAAATGAACTCTAGACATTCTTGAGATATTCCCATGAGACGTTTGGTCGTTCCCTCGTTTATATGCTTCCGAATCGATGCTATACCCCCAGTAGTGAGGCCACCCTGTAAATTTAAAAGTTTTAGGCCACTCGTGAAATCGTTCATCAATTCACATGCCCTCTTAACTTTGTATTGGGTAATAGGTCCACTGTTCCACTCATCGGGAAGTCGTTTAAGTTCTTCAAGTCTTAGGAACTTTTTATAGTACGGTCCAGTTCCTGGAATGAAACTGAGTATGTACGAAATCATCCTTACTTAGTAAGTCCTCTTCTTTTTAAATTAGCTTTCAGTTCTGCTATGAGTTTAGCGCGTTTGTTGTTGATCACAGGCCTTCTAGGTGGGGGTGGAGGAGGTGGAGGGGGGGCAGAACCCGTCATAGGAACTACCACGGTGCGACAAATACTGATAACCCTCTGGGCATTTCTAACACTATTCTCAAAATTCATACTAATCTTGGCACGAAGTTCCTTGGCGGAGAGCTTGACTCGTTTTCCGTTGACAGTTTTTGTCACCCGAAGACCTAACTTTTTAGCTTTATTTTTTAAGTCGCGATACTGCATCTACTATGTATAAAGATAAAAATCGCATTCATTGTAAGATGAGTGAGGTGCAACAACTCAAAGTTTTAATTCATAGAGTGCTTCTCCCTAGACTCAGGCAATTAGAGGATGAAGTAACTTCACTGAGGAAACATACTTGGCCATATGTTCAGTTTAAAAAAGAGCGAAATCAACTTGACGACATAGAGATGAAGGTGGATTTTATTAAACATCTCGATGACGACACTGTGGCTGAGCTACTGAAACTCAAATCTAAATTTTCAGGGAATACTGGATTTCTAACGAGAGAATATGACATCGTAACAAGTTTACGAAATAATTTTTGTTGACGTATAGTAAAGATGATTGGAAATCTATTCAAAACCTCTGGTGAACCTATGGGTAACACCCAACTTGGTTTCAGTGTTGCTATTCTACTTTGTTCCATCATGGGTCTTATGGGCATGATGAAGATACCTGTCAAGTCTCCCCCAATCTTAGCGGCGTGTGCTGTTTCAGCGTGCTGTTCTTCCAGCCAAACGTCTTCTCTCATTAATGATGTGCAAAAGCGCGTCAAGCCCGCGGCTGAGCCTGCAGCTTAAAAGAAGTCATCCGTCCTATACATATTCACCGTAAATGAACCAGTCTTACCCAATACGGTGACTGTTTCATTTCCATACAACTCCTCACACCCTATATCCTCCATACAATCCCTTGCATTGTGTGTAACAGAAATTGGGTAGAGATTCTCACCACCAGTTGTGGTATAGTAGCTGTAACGATCACGACGACCTCGGACCTCCTTACCATAGAGGGGGAGAGTTTCACCGTCTGGACCAGTCAACACACCCATCTGCTGCATGCGACCAGGCTTGTATTGTTTAATGGGTGGACCCCTAAACTCAGGTTCACGACGGACTTCCCGGGTGCGTGTTGGCACAACCACTGGAACCTCCACTGGAACTTCGACAACCTTGGGATTATACCACATGTATCCTACCACCACGAGGAGGACGATGAGAGTCAAACCCAGAAGTTGAGTTTTTTGCTTATTCTTCATATACTATAGTTAAGGAAAATGTTTCAGTTAAAGACATGAGGGTCCTGGCGATCGATATAGGATACCATAATATGGGTATCGTTCTTGCAGAATTTGAAGACGATCCAAAAATTGATGTGAAATGTATGAAAAAGGTAAGCCTCGAAGATTATAAATATATACGTTCAAATGACTTCGTTGATCTCATTCCTTTATTTGTAGAGGATCACCAAGAATTGTTCGATAGTGCTGACAAAATACTTATAGAAAGACAACCACCCGGAGGTTTTACAAATATTGAAATTCTATTACATTACATGTTCAGAGATAAGGTTGTATTAGTTTCACCCGTGAGCATGCATACACATTTTGGTATGAGACATCTAGACTATGAAGAGAGAAAGGAAAGAACTGTGTTGATAACCGAAAAATATCTAAAGGACGATATACCCTATGAGAGAAAACATGATATTGCTGATGCATTTTGTATGATTGTGTATTACAACTTCAAAGTTACTACTCACATTTTCGACAAGTTTAGATATTTTCCTAAGGTATAGTAAGATGCCAACCACCAAGCAACTTCAAAATGCCAAGAAGAAGTTGAAAAAAACTCCCAAACCCACAGGGAATAGTCCCAAGATTCCCACCGCTACTCTACTTCGCCTCATTGCAGCCGACCCCAAGATTGGCCGTGACAAGGCTTTCATGAAGAGGGCTCACGAGCTTGCGAAGACTCGTCGCGCAAAATAGTAATTGCATTCGTCACATATTCGAACATATCGAATACCTCACTAGTATTACGTCTCTCGAGTGCCAAATTGAGTTTCTCAATATTGTAGTCGAGTGAACGTTTCTCCTTTTCCACCTCTATAAGTTTCTTTTCATAATTGTTAATTCTCTCTTTGAGTTTGTTTGTATTGATTTCCATTTGACTATCAAGTCTGGAAACTTGATTTTCGTAGTGTTTCTTCTGCCTTTTTAAAATTTCACTCTTCACATCTGAAGTGCATTTTTCGATTTGAATATCAAGTCTCTGACACTTGTCCTCGATTTCCTCAAGCTCTTGAACATAAGAAGTATGATAGAGCTGCAGGGTGTGCCTAAGCCTCTTGATTTCGTTTTGAAGTTTGATGTCCATCTATATTTTATTTTACCTTCTTAGTTTTAAGTAACTCATTTAGGTCTTCAAAGAACAAATCAAAGTATCCCAAACGGTATTGAACGAAGGCCCAAAGAACGAAAAAGGTGGTTTTGGTCATCTTATTTACGTCGGTTTCGGGCATTTTATATATAGGCCCTACAAGCCTGCCCATAAAAGTTTCATCCTTGTGCTTACCAGTAACATACATTTCAGCTTGGGTCAAAGCACATGTATCATCATTCACTGACCAATGGTAAAAGAGGAAGGGTATAATTATTGAATAAAACTTAAGGTTCCTCTCATTGTTCGTAAAGGGAACGATGAGAATAGCCAATAGGAACAAAGCGTGAAGAAGAAATATAATGTTCATCTATTATAAGATGACAGAAGAAAATTTTAATATGGAAAAAATGTGGAATGAATATCACGAGAATGTGCTGCGTCAATGGGGTGAAGCTTCTGCTTGTTATCGTTATATGCATCACAGGGCCTTTTTAAAATTTAAGCGTCTGAGCTTAAGGTTTAATTTACCAGTCATTGTGCTATCAACTATAACTGGAACGGCGAACTTTGCTCAGAGTACATTCCCAGAAAGTATGCGTGCTTCTGCACCGTCAATAATTGGTGGTTTGAATTTGATAGCTGGTCTCATCGCGACGATTATGCAATTTCTCAAAATTAATGAATTAATGGAAAATCATCGGACTGCTGCGTTAGGACATGGTAGCCTTTCACGTAACATTAGGTTACAGCTTTCTCTCCCTCGTGAGGAACGTAAAAAGGAGGGTCTCAAGTTTGTGGAGGAATGTAAGGGAGAATACGACCGTCTCCTAGAGCAGTCACCCGCTATACCCAAGCAAATTCTTTTGAACTTTGAGAAGGAATATCCCATAGATGGAGTCTTTACGAAGCCTGAGATCCTAAATGTGCGGGCGATTCCACACCTGAAGCCACCCAAAACGGTGACTACTGTTCAGGCACTTACAAAGGGCACCCCCTTCGAGAAGCTTGTGCCTAGTGATGAGGAAGAGGAGGAACTTGAAGAGGAGTATGAAGAGGTAGAAGAGAAAGACGTCGAGCAAGGTACGCCAAAAGAATAAACATCACGACATTCATTAGAACTCCACATGCAACATATGGTAAAATTTTCCTTTTTAAAGGTTCTACGATACGTCTATGTAGTGCGCTATTTTGAAGTACTAAATCTATTGCCTGATCTGTAAAGTCATCGATGGATTCCTTCATTAAAATAGTCGAGCAAAAAAAAGAAGTCGAAAAAACCGTGGACACTATTCACATGAAACAGATTGAACTGATTCGTAAGTATATTGGTGAAAGGAAGAATGTATTCATCTGTGGAGGATCGGGGGTTGGGAAGTCATACATTCTCAAAAAGGTGTTGAAGGATCTGAGTCATGTCGAACTACAAACTGAACATCTGAAAAGTAAATCTCTCTTTTTACCATTCATTAAACCATCATGTAAACATGTATTCATAGAAGACTATGATCCGGTTTTCAAACCAATCATCGAGAGAGTTTCTGATGGAGATTCTCTCACACGTGGGTCACTTTTGGTGACGTCGATAAATATGTGTATGTATCCAAATTTTGAGACTGTTTTTGTGCCTAAACATAAACCGGATACTCTTCTACAACTCACAGATGAGAAAGGACCTAAAGCAGAAAGTGCGGCTTACAGGTGTAAGGGAAATATTCGAAACTTCTTCACGTACTTGGACGGTTACGATGAGATGGATGATTTCAAAACACCAAAAGAATTTATAGCTGAAGTTCTGTGTGATCCGAAACCAATAGAAATCCATGACAGTATACACGAACATGGACATATGTGGGATATTTTCCAAGAAAACTACCTCAACTCAAAGGGTGTCGACGTCATCACCGCGAGCACATCATTTTCTGAAGCCGACTATTATGATAGTCACATATACTCCACTGGAAACTGGTTTCTCATGCCCTACTTTGTGTTGCACGCTCTCACGGTGCCGAAGCACAACCTTGGCGAACCCCTCGAGAAAGATAAGATTCGACCCGGGAGCTGTTGGACCAAACTTGGAAACTATAAGATGCGTAAACAAAAATTTGACGAAATTAATAAAAAGTCTAGGATGGGTCTAGGTGTAGAAGAACTATGTCTTCTCAAAAATTATGCGGAGAAAGGAGACCTAAGTAAACTCGTGGAATACAAAATTTCACCTCAAGACTTCGACGTGATCAATCACCTCGCAGTTGGAAACGGCTTAAAATCAAGAGACGTCACAAGAGTAAAGAAGGCACTCAAGAATGTCTACGAAAGAGGAAGAAACTGAGGTTGAAGAGTGTGTGAAGGTTATCGGAAACGAAATCCTCTTCTATGCTGACGTGGACCGTGAGAATGCACTCGACTTTGTTGAAAAATTTAAAAAATTGGAAATTGATCTCCTCAAGAAAAAAGCTGAGCTTTACGGATACGAGCCACAGATTCGTGTCCACATCATGAGTGAAGGTGGAGACATCTTCGCAGGTATGACAATGATGAACACACTCGAATCATCCCGTGTGAAGGTTGTTACCATCGCACAGGGATCGTGCTGCTCTGCAGCCACATTCATGCTTCTCGGTGGTAGTGAAAGACGTATGGGAAAGAATGCATACGTCCTCATTCATCAAATCTCCACCGAATTGTGGGGTAACTTTCAAGAGCTTAAACATGAGTTGAAGTCAACGGATAAGTTCATGAAGAGGTTGAAGGCGATGTATCTCGAAAAGACCAAGATTCCTGAGAAAAAGCTAAAGAAATTGATGAAAAAAGATATATATCTTACCCCCCGTGACTGTCTTAAATATAAGATTGTTCACGCCCTTGAGTAATCGTTACTGAGCGTTTATATAGAGCTAATGCACACATAATTATTAATATGACACAAAAAGTATTCAAATTCATTTGCACGTTTGTGCTTTCTGGTAACCTAAGTCGCTCCATTCTACCATAATTTACAACTGGTAAATCTGACATCTATTTAAAGTTGAGAAATTAAAAATGACTACAATGGAACGCCTTATCAAACAAGACAAACACAACCGCGACCGCTACATTGACATCAAAGTTGAAGACCTGAAGGATGGAACTGCGGATATCGTGAAGATCTCTGGCATTGTTGGGAGTGACAAGTTTTCTGAGTCACGAACCAATGTCAAAACTGGTTACGAAAAGGCTCTCAAGAGAGCCCAAACCATGTGGAACAATGAGCATACAAAGTGCAACCAAGTGTTGCCTATGCTCGCCAACAAATGGGAAGATCGCCAGAAATACATCTCTGAGCCGTTCTACGTTCAACCCAAACTTGATGGTGTTCGCCTACTCGTTTCCAAAGACGGTGGCATCTCAAGAACTGGGAAGATCATCCCCGGAACTGAGATTCTTGGTAAGGGTCTTGAGCCAGGTCAATACGTTGATGGTGAAGCCTTTGACCCTAACCTCAACTTTGAGGATCTCACAAGCACTTTCAAGACTGACCCTCTGAAGCTCAAGTTTTATGTTTTTGACTTCTTTGATTTGAAGAAGCTTCAGATGACCTTCGAGCAACGCTGGGAGTATGTCAAGGATTCTATCTACAATCCTCATTACGAATATGTCAAAACGACACTCGTAAAATCCAAGAAGGATCTTCCTCTCATGCATCAGAAGCATGTTGAAGAGGGACATGAAGGCACCATGATCCGTGACCGCTTCAGTGTCTACGAGGTTGGTCAACGAAGCAACTATCTCCTCAAGCACAAGGATTTCCAGACTGAGGAATACGAAATCACTGGTGCCAAGACGGGTCATGGTCGTGACGCAAATGCGGTCGTTTGGGTCTGTAAAACCCAAGATGGTCAACAATTCACAGTCAGACCCGAGGGAACAATTGTTCAACGGGAGGAAGACTACAAGAACCACAAGAAGTATATTGGAAAGATGCTCACAGTTCGTTTCCAGAACCTAACCGCTCTCGGTGTCCCACGTTTTCCCGTTGGTGTAGTAATTAGAGATTATGAATAATATTTGTAATAATAAATGAACAGGGTCGCAATCGATGTCGATGAAGTCTTAGTTAACTTTCTACAGCCCATGGCAAAGTTTCACTATAAAACTATACGTAAACCCAAATATAGTTACGTGTATCGTCAAATTTTTGATATAGATGAAACAGAATCACAAAAAATGGTCAGGGAATTTTACATGTCAAAAGACTTCATGGAACTCACTCCTATAAAAGGTTCGCAACTCGCTATGTATAAACTTCGCGCGAACGCCAAGAAGATGTATGTTCTCACAGGGCGCCAAGAGGTGGTGAGAGATGATACTGAAACATGGATTCAACATTACTTTCCAGGAATCTTCGATGACGTCATCCTCACAAATAGCTACACCCCAAATGAAATCAGGAAGATTGATATTTGTCGTGCTCTAAACATAGGTCTCCTTATAGATGACAATAAGGGTATATGTGATGAATGTATAGAGGATGGTGTCCAGGCACTCAATTTTATTGGAGATGGTAAAGAAATTTATCCTTGGTGCGAAGAAAGTGCCATAAGTTTAAACGGATGGGATAGTATATGTCAATCGGACTCATCGCTTCTAAACCTCTAACAGATCTATGTTTACGTATGAGGGGGAAGCCAATGCATATGTCACAAAATCACGAGACTGTTAAGAAGATGGTGTCGAGGATGGAGAAGCCAAGAGTTGTCTTTACATATTTCCCCTCTCAAAAGACTATGGAGGTGTTGACCCGAGAACTCGGTCCTCTCGATGTAGTCGTGGATTGCTATGTTGACTCAGCTGATGAAATTAGAGATCGATACGATATGTGTCGTGTAAATAGCACTCAATATCTCTTCATGGACAAGGGTATCGTAGGTGGTTCACGTTCAGCATACATGGACAATAAGAATCTTTTTAAGGATATGTTTTATATTGGTTCTATAGTATAAGATGTTTGCACTTCTTTGCAAACCAGTCGTATCTCAATCCCAAGAAGATAAACTTGAGATTGAGATACTGGAAGCACCTCCAATTAAAATTAACGACCGCGACCTTTAACATATTTGGTGAAGTAGAACCACATCGCAGCTATCATCACTATACAAATCCCTACACCGAAGAAACCAATTCCCACTAATCGTGGGTTTATACCATCAACCTGACTCTTCTCTGGATTATTGGGATCATAGAACACTCGTATTTTGTCTCCATCCATGTATTCTTTATATTTCTCTGTCTTTCCTTCAACGACATATTTATTAGAATTCACATTGTATTCGTATTCAACATTACAGATTTGAAGGATTTTACCATCGGGTTGTAGCAACGGTGCACACTCTGATTTTGTGATAACTCCATCAACGCTTTCAGGATATTCGGGCTCCCTCATGATGAGAAAACCCGCAGATGCTGAAAATGACATGGCAATACACACAGCTAGGGCTAGATTGACGACCGCCAAACCTTTGCCAATTTGGTTGATATTACTCATCTCTACTATAATCATATAAAATTAAGTGGAACGAGAGTTCCACCCTTGGGTTTCATGAAGATGACTTCATCGCATTCTCCACCACGCATAGTCATCTGCACTTCTCCACATGTAGTTTCATTTTTTTTGAATCGATCACATGCATGTTGAGTCCTGGTTGTAATGTTCATATTTTGACTGTATCCAATGAAGGTTCGGTCAACTTCACCTTTGTCATCTTTAGCCTCCACTGTGGCTATCCAACAATACGACCCGTAGGCCCAATCCTTTTGGGAATCTATCGGAGGAGGTGGAGCATCCAACAGAGATGAACTATTTCGTCGCTTGAATCTCTTGTTGATGGAAACAACAGGAGAAAAAAGAAATTTAATCACAGTCGACATTATTATCTAAAAGGGTTTAATTTTTAAGCCCAGGTAGTTCCGGGGAATGTAAAAGTATACGTATCAGCCACGGTGCTAATAGCGGGTGTTTCCTTGACGACGGTCGTGCCATCCGCACCGAGAATTACAGCCTTTACACCAATAGCACGGTTCTTGCAACAAGAAGTACGGTTAGTAATCTTAATCTTCTCAATCTCTTGGACCGAACCTAAATCAACTTGGAGATAATCAATCTCCTCTGCGGTACGACCCTTCGTGTGTGCAAAATTTGTCATATTACCATCTACAAGATTAAGATATCCATGAGTAGCAGAGTATTCGGAACTACCCGTCACAGTTTTACCCGCAGCTAAACTGGTTGTACCACCCTTGGCAAACACTTCAAGTTCGGCAAGGTTG
>Ga0222715_10002993_pt1 | contig 15241 bp, 14 predicted proteins | sample C33_9DmetaG_FD_165056 | JGI IMG/M metagenome (GOLD analysis project Ga0222715, IMG submission 165056) | Estuarine water microbial communities from San Francisco Bay, California, United States - C33_9D | ecosystem: Environmental > Aquatic > Marine > Unclassified | place: USA: California...
AACTAATTGGTTTGATGTAGTGTTGAGATCATCATAAACATAATCTTCAACTAAACAGTCCATAGATTCTAGTTTACCGGTGTATCTAAAGAAACCATTATCAGACATCCAGTACGCAGCACCATCAACTTCAACTGCTGCATTCATACCAATCAATCCACAGTTGGTACCAACTTGTTCAAAGGCAAATGTAAACGGAGTTCCAACAAAACGCATAGTAAATAGTGATGTATCAGTCCAAATGTAAATTGCATTTCTACCAAGTTTAGCACCCATGATCCGTGATCCGGCGGCCAGTCTTTGTGTACCAGCACTATTCTCAGCTGTTGGTGTATAGTCATTAATATTTTCTTGAGAAGAAAATCTAATAAACATATCGTCCTGTGTAGTTTTATCTCCAATAGTTGTTTCTGTTCCAAAGAATACTAAGTGACGGTCAGGAGTAGATACTAACATGTCACGTGATGCTGTTGGTGCACCTGATATAATTGTTGCTCTTGTTGCTGTAGCATCCGCTGCATCACCATCCCATTCAAAACATTCACCATTATGTATTAAGGCTATTAGTGTTGATCCTAAATTATCCAAAGACCATAAACCTGGATCTGTTACTTGGTCTGTGTTAGCTGCGGGTGAACCCCATCCAGTCCAACTAGATGAGTTAGTAACGGTTGCACCATTAGAGTGAGCGGCTTTACTAGAACCTCTTGCTCCTCTAGTAATACCTGTTAAATCATTTCCTGATACACCCGTGTATGAAATTTCTTCATTGTCTACTTGAATATAATTAGTTCCTGATGATGGAAAACCTGTTGTGCTTGTGAGTGTAATACTTGTTCCTGACCCACCTGTACCAGCAGTGTCATTTAATAAAGCTCCGTTTAAAGTAGTAGTCAATGATCCTAAAAGATTTCCACCCCATAATGCAATACCCCAACCAAAAGATCCTATTTGTTCAGCTGGACCTACATGATAATATTGATAATATTTAACACTACCTGATGTTGTTGCACCTGAACCTGTCTCATTATTATCCATAGTAATAGTTAAGGTTGTAGGAGTTGGTACACTTGTTACCATATATTTTATGTCATCAAAATCTGCTGCTGCATAATTAGAATTAGTTGCAGTTGAAAAATCAGTAAACGTTATAATATCTCCTGCTACAAATGTGTGGGTTCCGGGAAAGGTAATTGTAACTGTGTTTGATCCGTTAGTAGTTGTAAAACAATTAGATAATGTTGTGCCTGATGGATTAACTAATGGGTGTATATCATAATATACTCCACCAGAATATACGTATAAAATTCTATTAGTTCCAATAGCTGCAAATTTAGTAGATGCTTTGTTTACAAAATGATGCAATCCTCTTGCTACACCTGTAAGTTTTGATTCACCTAACTGTTGCCAACCACCTATTTTCTCAGGTGTACCATATCTAAAACGAACATTTTCTCCACCTGTCCATTGAGACTCAGCACCTGTTGATGTAACTTGTTTATTAAACCCCGGTAGGAATCCTAATTTTTGTAACATATAACCTCATTATATTATGTATTCCTTATTGGGGGAATACCTAACATTGGCCTTCTGTCGAACCTGTTCTTTTCAGCAAAAGGACCATTTACATGGTTATAATGAAGAAATACTTGTCCGCAAGTAGTTCCTTCAAAAGGTTCTCTCCAATGCTCTAATTCACATCCACTATATACTAGCATATCGCCAACATCAAGTAGGACTTTCGTGCCTTTTGGAGCATTTGGTTTATGTATATTTTTGTATTCATTTACGACACTATCAACACCTGTGCCATCTATAAATATAGGCCAAGGATCACCACCTAAATTTACAGTAGTAGATATCTCACAACTAGGCCTGTCTTTGTGTCTTTTTAATTCATCACCTTGTTTATATAATCTAGCGTAGGAATAAGTAGGACATAGATCTAGACCGGTTTCTTTTTGCATTACTGGTAATACTTTAACAAGTAAAGTCTCCATTACAGGATCAGCATAATGTGAGTATGTATTTGGAATCTGTTGATCAGTCCATGTGCCTAACATACCATTGTCATAGGTTATATTATTATCATACATAAATTTAACTGCATCTCTTTTAAGAAGAAAATAGTTAAACACAAAGTTAGCTAACTCGTAGCTTATTGCACTTTTGATTACTTGATATTTATTGAAAACCATCTTGTATAAAATTAAAACTTACTGATATTCTTATATTATTAGATTCGTTAGGTTCAACATTGTGCCATAACCAAGAAGGAAACATAAGTATTCTGTTTACTTTTGGTTCTATATGGACTTCCCGCCATAAATGTTTTGGTGGTTGTCCCTTTATTCTTGTTGGCATATTAGATTGTATTCCTGGTCTTGGATCATTACAAACAAGTTTACCTGAGTTATGTTCTGTTTGTACATAATACACGCCACTAAATAAACTATTTGGATGTATGTGTGGCTTGTTATAACCACCAGGATAATTTATGTTAGCCCACATATTACCTAATCTTGGTTGTCTATCTAACCATTCTTGTTTAAATATTTCATGTTGCATTTTAAATAACTCATCTACTAAAGGTTTAAATTGTGGCATTTCATGCATATTGGTTTGGCTATGCCAACCATTAACATTTGTTTTTTTAACACCTTCATCTTGTTTAGACCAAGCAACAATGTCATTAGATATTTGTTTTGTATCTAGATTTACATCTTCTGCATATATAAGTGTGGGAAAAAATCCTTCTGCTATCATCTAAATGGTTTACCTCCAAACCAAACAACTAAAGATTGTCTAAGACCACGTTTAACGGGTTGTACTCTATGATTTATAAAGGATGCAAAACAAATTGCATGACCTTGTTTAAGTTCTCCAAATTTGCCTGGACCACCTAATTCTAAATGTCCGCCTTCAAACTCTGAAGGATCATTTAATAATAGTGTCATAGATATTTTTCTAACCGGTGGTTCGTGTTCCATATTTATATCACAATCCATATGCCAATCATAAAATCCTCCTTCGGGATATTCTGTAAACTGAGCTTGTTCTGTAATCTGTATATCACCAAATCCAAAATGATTTTCATTTGCTCTTTGTATAAAATTATTAAGATCACGATACATATGTCCCATTTCTTTAAATGGTATCCAAGATATTGTGGTCACTCTTTTCTTTGTGTCTGTGCCGCCTCCTGGTTTATTCATACCTACTTGTGCAACTTGTGGTTTCTGTGCTCTACCTGATTCAATAATTTGTCGGCATTGATCGGGTGTAAACAATGGTTCAGTTGTTTGTATAATCCAACTCTTCCATCTAGGTTCTGTAATTTGTCTGTTTTCGTACATTAAGTTGATGCTCCTCTATTTTGAATTGGGTTATAGTCAACATCCATATTTGCGGCTAGTGTTCTTCTATATCCCGGACCGTTAAAAGGATATACGCAATGTCTCATGTCATATGGAAATATAAAAAAATCTCTTTCTTTAATTTCTGGTTGATAATCTACTTTTGCAAAATGTCCATTAGCTGAACCTAGTATCTGAAGTTTACCATTTTGTGGTGCATCAGCTGCAGAATATTCTACACCGTAAGACTCAGGTAATTTTAAAATCATAACAGAGGATAGACCTGTAAACAATGATCCTTGGTGCACGTGCACTGGATTGTATTCATGTTCAAACATAGTATTAACCCACACAGAATTAAAATGTAAATCATATTGTCTAACTTTATTCCATTCTAAATAATGTCTAAACTTTGATTCAAACCACTGTAACACATTATTAGGTAAATGATTATGTCTAGTCATCTTGGGACTGTCTTCACCATTAAAAAATAAACTGTGTTCTTTTTCAATCTTGCCCACTAATTGTTTATTAGCAGGTTTTAATTCAGGATACTTTGTTTCGTAAATATGATTGATTGTATTATATACATCTAAAGGCACTTGGTATTTTAATACCGACTGACCTAAAAATATAAAATTAAAATCTGATGTGTCCATATTTCTGTCTTATCCTTTCTGGAATTTTTTCAATATAAGGATTGTATACTTTTCTCACAGGTCCATCAAATAGTTTATGCATATTACTACCAACTATTTTGTCATCATAAGATAAACCGTTTACACTGACTTGATCTAAATTATTAAACCTGTGATTAAAATAAGGTTCACCTATGAACTGATATATTTTTCTAAACTCTTGTTCTGGATTTGTGACTATGTCATCATACTTTACATAATGACAAATATCTTTATAGTTATATGAATTTTTTATAGCTTCTAAATCTTTTGCAACAGCCCCATCTTTACTCATAATCATACTTAATTTTTCTTCATCGTTTTTACAATCATATCTATTAGGAAATGCATCAGAGTTTTCTGTGTACCACTGCATATAACTAGCTAGCACATCCATTAAATCTCTAAGTATTACTATACATTTAAAAGGTCGTTTAAAATGTTTTTGCATTAATTGAAAATTACCAGGTGTTGTCACTGGTCCACGATCAATGATTATACGTTGTGGCCAATCTTTATAGTAAGTATCATACACGGCATCTAATACATTATCTAAAGACTTGTGGTCTGGATAGTTTTGAAACACATCCGTTTGTTTTAGTAAAAACAAATCTTTCATTATCTCTAATGTAATAGAGTTAGGTGTTGCAGCTATCTCTGGATTCTGATTCATAATACTTGCAAATAAAGTATTACCCGATCTAGGAAGTGCTACTAAAAAGAAAAGTTGTCTACTTGTCTTTGGCTCCGAGATCATTGGTCAATTGTTCTTTCTTGTTGTAAATCATTTCTCCTGATTTTTTAACTCTTTCGATAGTTTGTAATTGTCCAAGTACATTAAATACTTCAGGTTGTGATGAACCTGATGTTAATGTCTCTGCTTTGTTTTTCATGATCTGATGATATGATTCTAATTGGTGTCTGTTGACATCTTGAGTATCAAATGAACCATCATCAAATTCTTTTTTAAGAGTTGACCATAACTTAATTTCTCTCATTCTGTCACTTGCCACAAGTTGCATGTTAGCTACAGAATAAGTTTTTTCATCTATATCTATTTGAAGTAGTTCTTTTTTTAATGGATCTTCTTCTGTCTTTAATTTTTCTTGTAATCTTTTTAATTTAACTTCGTTACGTCTAGCATCAAATGATAGACTCATTAAGTTTTCTAAAAATACGTTTTGTTCTCTAACACATTGCCAATACTTAGAAGCTTTTGTTGGATACTTTGCATCCTGTAACACAGACATTCTCATTTCTGTTTCAGTTCTAAATACTTGTTTCTTGGTCCATGTATCCCTAAGTTCAGATGTCATTTCTTTAAATTCTTTAACATCATTTGGATCCAGTAAATTATTTAAACTAGGAGCTTCCTTTTCTATTAGTGCATGTATGTTTCTTTTTTCAGTCATTTTGTATTCCTTTCATTGAATAATTTTAATATAATCATTACTGATTATAAGTCAAGTTAACTTACAACTAGATTATTTACATTGTTACTTATTGTTTCACCAGTAAATTCTTCTGTTATGCTTTGATCTGAACCACCATCTCTACCACCAAAAAATATTGCTGAACTTGATGTTGCACCAGAACCTGCTGCTCCTGATCTTCTTCCTGTTGCAAGATTAGGTCTTGTACTCCAAGTTGTACCATCATATCCTTCTACTAAATTAGAATCAGGACTACTTGGACCATCTCCTGCAATAGCGTAAGCTGCTGTTTCGGAAGCACCATCACCGCCTGAATACATATTTCTTGCAGTATTCATAGTATTTCCATTACTCCAAGTACTACCGTTATATTCTTCTGAATTAGCATAAGCTGTACTAGCTGGATAATCTACTCCTCCAAATGTAACTCCTGCTGTTTGAATTCCAGCACCACTGCACCCCATTCTAGCTTGATTCATAGTACCACTATTTGTCCAATTAGTTCCATCAAACTCTTCAGATGTATTTACTACAGCTGATGGACTAAAACCTCCATTAACTAAAGCAGCTGTTTGAGAAGTTCCTATACCAGAACATAAACCAGTTGTATTATTCATAGCATTTGTAGCTGTCCAAGATGTTCCATCATATTTTCTACTTGTTGTACTAGAAGCACCTCCTGGTCCTCCACCAAATATTAAAGCTGCAGTTTGTGTACCAGCTCCTCCAGAATTACCCATAGGTGTTCCAAGTGAGCCACCTGATGACCAGGATGAACCATCATATTCATAAGAAGCTTGATCTTGCCCTGGTGTTCTTGAACCCATACCAATTGTTGCTGTTGGTGTTCCTGCTCCTGTTAAACCATTGTTAACTGCTGGTAAAGCACCGCCAGAAGCCCATGCTCCAGCTGTAATTGTAGTTGTAGTATCAGCAGCGTATTCTTGTGTACCAAATGGAGACTGTGTACCTACCGCTGAAGTTTGTGATCCACCTTCTCCTTGAGCTATAGCTCCTGGAGAATCAGTAGCATTTGTCCAAGAAGTTCCGTCATATAATTCAGTGTGTACTGTACCACTTCCTAAACCAAAAGCTAATGCTGCTGTTTGTGTTCCAGCTCCAGTATTTGTACCACCAGCTGGTTCATTCGTATTTGGTGCGGTAGTCCAAGAAGAACCATCCCATGCTTCTGTTAATTGAGTTGCACTTGGATTTTGTCCACACCATCCTAATGCAGCTGTTGATGTTCCAGCACCTGCTAAACCCATTCTTCCAGTATTTAAACTAGGAGTAGCTGTCCAAGTAGAACCATTAAAAGATTCTGAAAGAGCATTAAATCCAGAACCTGGATTATTTCCTCCATAAGCTATAGTTGCAGTTTGAGTTCCAACACCGTTATGTTGCCAATTTCCTACAACAAGATTACCTGTAGATGTCCAAGAACTTCCATCGTATTTTTCACAACTATTAGTATAACCTACGCTTGGGCTATAACCCCCAATAGCTAAACCAGCTGTCTGACTTCCTGTAGAACCAATTCCGTATCTACCTGAACCTAAATCACCTCCGGCAGACCAACCTATTCCATTATATTCTTCTGTAATTGCAGTAAAACCAGTTCCACCAAATTGTAAAGCGGCTGATACTGTACCACAAAAACCAGACGAGTTTCTATTGGTAATCATGGTAGCTGTAGTTATCCATCCAGTTGAACGGATACCTTGTACACGCAAATTACCCGAGGTACTATTATACCATACCTGTCCATCTTCTCCGTTGGAAGGATCTTCTGATAAGTATTTAACTTTCAGTCCGTGAAGTTCATTATATCCAGCCATTTATAAAATTCCTTATGGGAGTGTTACATCTGACGGTCTTAGGTGTGTAGCTTTGTATTCATCAGACTCAGCGTCCCACGCAGCTTGTGCAGCTTCTACTTCAGCTGTAATCAAAGCTTGTGCTTCTGCTTTTGTCTTTTCAACACCATTCTTTTCAGCTAACCATCTTGCGCCTTCGACATTGTTTCCAATGCACCAAACGTCAGCTAGATAACCTCTAAGAAAGAATGCTCTTCTGTCTTCTGCAGTAAAGAATCCTTTTCCAGTGTTTTGAGCTACTCCATATATAAAGTGTGCCATAGTTTGTCCTCCTTAATTAAGTTTGTATACCATAGTTTAACTTTGAGTCAAAGTCTTAACGTTGACTGTTGTTGTTTCACCTGTAAATTCTTCTGATGCACCTGGGTGTGAAGTGGGAGCTGTTTGAATACTTCCATTAGTTTGTAAAGCAGCTGTAGATGTGCCTGAAGGTGTTCCTGATCCTGCTGCTCTTCCTTGTGCCATTGTAGCTGATGTTACCCAACTTGTACCATCGTAATTTTCTGTACTTCCTATTGCTGTAGGACTAAAACCAGGGGTACCGCCTGCAAAACCTAAAGCTGCAGTTTGAGTTCCAGATGATGACATACCTGATCTTACTTGATTTAAATTTCCACCAGCAGTCCAATTTGTACCATCATATTCCTCTGTACTAGCGACAGGTGTTGTTGTGTATCCTCCAATACCTAACCCTGCTGATTCTGTGCCAGCACCTGATAAAGATCTCCTTGTAGTGTTCATAGCATTTCCTGCTGTCCAACTACTTCCATCATATTCTTCTGTAAGATTAGTATTAGGATAATTACCTCCACCTGCTACAGCAGCAGTTTGTGTTCCAAATCCAGCAAGATACTGTCTTCCTGTGTTCATTGCACCACCTGATGTCCAAGATGATCCATTCCATTCATTAGTTTGAGCTTTAGGTGCAACTTCTCCACCAAATGTTATACCAGATGTTTGTGTTCCACAACCAGCTCCTGCACTTTGATTTCCAGGTAAAGATACTGGTAACGTTGTCCAAGAAGAACCATTGTAAGATTCTGTTGCACTAATATAACTTCCAGTATAACCACCTGCAATAATATTAGCAGTTTGTGTCCCAATTCCCGCTTGTCCTCTTCTTGCCGTATTGGTAGTTCCGCCACTAGCCCATGCTGCGCCTGTAATGACGTTTGCTGATCTATTAAATTCTTCTGTTGTACCTGTGTATGATGTTGGGTTACCTGATGTATTACCAGAAAAAGCCATAGCGGTTGAAGTAGTTGCTCCATTACCAACTTTTGAAATAAAATCATTTGCCATACTAGGTCCAGCTGTAAAATTTGTTCCATCATAAGTTGCTGAATTAGTACCCTTCATCAATATAGCATCAGTTTGAGTTCCAGAACCTGCTGCTGAAACAGCTATTGTAGGAGGACAATTACTAACACTTGTCCAAGATGAACCATCGTATTCTTCTGTTGCTAAACTAACTCCTGGTGAACCTCCAATATCTCCTCCTGCTGCAAAAGCTGCAGTTTGAGTTCCTGCTCCTTGAAATCCACTCTGCCTAGCTGTATTTAAGGCTCCAGTAGCTGTCCAAGAAGATCCATCATATTCAAATGTGGTAGTTCTTGGTGCAGGCATACCTCCAGCATTTAAAGCTGCTGTTTGGGTACCTACTGCGCACGCAAAACTTGATATAGCAGTTGGTAAATCAGTTTCTTCAGACCAACTTGTTCCGTTATATTCTTCTACTTCTGTATCCTGATTAGGGTTACTATAACCACCAAAACACAAACCTGCAGTTTGAGTTCCAGCTCCACCTGCAGAATATCTAGCTTTATTTAAAGCTCCTCCTGTTGCCCAACCAGAACCATTATATTCTTCTGTAAGAGCTACCCCAGCATTACTTCCCGTGTATCCACCGAAACCTAATCCTGAACTTTGAGAACCAGCAAATGATCCTGCTGCACCTCTTCTAGCTGTAATCATATTAGCACCACTAGAAAATGCTTCACTAACCAATATAGTTTTAAAAGTATCACTAGTTGTGTTGTACCAAATCTGACCTTCAGCCGATAATTCAGTTGGATCAGTTGCTAAAGATTGGATAGATCGTCCGTGTATGTTTTTATATGTTGTCATAATTAACTTGTACTAAAATTTGCTATGTTAGCTGCTGTTGTTTCTTCATTAAATTGTTCAGTAGTAGCTGTATTTGAACCTGGACCTGTACCACCAGCAACAACAACATCTGATGCTGTAGCAAAACCAGCAGCTATTTTTTTAGCTGTTGCTAAAGAAGGTTTAGTTGACCAACTAGTTCCATCATAACTTTCAACATTTGCTATAGTTGTAGTAGAACTTCCACCACAAGAAAAAGCAGCTGTTTGAGTTCCATTAGATGAACCTGCAGGACTGGCTCTTGCAATATTTAATGTTCCACCAACAGTCCAAGACGTTCCATTATATTCTTCGGTGTTGCCTCCCAAACTTGGACCAGGATAACCACCTCCAAAAGCTAATGCAGCTGTTTGTATTCCAGCTCCTCCTACTTCTCCTCTTCTTGCTGTATTCATACTATTAGGACTATTAGACCAAGATGACCCATCATATTCTTCTGTTGCTGCTGAGACTGAAGGTGTACCACCTCCAAAAGCAAGCCCAGCTGTTTGAGTTCCCGCTCCCCCTAATTCACTTCTACCTGTATTTAAATTATTTCCTTCAGACCATGATGATCCATTGTATTCTTCAGATTCTGTTTTATTACCTGGATTTCCTCCAAAAGCTAAACCAGCTGTTTCAACTCCACACGCTCCTAAAGAATATCTTGCTGTACCTAAGTTTCCTGTACTAGTCCATGAACTACCATTATATTCTTCGGTTGCTGCTGAGTTAGCTGTAACATAGCCAGCTACTGCAACACCAGCTGTTCTAAGTCCAAAACCTGATAAATATCTTCTTGCAGTATTCATAGTTCCACCACTTGAAAATGCTGCTGCAGTGATTGTATTGGTTGATTTATTAAATTCTTCTGTAACTCCAGTAACTGGATAATCACCATAAGCTAAACCAGCACTAGAACTAGCGCCGTTTCCAGATCTGCTTCCTGCTTCTGCTAAACTTGGTGTGTTTGTCCAAGAAGATCCATCCCAAGATTCAGATTCGTTAGCCGCTGATGGACCTGGTTTATTACCACCAAAAACTAATCCTGATGTTGCACTTCCTGCTCCTGAACCACCCATACCTCTAGCTGTATTTAAAGTTGGTAAAGCTGTCCAAGATGTTCCATCATACTGTTCTGCTAAATCTCTATAATTTGGTGGAGAACCTGAATTACCACCTGCAAATATTGCAGCTGTTTGACTTCCAAAAGAAGCCATGTCTCCTCTTGCAGTATTTAAATCGTTTTGTTCAGACCAAGATGATCCATTCCATTCTTCAGTGTTTCCAATCATAGGTGGACCCCATCTACCTGCGTTTAACGCAGCTGTTGATGTTCCAGCTCCACTTGTATAATCTTTTCCTGTGTTTAATGAATTAGGTGTTGTTGTCCAAGCAGAACCATTAAAAGATTCTGTTGCGGTAGAATTAGAAGATCCACCAAAAACTAAATGTGCAGTTTGACTTCCATCTTTTGAAGAACCTAAAGCACTTCTTGAAGTATTCATGTTAGGAGCACCCGACCAACCTGATCCATTATATAATTCAGTAGTTGCTGTAGTACCTGTTTGTGTACCACCACCTGCTACAATTGCAGCAGTTTGCGGACCACCTCCGCCTGCAGCATATCTGCCTGTAGTCAAAGGCGAAGCACTCGACCATGCTTCAACAACACCTAATGCTCTAAGAGTTCCTGTAGTAGAGTTATACCACATTTGTCCAGTTAAAGGTTCAGCTGGGTCAGAAGATAGCTTGTTAATCTTATGACCTACTATTGATCTATAAGTAGCCATTAATCTCCTTAATTATTCTTTAAAAGCCAGCCTTGAGTACCGTCTACATACACTAAAGTATTTGCTGCTCTTTCTGTTGATACTGTTAAAGGATCCGTTGATCCTGCAATTTTTTCTGTTCCGTTTTGATCAATTGTTAATGCGTTAGTGTCAAATGTTCCAGCATAATCTATAAAAGCAATTTCATCTCCTGCTTGACCTGCCGGTAAATCCATTTCTATTGCATTACTTGTTGTATTAATAAAATATCCTTGTCCCGCTACAGCTGTAAAAGTAGCAGAAGTTTTAACTGATTGCCAGTCTGCACCACCAGAAATTGTAGTCCAAGATAAAACACCAGAACCATTTGTAACTAATGCTTGATCAGCATCTCCGTCATCAGCTGGAAAAGTTAAAGTTACATTTGATCCAACTGTTGCTGGGGCTTGTAAAGCTATGTAATTAGAATTATCCGCATCTCCTAATCTTAAATCTCCTTGATCACCAATTTGTAAGTTAGTGCCATCCCATGTTAAATTATCAGAACCACCAAATGATCCTGAGTTATTAAATTGAACTTGTGTGTTTGATCCACCTGGTGAAGTTGCTGCACCAAAACCAACATCATAAACTCCTGTGTTAGTTGCTACACCATCAAAATATATTAGCTTCCAACCTTTATCACTTGTTGCCCAAGTAACTGTTGCACCTGAACCCGAAGCTGCTTTTAATTGTACTGTGTAAGAACCAGATGTTCCATTGTTTATAAGATAAAAATTTTCTACGCCTACAGGCATTGTAATAACTCTGTTTCCAGATATTGATCCTGTAAATTTTAAAACTCTTGTTGCTACTGCTGAACCTGTACCACCATCTGTTTCTGTTAAAGCTTGTGTTCCCGCACCACCTGCAATAGATACCTCTAAATATCCACCAGAGATTTGCTCGATGATTTGTAAATTCGTATTTGTTTTTGTTCCCCAAGTACCAGCGTTTTCGCCGGTTGCCATAAGTTCTACGCCAAGAGGTGTGTAAGTAGATGCCATTGTTTAATCTCCTAATTGTTCCTATTAATATTGTGTTTTGTATAGCAAGTCAACATCATATTTACCCCGCATGTGTTTTATCGGTGTATGATGCGCTTGTGTTATGTGTCTTATTTGAATAAGACGCAGAAGTATTATTCGTTTTTATACTGTACGACGCGCTAGTATTATAGCTTAAATCTCTAGTATATAAAGGTGAAACTTCACCAACTGATGAAGTTGCTAATTGACCAGTTAATCCTACTACAAAAGACTCAGGAGTTAGAGCACCAATTGCTGATGTAGCACTGACCCCGGTTAATGGAACTCCTATTTCAAGTGTTAAAGATCCTACAGAAGATGTTGCTGAAACACCTGTAGGAACAACTCCTATTCCAACTGTTAAACTACCTACAGAAGTTGTTGCTTGTTGTCCTGTTGGTTGTTCGGTAAGAGCATCAAGAATTATTCCACCAACTGTTGATGTTGCGGATTGACCTGATAAAGTTTGACCAATTTCTGTTGTTAAAGAACCTACACTTGTTGTTGCATTTTGGCCTGTTGGAGTTATTATCGAAGTTAAAACTAAAGTTAAAGAACCTACACTTGATGTAGCACTTTGACCTGTTGGAACTATAATAGAATTTAAATCTAATGTTAAACTACCATTAGAAGAAGTAGCACTTAATCCTGCTGGTTGAACTAATTTATTAAATGAATCTCCATAAGGTTCTTCACCCCAACCATTTCTACCCCAACCAACTAATGTACCTGCATTATCAAAATCTCCTAATTGAGAAGTTGCAGATTGACCTGTTAAAGCTATAACAGAAGTTAAATCTAAGGTAGGTGTGCCTACACTTGATGTTGCTGATTGACCTGTTGGAGTTACAGTTTGTGTATCAAATGTTGTTAAACTTCCATTTGCAGAAGTCGCAGATTGTCCTGATAAAGATACAGCATATTCAACACCCCATCCTGAGTTGCCCCATTCTTGTCTACCCCAACCTTCTTCATTGAAAGCTTCTAAAGTAGTTCCTACATTTGATGTTGCGGATTGTCCGGAAAGAATTACTGTAACTGTGTCATCAGCCCACTCGTTAGAACCCCAAGTATTATTGCCCCAGGTTGATGCCATAAGGAGGTCCTCCTTACGCTATACGAATGATTGCGTTACTTGCGTCTGCTGTTGGAAATTGAATTGTAAATGTTCCAGAAGAAACTGTTTTATCACCACCGAAAGCAATTACTGCACATGCTTTGTCTGATTGTGTATCGTTATATATTAAACAACCGTTAGCTGTAAAAGAAGCAGAAGTAAAACTTACGTCTGCAAAATCACAACATGCTGTTGATCCATCTAAAGCTGGAGTAACACTTGTGATTGCTTTTCCACCAGCTGTGTAAGCTGATCCTGATGTGTTAGTTATTTCTTCTGAAGTAGAATAAGCTGTTGTGCTTGCACCTAAAGATGCATCACTATCATACAAAGCTATTTTAAAAGTGTTTCCAGACGATGCTGTAAAATTGTGTGTACCAACTAAAATTTCTTGTTTAAAACTATTACAAATTGCTGATGATATTGCCATAAATTTTTTCTCCTAATTACTGAGGCGCTGACTCGATTGGTATTCTTAGTGTTCCATCCGTGTAATCGTCTCGTCTTCTTCTTCCAATTTGCATCGCTGCAAACTTTTGTACTTCTTGTTTATACTTTCCGTCGTATAATGTCAACATGTCTGTTGGACCTTTTAAGAAAGTAAATGCCTCTACCAAACATGCATATAAAAGCCCTTGAGGGAAATATTGACTGACATATGTAGTAGTATTACTACCACTTAAAGCTTGTGGAAGTTTGTTATAATGAATTATATATTGATAATTAGCATCTGGTGTAGGAGCTAAATACATACCCCCTGATGTGCTAGAAGACACTCCTGTAGCACCACCAAACATAGAATAGTATTTAGGGTATCCTGTAACATCTGCTCCTGATGTAGTAGATCCTGTTGGTCCTGTTAAGTTACCAATATACTCTGATATAAAAGTTTGATCACGTCTCTCTAACCACTGACCTTGTTCATTAGTATTTGCAGTAGATGGAAATACTTGGACACCTCTTACAAATAAACATTCAGCTGGTACGTTTATACTTTGAGTATCTGTTGCAAATTGAGCTTGCGCTTGTTTTCTGTCAGAATCCATAGGTATATCATATGCAATTCTATATTCTGAATTCATAATAAATTGATCTACAATAGTAGATGTAAAAACATTAGCGTCTACTTCTGAGTAGTCTCTAATTGCAGTCGTTAATGTTGCGTATGTAAATCCAGCCATAATTAACCTCTATCATTAACGGGTCCAATTGTACACTGAAAACCGCCTCCTGTTTGTGCACTTGTAGCATTAGAAACTAAAGGTACTGTTAATGAATTATATTGTGTTTCTGTTTGTGATGTTTTAGGACCTACTATTACTGTTGTTCCAATTGCTGTTGCAAGATAGGATCCATAAATTTTTGCACCAGAAGTATGAGCAATAGCTGTAGTGTTAGCTAAAGTTTTTCCTCTAAATGGTGCAGCTGTTCCACGTGTACATCCTGTTAATGTATTTGTAGACCTACCTGTATATTGAATAGTTTCATTTGCATATGTTCCAACTAATAATGGATTAGTAATTACACCCGCTGTTAAATCAGCTTGTGTGTAAACTTTTTCTATAACAATATATCCTGCTGTTGGAAATTCAGATCCATCAGTTAAAATAATTGATGTAGCAGAATCACTTATGTTTCCATTTAAAGTTGTAGATAATTCTAAAGTTGTAATTGCAACTCCACCTACAGTTTGTTTTAAATCACTAAATCTTACGTAAGATGTTCCTTCATTTAAACCATTGTTTGGGAAAGAAACACTTAAAACTTTAGATGCTGCTGTTGTTGTAAATGGGTTTT
>Ga0222715_10002994_pt1 | contig 15239 bp, 11 predicted proteins | sample C33_9DmetaG_FD_165056 | JGI IMG/M metagenome (GOLD analysis project Ga0222715, IMG submission 165056) | Estuarine water microbial communities from San Francisco Bay, California, United States - C33_9D | ecosystem: Environmental > Aquatic > Marine > Unclassified | place: USA: California...
GACCCTTGTGAGAGGACCCATTCATAATATTTCAAATAAAAATTTGGAAATTCAATTCCAAAAAGATTAATCGGTGGAATTATCAAAATAGGGTTAACTATATATAGTGAGAACAGAGATAAACCAAAACCTTTAAAAATAAAGACAATTCTTTTTTTGGTTTGTTGAAACATTTTTAATGCAAAAATTACAAAAATAAGCATGAAATTAATTTTTAAAAATGAAGCTATCGAAAAATATAAGATACTTTTGAAATATTTATTATTTTTGTATTCAATCAGACCTATAGATATAAATAGAAATCCTAAGACATCCGGTTTCGGAATTCTAATTAACAACTCTATCCCCGGGAGTGATAAGAATGAAAGCATCGATATCCATAAGTATTTCTTACTAATAAATGTTTTACTCAGTAAATAGAAACTTAAATTTAAGATAAACAAGTTCAATAGTCTTGAAGCTATAATTACAACTTGATCAGAAATAATTGTAAAAAATCCTATCAATATTGTGAATATATTTGACCACAGCCGTCCGTATCGCAAGTCTCCACCGTATGCAAATTCTGTAATGACTATTAAGGAACTTTTCACTAAGTTATTTTCTATATTTCTAAACCTGCCAAACGAGTCATCTAATAGCCATACATTGTAAATATCATCAATCAGAAGACGCTCATCCATAAAGATAATTTCATAAGAACTCAATTTAAAACAATAAATAATGTAAAAAATTGTAATTAAAAAATATAAATATTTAAAGATTAGCTTGTTATCATCAAATAAGTGATTAATAATTTTCATAGTATAAAGTAATGATAACAATAATTCATAAAGTAAATTCGATAGAAAACCTCAAAAAAATACCCAAAAACTATGGTGTTGAATTAGATATTAGAAATGGCCCCTCAGGGTTGTTGCTCTCACATGAACCATCAAATGAAGGAACGTTATTTGAAGAATACCTCGAAGAATATAACAACGAGTTATTAGTAGCAAATATTAAAGAATCTGGAGTTGAAGATGAGGCAATTAGGCTAATAAAGAATAAAAATATAGAGAATTTTTTTCTATTAGATGTGGAGTTTCCCTATATTTATCAAAACTTTGAATTAAATAATCAATACTTAAGTTCACGGTTTTCCAAATATGAAAGCATAGAATCTGTTGAAAACTTAATAAACAAAGTTCAATGGCTATGGGTAGATACATACAGTGATTTTGTTATTGATAGCAACTGTGCTGAGGTAATGAACAATTTTAAAATCTGCTTAGTTTCACCAAGCAGATGGGGATCTCCACAATTGATGGATACCTACATTAAAAAATTTAAAAATTTCTCAATAAAAATTGATGCGATAATGATCGAAAATCATGAGCATTTTACAACCTAGTACGCTCTTATTTTTGGAGACAAATGATTGACTTAATCTTGTTTGCTTTAACTTTATATGGAAAATACATAATATTTTTTTTATACTTGTCACTTCTCGGAAGAGGTTCACATCTAATATTTAAAAAATATTTACTGAAGAAATCAGAGAAATCAAATTTGATACTTGAGACTAGAGCAATAATATTTTATCCAATTATTGGTACGATAATATTAGGAAATGTTTTATTAACTCTTCATTATTTTATTAAACTAAATAATAAATTTTTACCTATAATTGCGCTAATTCTTTTGTTGCCTAATTTCTTAGAACTTAAATTAGCAAGTCAATCTTTTACTAAACTTTTTTCAATTCAAAATATGACTTTATACCTCATAATTCCTGGAATACTTTTGATCAGTTCATCAGATATAAATTTTCACTATGATGCAGCTTATTATCATTTGAATCACCAAAACTGGTTAAGGGAGTCCAATTTAATTATTGGAACTGTAAATATTTTTTGGCCATTTGGAATGTCCTCTATATTTGAGTACCTCTCCTCTGTTTTATGGTTTGGAAATTCGCTAATATATCTTCATTTTTTAAATTTAATATTCATACATTTCTTTTTTTCATTTATATTTACACATCTCTTTAATACTAAAAATTCAAATCTGAAATATTCGTCATTGATGCTTTTAGTTTTCTCTTTTATAGATAATTTTGGAATTTCTGGTGGTAGAAATGGTTTTATATATATTCAAGAGATTGGCAAACAAGATACTGCAGTAGCTATATTATATTGCATCACTAGTATTTTACTTTTAGACAAAATCCAAAAATTGTCAGTTCTAAAATCAGATATTATCTATTTTTCTTTACTAGTATTTTTTATCTTCGAAATAAAAGTTAGCGGTGTGATAATATTTTCATTGTATTTCCTTTTATTATTTTTATTAATAAAAAATAAACACTTTGAAATCAAGAAAATATTAAGCCTTCAAGTACCTACAATACTTTTTGGTGTAATGTGGTCATTCAAAAGTATTCTTACTACTGGATGCCTAATTTATCCTTTATCCTTTACATGTTATGAGTCTTTCTGGTGGTATGAACCTGGATCTACAGAAAGGGTTGAAGAGTACACAACAGCGACGAGTTTTTCTTATATGGAGTATTTTCTGTCTGACAATTTAAATTTTATTGACTGGTTTAACGACTTTTTCTTTTCTAGTTCAAACAGTACTTTTTCAAGCTATTATTTAGCCGTTTATTCAAATTTTTTAATTTCCATTTTTGTCCTTTTATTGATTAAGAAGATTCTTTTTAATAATAATTTATTAAATTTAAAATTTAAAGTCATAATTTCATCCTATGTATTTTTAAGCATTCTTTATTTAGTATTCTACGGCCCAATTCCGAGATATTCCATGGGCATACTGTGCACCATAATTGCAATAATTGGTTTCTTTATTGATTCTGATAGAGTATTCGTACCTAAAACTTTAGTTATAATTTTATTTATTGTCTCGCTTGGTTTGTTTCCAAGACTCTCTTCTTATCAAGCCTTTTTAACGAATGGAGATATATCTTTATTTGACCCAAGGGTTGAGAATCAATACAACGAAGTTATTAAAGTTTCACCTTGGATAAGACCAGACTCCGGAGATAGATGTTGGATTAATATAAACTGTACAATGGAAACTAAAAATATTGTAATTATCGAGGAAGACTTTTTTAAAGTTGCATACAAAGAAGGTTAAGTAAAAAAATTATTTTCTTAGGAGATAATTTTTATCAGATAATATAAAAACAAACGTGCTTATCACCAAATACAACAATAATAAGAATCTGGAATATCCATAGATTCTTAAAGCTATATAAACCGTAGATATTGAAAGCAGGTTTATTAATAAGTAGAAACTGTATCTTAAATAATGCAGTAAATAAATCTCAATAAATGGTTTGAAGAAGAAAATTAAAAAGATTGTCAAAAGCGATACACACAAACCAACAAAGATAAATGTTAAATTTTGATTAAAAAAACGCGAAACCCCAATAATTTCAAAGTCCAAATAAAGTTGATCAACATCTATTGAGGTACTGAGGGACAATATATTAAAGTTTAGAAAAGTGAGTAGTATAAAATTTAAAATATGCTTTAACATACTGAAAAAATGTTTAATTTCAAGTAAGATACCACTCGTCAAACTCTTTCATCTTATCTTTTTTTGTATTTCCAATTAGAAAATTAAAGTGAATCATAAATGGATTAAGATGTTCACTTTTTGCATAGAAGTGAGGACCATTTGGGAAAGAGTCTAGTGGCAGGATAGAATGCTTAAATTTATTACGACTTTTATTTATATGAGTCTGATCATGAGCCACATACTTTATGACTTTTTTAAAAGGAACATTTTCTGGATTAAAAAATTTAAGAGTTTTTTTGTTAGACTTAATAAGCATAAATCCTGCACAAACTTTAATTTCGTTAGGCTTGGATGGTCTTTTATCATTTTGAAAAACAATATCTTTTCTGATGATTGCTTGTTCTAGGTATTGATTAAAATCTCTTTTTATTACAATATCACCATCTACATACAAAACATTTTCATGTTCTTGAAGAGCTTTATAAATGACTTCAAATTTAGTCATCATTAAATTTCCAAAACCATCTTCATTTTGCTTAAGTATCTCATCTCTCTTCTCTACATAACTAGTTTCAAAAAAAGAAACTTTATCATGAATAGTATTGAAATATTCATATGATTCATCATCAATTGTGACCACTTCGAGTTGAGTTTGGGTATTGTTTACTTTTATAGATTCCAACAAATTATGTGTATAATCTAAATAACCTTTATTAGTGAAGGTCACACAGTGGATTGAAGAATTAGTCATTGTTTAATTTTAAATCATTAAAAAATTTGAAAGCATCGATTTAAAAAATTATTAAGGCCAAAAAAATTAACTGAACTATATTGTTTGTATGATAGAAATACAAACATCTGTTGGCGAATTATTTGACAAGATATCAATATTGAACATTAAAAAACAAAAAATAATTGATGCTAAAAAAATAAAAAATATAGAAAAAGAACTGATTACACTTTCAGAAAAAGCAGAAACTTTCAAGAGTTTAGACGAGGAATCTTTTCGTAATTATATGGCCGACTTAATTGAAGTAAATACAAAACTTTGGGAAACTGAAGACAGAATAAGAATATTAGAAAAAAACCAAACTTTTAATGAAGAATTCATAGTATTAGCTAGAGATGTATATTTTAACAATGATAAAAGATTTGAGATAAAGTCATCTGTAAACAAGTTCTATAATTCAGAGATTGTTGAAGAAAAACAATACGAAAAGTATATCTAGTCTTTGGTAATAAAATTTCTAGCTATTCCAAGATAAGTTAATAAAACTAAAATAAACATAACCCAAGAAAAACTAATACTCATTTCAACAAGCTCAATAATTTTTTCATCAGGTTCTCTGAAGGTGCTAATTAAATCTAGTGGAGACATGAAGAAGGAAAGGACTTTTATAATAAACACCCCAATAAATGATGTAAAAATAACATTTAGGTATGAATCAAGAATAATGAAGGATCTAAACATTCCAGATAATATAGTTGGATTTACATATTTTGAATAAAGGCCAAATGAATTTGTCACATATTCAGCAGATAAAACAACATAAGGAGAACTTTCAAAGAAAAGTTGAAAGATTATGGCAAGAACAGAGAAGGAGAGCAAATATTTTTTTAATAAGTTATTGTGATTGAAGTCTAAAAAATAAATCAATATAAAGATTGGGATGGTTGAATAATAGTATCTATAACCATAAGAGTATCCAGGATTGTTTAAAACCAAAGTCGAAAAAAATGGGAAAAAGATAGTTCCTGCAATTAAGAATAATTTAATAAAATCTTTTTTGAATAAGTAGATAAAAAGTAAACTACTGCCCAAAAACAGAACAGGAGAAAAAAACATCAAACCGAACTCCTGAGAAAAATTAATTATAAAAAAAGTTTTGAAAATAAAGATTATATTTTCAACAAATCTTGTTAGATCAAAAAATCTATAATAATCTGACGAATACCTATTTTCGACTATAAAAAAAATGTCTGAGGGATTTAAGGTGTAAATACCATGAAGCACCTTTGTGTGTAGCAGAAATAAAGACAATCCAATAAAAAAGCCAGCCAAAAATAACGGCTCTAGATAAAATAATTTTTCATCTTTCTTAATAAACTGTTTTACAAATAATGGAATCAAAATTAAAAAATAGTTAGACCAACGAATAGTTAATACTACAAAGAGCACGACAGGAAGTAGAAACAACAAAAAGTTTTTTATATTTTTATTTTTTGAATAAATTATTTCATTAGAAATATATAAGCATAAAGTAGTACCAAAAAATTCATAAGCATGACTCATGCTAAATCTTTCAAAGGCAAAATAGCTTACACCACTTCCACCAATTAAACATAAAAGGAAGAGGTTATTAACCCTTACACTATTCTTTTTGAGGATTTTTTTTAAGAGTATGAATGACACATACAAGTAAAAAACTGGAATAAAAGAATATATAAAATAATTAAAGGAGATAAGCGAATCGAGTGAAAAAATACTAGATAACATATTTGCTATAAATAAAAATGGTGCCGCAAATATACCTACACCTATTGAGTGAACAGGTAAAACCTTATCTCTATCTTCAACATTTAAATTTCTATAAGGTGTGTCGGGCATTTGGTTCGAATAATCTAAATCTCTATCAATAGCAATTGTTTGAGCGTGGTAATAGTATTCAGCATCATCTACGAACGAACCAGGATTAATCTCATCAAATCTAAAATCAATTTTTGTTAGTGCAAGAAGTAGGAACACTATTAAAACAAACAAAACTTTATTATTAAACTTTTTAGTCATAGCTTTCAAGATACTAGAGATGAGATTATTTTTTATTCAAAAACTAATTGTTTTTTATAAATACTTTTATTTTTTTATAAGGGTCATTATAGAAATTTAGGTTTTCAGTAAAATATTTATCAGTATTTAGCTCTGAATAAGAATCGCTAAAGATATCTCTACTACAATTAATAATTGGATTTTTGATTGGATCACCTCTGACTATCATCCATTCTGTACAAATCACTACATCTGGCTCGCTACTGATTAATTTTTCTATATAATTGACTTCTATATAATTGATTTCTTCAAGCGCAGAGATTATATAGGGTTCCAGAAAATTAGTGTGGTGTACAATATATGAGTAATTATCTTTTTCAAGATAATGAAGAACAAGATTATATTCGAGAGCTAAAACGTTAAAATCTTCAGTAAAATATTCATCAAGATCATCAGCAAGCATTCTAAGAGGATATTCTTCATAAACAGTGTCCAGAGAATTTAATGAAGCTAATGACTCCTTACCATTGAGACTCAGGATGCTTATTAAGGACAGCATTGAAAAAGTTAATACTAAAAATATATTTCCTGGCTTTGTAATATTTTGGATATAAAGACTTATCATAAAAAGGAAAAATAATAAGTGATGATAATAATTATGAGACCCGACAAAGTAAAAAATCAACGAAACAGCAATAAACATTAAATCAAATGACTGAGTATTAATATTTATAAATGTTGTTTTTCTAATAGTCATCGGAACAGAAACAATAACCGTTATCAAAGCAAAATAAAGGTAACTATTGTATTCAAAAAACTTTCTTAAGAATACCCTCAATTCATAAAAATTTGAATATTGTGCAGAGGTGTATTCCAGAGGAATTGTGATGTATGTGGCAATAAATACATCTAAAAGATTGTTGTTGATATATAAAGAGATCACAATAATATACGGCACTATAAAACCAGTAAGGAGCTTTAATATTTGTCCTATATTTCCATTAGTAAAGAATTTGAAGAGAAAAGGAATCAAAAAAAGAATAGAGCCTTGATTAATCAATGTTGACAAAGCAAATAATATCCCTATAGGAATGTACTTAGCCACACCAAGCTTTAAGTCTATATAATAAGATAATGCAATAAAAAATAAACAATAAAGTTCTGAATAAGCACTGACTCCCCAAGGCTGCGAAAAAAGTAGGATAAAAACTGAACTTGAAATTATTGATACCCAAGTAGACTTCTTTTCATTGACAATTAAATAAAGAATGAATGAAACTGATGCAAGGACAGCGTCGTTTACTAATTTAAAATATACAAAATTACCAGAAACAATTTTTATGAAGAGACTGTAAATGTAATAAAGCAGGGGACCTTTAGATTCCCATTGAAATTCATAAGGGAGGGCCCCATTCAAAACAGAATTTGAAGCAACTAAATACGACGAGATGTCCCAGTCTATTATTTCATAATTAAGGAGGTAGTTTTGGGTCAAGACTGTAATAGTTAGTAAGTAGAAAAAAATAAAAATATTATTAACTTTACGATCTCTGTAAATAAAGTATAAATTTTGCTTTGAATATTTCCTGCTAAAAAAAAATAGACAAAGCAATAAAAGAGTCATAATGGTTGCTTTTTTTTCTATTACTAGAAAAAAGTCAATGATTAAAAAAAAGAATATTAATAAAATCTGAGGTTTTTTAATTGGGTTAAAAACTTCTTGCATAAAACAGTATAAACAAACTTTCAATTTCAAATAAAAAAGTTTCATATTGTTAGTATTAATTTGTTATGAAATTAATCTCCACATTTTCTCCTACTTCAATTGAAAGAATAAATTTTAGAAAGGACATTCACGGTTTAAGAGGGTTAGCTGTAATTTCAGTTGTCTTTTACCACAGTAACTTTGAATTCTTGAAAGGAGGCTGGTTAGGCGTAGATATATTTTTTCTTATTTCTGGCTATTTAATTTCCAATATAATTATTTCAGAATTAAATAGTGGTAAATTTAGTTTTCGCGCATTTTATAAAAGACGTATAAGAAGAATTATTCCCGCACTACTTTCTACGCTATCAATTACAACACTATTTTCATATTGGCTTTTAACACCAAAAAGCCTAATTGAGTATTCAGAAGCTATGATTTCGTCAATATTTTTCTACTCAAATTATTATTTTCAAAATTTAGATTTTTACAATACTGAGCCAGCAAAATTTAATCCATTACTTCATATTTGGACTTTATCTGTAGAGGAACAATTTTATTTAGTTTTCCCTTTGGTATTATTTCTTATTTATAAATACTTTAAAAAGGGTTTATTTATTTCTGTGGGTTCTATTTTTGTAGTTTCTATTCTACTTAATGCCACGACACAAGAAATATCAAAGTTTTATCAAATTGAATTTCGAGTATGGGAATTTCTACTAGGTACAATTCTTGTATTTTTCAATCTAAAAAGAAAATACAATTTTCTTAATTATTTTGGAATGGCGACAGTAGTGTTTTCTTTAATATATTACGAAGATACATTGCTGAATTTGAACAGTATTGAGCCAAAAATTATTGCCCTAACCGGTGTTTTTCTAATAATTATTACTGAAGGATCTACAATTTCTAGTTTGTTAGAAAATAAATACTTAGCATTTGCAGGTACAATTTCTTATTCGCTCTATTTACTACACCAACCTTTTTTTGCACTAGCTAGAGTATTTGCAAAAAAATATAATCTTACGCTTGATAACTCAGATTATATTTTTTTAATTACTCTGCTACTTTTAATCGCCAACTTAAACTATAAATTTGTTGAAAGTTATTTTTTAGATAGTAAAAATTTTTCAACTTTGCTTTTATTTAGCTCTGTGAGCATTATATTCTTAGTTATATTTTCAGTATTCTCCTCAGATACTGATGGTTATAAAGGCAGATATGACTCCCTACCTCCATCTATATTATTTTATTCTACAAATATTAATCTTTATCCTACAGATGAAGATTTTGAAGTGTTTAATAAATTTGAGTGCGATGATTCATTTCTAGAAAGAGAACCCCTTATTTTTATTGGTGACTCTCAATTAAATACCTTAAGTGTTGATATTCTTCAAAATTATAAAAATCTAAGCTGTCATTACGATGTTAGCTTTATAACAAATCCTAAAGGAAGGTGTCTACTTTCAAAACAAAATGACACTGGTGAATTACATGTATGTACAGATGAATTTTTCGAAAAATTTATTTTAGATCTTAATAATCAAAAAGCAAATGTTGTTGTAATTGGAAGATTTGACACTTGGCTTGATCCAAAAAAGGGTGGTATGGAGGTGCAGTGTAATGACTGTGATTTTAATCAGATATTAAAAAAAAGATTCTCCGCTATTGCCGGCAATTCTAAAAAAGTTATTTTAATTGAACCAATTCCCACCTATCAAGAAAATATTGTTGAAAGTTACCTCTACAAACGAGTATCTTGGGGCGAGAGTATAACCATAGAGTACAAAGATTGGAAAGAAGACATGGAACAAACAACTCTATTTTTAAACTCTTTGAACTCGAATGCGATTCAAAGAATTGATACTTCTGCATTATTCTGCAACACATTTGAAATAGGAAAATGTAATGCTTCATCTAAAAAAGAATTATTGTACACAGATGGCAACCACCTGACTCTCCAAGGAACTAAAATATTGTCAGATGCAATTTATAGTTTATTATTAAAAAATTCATCCAAATAGTATGATGAAATTTTATATGTGTATTTATATCAAACAGGGTTTTAGTATTTTATTTTTTGATAAATATATTTAGAGATTTATCTACACTCCAAATACATAAAGTTAATAATAACAATTATATGACTGTATCTAGGTGTATCTAAGACTGTCCTACGTTTTTCTACTAAATGTCGGTGTAATGTGGGCGCTACAGGATTTGAACCTGTGACTTCTTCCTTGTAAGGGAAGCGCTCTGCCAGACTGAGCTAAGCGCCCAAAATTAATTGTGCTTTTTTATCTTAGTTTCTTTTATTATTAACTTATGAATAATTTAGCGGTAATAGTTCCTTTTTACAATGAAGAAATTTACTTGCAAAAGTCAATAAATAGATTGATTGATAATGATATTTTTGATCAAATTATTCTTGTAGACGACTGCTCAACAGACAATTCAAGCTCTATAGCTAATGAGAATGTATTGAAAGTTAATAAGATAATTTATTTAAAGTCATCCTCTAATAAGGGAAAGGGTAATGCATTAAACCTTGCTAAAAATATCATTGAAACTAGCCATGTGATTATTCATGATGCAGATCTAGAATATTTTCCAGAAGATATTGTAGAAATGTTTAATTGTGTTGAAGATAATCAAGATTCACTCATCCTAGGCTCACGTTTTATTGGGAACAAGAAGAGAGCAAATGTATATGCTAGAACATTGTTAGCTAATAAAACTATGTCTTCTTTTTTCTCATTCGTTAATGGATACCAAGTTTCTGATGTTGCAACTTGTTATAAATTAATGCCAGCCTCTTTTTTTAAAGAGATGGATATTAAAGAAAATGGTTTCTCAATTGAAATAGAGATACTTTCTAAATTTTTAAAGTACAACAGGTCTATTGTAGAAGTTCCAATTAAATACGAAGGTCGATCTTACAAGCAAGGTAAGAAAATTAAAACTTCAGACGGTTTCAGATATCTATTTAATACTATCAAATATCGGATGTCTAATTAACTACAACCCAGTGAATTTCCACAATTAAGACATTTATAGCATGAGCCATTTCTAATTGTTATGTGTCCACATTCATTACATGCGGGGGCATCACCCATCATGTCACCAAGAACTTCTTGCACAGTAGCTACTGAATTTTCAGCTTGTTCTACAGGTGCAGTTTCTGTTTTAGCTACAGGTGCAGTTTCTGTTTTAGCTACAGGTGCAGTTTCTGTTTTAGCTACAGGTGCAGAATTACAAGAACAGTTTCCATCAGCACAACCACAAGAAGTATCATCTTTAATTAAATTTTCTTTTGGTGGTACTTGAACTATGTCTGTTCTGTTTAAGTACTCAAGACCTAAAGCTCTAAATACATAATCTATAATAGAGTTACTCATCTTAATATTTTCATGTCCCTCAACCATACCTCTTGGTTCAAAAGTTTGGAAAGTAAACGTATCCACAAACTCCTCTAGAGGAACTCCATACTGCAGTCCCTTTGAGACGGCAATTGCAAAACAACCAAGCACACCTTTTAGAGTTGCACCCTCTTTGGCAATATCAATAAAGACTTCACCTAGGGTGCCATCAGGATACTCACCAGTTCTTAGGTATACTTTATGGCCGGCAATTCTAGCTTCTTGGGTCCAGCCTTCTCTTCTTTCAGGAAGAAGGAATCTTGGTCTGTTAACTCCCGCATATGCTCTTGAAGGGCTGGTTCCTGGAGCAAAATTTCCTTGAATCAACATTGCTTCTTCTTCAAGAATTTTGGTTACTTCTGGATCTGATTCTTCTGAATCTCCATCATCCGAAGAGGAAGAAAGTGGTTGAGAAGCTTTAGAGCCATCTCTATAAATGGCGATTGCCTTTACACCTATTTTTGCTGCCTCAAAGTAGCAGTCTTCAATATCTTCTATCGTAGCTTCATTTGGCATATTTACAGTTTTGGATATTGCACCTGAGATAAATGGTTGTGCAGCCGCCATCATTCTTACATGACCCATATAGTGGATGAAACGCTCTCCATCCTTCCCACATTTATTTGCACAATCAAAAACATCAAGATGTTCTTCTTTAAGATAAGGTGCACCTTCAATTTTTTGTGTTCCACAAATATCTAAGTTTGCTTGTGCTATCTCATTTCTTGAATATCCAAGGGTTTCAAGTAGGTTGAAGTCAAAAGAGGTGTACTCTTCTTCTGGTATATCAAGACCTTTGAGCGTTTCCTCACCTAAGACGAAAACATTAAAGGCATGTTGAATTTCAAAAGCACCTGGTAGAGCTGCTTCAATTTTAGCAACATCCTCTTCGCTCAAACCTTTCTCCATCAATGACTTTTTGTTTACATAAGGAGAATTTTCAAGAGACATAGATCCAATAACATAGTCAATAATCTCAGTAACTTGGTTTTCTTCATAACCAAGAGCAGTTAACGCAGGTCCAATTGATTGGTTTGCAATTTTCATATAGCCACCACCTGCAAGTTTTTTGAACTTCATCAAAGCAAAGTCAGGTTCAACACCTGTTGTATCACAATCCATGAGGAGACCAATAGTCCCGGTTGGAGCAAGTACAGTAGCTTGTGCGTTTCTGTAACCATTTTTGGTTCCAAGTTCAACTGCTTCATCCCAAGATAGTTGAGCTGCTTCTAGTAGGTCAGTAGGACACAAGTCTTGATCAATTGCAATTAAGTCATGGCTTAAGCCTTCATAATCATTTGAATCATATGCTGCTTTTCTATGATTGTTCATAACTCTGAGCATGTTGTCTGCATTCTCTTTATATTTAGGGAAAGTACCAACAATACCTGCCATTTCAGCAGAAGCTTTATAAGCCTCACCAGTCAGCATTGCTGTCAATGCACCGGCAATTGCTCTTCCTAGTTTTGAATCATAAGCAATACCTTTTCTCATGAGGAGTGAACCTAAGTTTGCATAACCAAGTCCAAGCGTTCTATAGTCATAAGACCCTTGTGCAATTTCTTTAGATGGGAACTGTGCCATTTCAACAGAAATTTCAAGAACAATTGTCCAAATTCTTAACGCATGTTTGTAGGAGACAACATCAAACTCTTGTTTTTCATCATCGTAGAATTTAACTAAGTTCAAACTTGCTAAGTTACAAGCTGTATTGTCTAAGAATAAATATTCAGAGCATGGATTTGATGCACGTATCTTTCCACCCATAGGGGAGGTGTGCCACTCGTTAATAGTTGTATCATATTGAACTCCAGGATCTGCACACTTCCATGCGGCATCAGCGACTTTATTCCACAAATCACGTGCCTTGACAGTCTTCATTACAGAGCCATCGGTTCTCGCAGTTAACTCCCAGTCACCGTCTTCTTCAATTGCTTTCAAGAATTCAGTAGGCACTCGTACAGAGTTGTTTGAGTTTTGACCAGAGACAGTTGCGTATGCTTCTCCATTAAAGTCTGCAGGATAACCAGCAGCAATGAGTGCACGGGCTTTATCTTCTTCGATTGCTTTCCACTCAATAAAGGTCTCAATATCTGGGTGATCTAAATCAAGAATAACCATCTTTGCAGCTCTTCTAGTTGTTCCACCAGACTTGATTGCTCCAGCTGCTCTGTCGCCAATTTTTAAGAAGGACATTACACCTGAAGAAACTCCACCACCAGAGAGTTTTTCTCCTTCTCCACGAAGATGTGAAAAGTTTGTTCCTGTTCCTGAACCGAATTTGAAAAGTCGTGCCTCTTTGACCCAGAGGTCCATGATTCCACCTTCATTAACAAGGTCATCATCAATGGATTGAATGAAACAAGCATGAGGTTGTGGTCTTGAATAAGAGTCATCAGCCTCTACGAGTTCACCTGTTTTTGGATCTACGTACCAAAACCCTTGTGCAGGACCGGTTAAATCATATTTGTGGTTAAGGCCAGTGTTAAACCATTGTGGACTGTTAGGAGCGGCCATTTGTGTAGCGAGCATATACTTGAGTTCATCCTCAAAGGCTTGAGCATCATCTTTTGTTGCAAAGTAACCGGTTGTTTCTCCCCAGTGTCTCCAGGTTTCAGCTAATCTATCGAAAACTTGACGTGATGAAGTCTCTGAACCTAGTACGACATCTCCGTTTTCATCTTTTACAACATTACCTTCAGCATCTACTTGAGGAACACCTGCTTTTCTGAAATATTTTGAGACCATAATGTCTGTTGCTACTTGTGACCATGTTGAAGGGATTTCTACATCATCCATTTCGAAGACTACTGAGCCATCTGGGTTAGCTATTTTTGAAGTTCTCTTTTCCCAAACAATGCCTTTATATGGATCGCCCTTAGAAGTGTATTTTCTTGTTACTTTCAACCCTGAATTTTTTGCCACGCTTTCTCCTTTTTACAACTAAATATGGTGTACATTTGATATTTTGATACTAAATGTAGTGTTTTATAACTATATTACAAATCGCTTTAGTTTTCAAGTTTATCTAGGTAAAATTTTCGCGAGGATGTTAGAAGTACAAATACGTTATATTCAATTTGTTTTAACCACATCAATTTTTGTTGGGTTGTTAATGGATAATGTTCAATTATTAACTGCTGTTTTTGTTGGATTGATTTTAGTATGGCAACTAGAAATGCTCGTAGGACAACTTAGGCTCGATACTAAAGAGTACAGATTAATCTTAATTTTTATTTCTCTAACTTTTCTACCTGTAGTGTTCAACATCTTGAGTGAAACTACAATTGAAGCACTTTTTTATATAGTCTTGTTGGCGGTACCTATTCTTGGTGTTTTATTTTTAGATTTAAATATTTTCAAATTGGGGAATCTCTTATTTTCAACCATAATATCGATGGCAGTAATTCATTTTATAGTTTCACAATTTTTTCAAGATAGCATTACCTACTTAACGTACCTTTTTCTCTTACTGTTTTTTATTAAAACTATTGCAACATTATTTAATGTTCAATTTAGTAACTTCCAATATTTCTTTGACTTCTTTGCTGCGTTTATAGTTTTTGTTGGCATTAGTAGTTTTTACGATTACAAAATAACTCATATAGTCCTGGCAGGACTAGCAACAGCATTATTTTGTGTTTTAATTAATTTTTTAATTCTCAAAATTCGATTTGAATCAGAGTACACAAATGAATTATCGACACAGGTTTATCTCTATGACTATTTAGTTGGTTTCTTATTATCTTTGTATTTTGTAGATGCCATAAATATTGTTAATGGTTTATTCTAGTTAGGTGATAGTCGATCAAATAAAACACTC
>Ga0222715_10002997_pt1 | contig 15223 bp, 7 predicted proteins | sample C33_9DmetaG_FD_165056 | JGI IMG/M metagenome (GOLD analysis project Ga0222715, IMG submission 165056) | Estuarine water microbial communities from San Francisco Bay, California, United States - C33_9D | ecosystem: Environmental > Aquatic > Marine > Unclassified | place: USA: California...
AAATAACGAAGAAATAAACTTCATGATGGACGATCAATTCGCTTATGACGAAGACGAAGATGATGAAAGAGAAATACGAAGAAAAAAATTAGCGTTAAAAGAGCAAGTTGCGAACGCTAAAAGCCACTTGGACGGGCAAAAGTCCAAATACTATGAAGACATCAAAGCTGGAAGCAAACTTACGGGTGAGCAACAAAAAGCGGTTGATTTCTTTAATAGATATAACAAAGAGTCAGAAGCAACTCAAAAAACAGTTAAAAAGAACTCTGATATTTTTACGCAAAAAACAGATAATGTTTTTAACGACAAGTTCAAAGGTTTTGAATATAACGTCGGTGATAAAAAATACAGGTTTAATGTAAACAATGCTGAAGAGGTTAAGAACACTCAGAGCGATATAAATAATTTTACTAAAAAGTTTTTAGATAAAAATAATACATTATCAGATGCTAAGGGTTATCATAAATCTCTATATACAGCGATGAATGCAGATGCTGTTGCAAAACACTTTTACGAACAAGGAAAAGCAGATGCTATGAAAAATAGCGTTGCAAATGCTAAAAATGTAGATATGGCACCAAGACAAAGTCATGGAGCTGTTGAAGCTGGGGGCATAAAAGTAAGGGTGCTAGGTGATAATTCTTCTGATTTTAAGTTTAAAATTAAAAACAATAAATTTAAAAATTAAAAATTAAAAAATTATGGCAATTACAAATGGTGATAATTTGAATAGTGTTCCAGCTTCACAGCAACAAACACTATCAACAAATTATTTAGATTTCAACCAAGATATGGGTTGGGCTCAACAATATTTACCAGATCTAATGGAGCAAGAAGCTGAGGTTTTCGGACCAAGAACAATATCAGGTTTCTTGTCACAAGTTGGAGCTGAAGAATCGATGACTGCTGATCAAGTTGTTTGGTCTGAGCAAGGTCGTTTACACCTTTCTTACAAAGGTAAGTTAACAGATACTACTTCGTTTTTAGTACAACAAGATATGGATGGTGCAATTAAAACTCAAGCTGGTATCTCAAGCGGTTTAACTGGGGTTAGACACGGTATTAGAGTTAATGATACTGTTATTATTTCTGATGCAAACCAAGTGGTTAAAGCACTAGTTACTGCTGTGGCGACTGATGATATTACAATAGCGCCTTATGCAGCTACTGGTGTTACAGCTACAAACACTAACTACGCAACAACTATATTGGTTTATGGTTCTGAGTACGGTAAAGGAAAAAGTTACCTTGAAGATGACGGTTCAACTGTTACTGATTCTAGAGGAGCTAACGAGCCAGACTTCAAAACGTTCTCAAACAAACCAATTATAATGAAAGATTACTACGAGGTATCAGGTTCTGATACAGCTAGAATTGGTTGGGTTGAAACTACTAGTGAATCTGGGCAATCAGGTTACTTATGGTACTTAAAAGCTGAAGCTGATACAAGAGCTCGTTTTAACGACTACGTTGAAATGGCGATGCTTGAAGGTGAAACTGGTTTAGACTCTACTAACGCTACTAACGCTGATTTAATCGCTAATGGTAACGGAGCGTCGTTTGGTACTGAAGGTTTATTTGCAGCTATTGAGTCAAGAGGCAACTTAACTTCTGGTGTTACTGGTGTTAATGCTGCTACTGATTTAGCTGAATTTGATGCTATCTTGGCTGAGTTTGATAAGCAAGGTGCTATTGAGGAAAACATGATGTTTGTAAACAGAGCTACTTCGTTAGCAATGGACGACATGTTAGCTTCTATGAATTCTTACGGAGCTGGTGGTACTTCTTACGGAGTATTTGATAACTCAGAAGACATGGCATTAAACTTAGGTTTCTCTGGTTTCAGAAGAGGTTCTTATGACTTCTACAAGTCTGACTTCAGATACTTAAATGATTTAGCAACAAGAGGTGGTATTAACGCTGCTGCTGGTGCAAACGCGATTAGAGGGGTTATTGTTCCTGCTGGAACTTCAACTGTTTATGACCAGATGTTAGGTAAAAACTTAAAGAGACCATTCTTACACGTTCGTTACAGAGCTTCGCAAACTGACGATAGAAGAATGAAAACTTGGGTTACAGGTTCTGTTGGAGCTGCTACATCTGCTTTAGATGCAATGCAAATCCACATGTTAACTGAAAGATGTTTAGTTACACAAGGTGCTAACAACTTCATGTTAATGAAGTAAGCATTATTTATATTAAAGACCGGGGCTTCGGCCTCGGCCTTTTATTTTATTAATTTATATTATATTATATTATGGCTAAAAAAGCAAAAAAAACAGAAAACGTTACTCACGTTGAAGAAACAGAGGTAAACGTTACACCGGTTATGGAAACACCAAAAGCAAGAGAAAGATTAAAACCCACAAATGAGTGGGAAATAAAAGATAGAATGTATCTTTTAAAAGGAGATAAAAAACCGCTTTCTAGATCGTTAAAAGCTACTGGTATTTATTATTTTGACGAAGAGAAAGGTTACGAAAGAGAACTTAAGTATTGTCAAAACCAAAAAACAACATTTGTAGACGAGATGAAAGGTGATCAAAGACTAGAGCATATAATTTTTAGAAATGGTAGTTTGTTCGTACCTAGAGAGCAAACAACTTTACAAAAACTATTATCACTATATCACCCTTATAAAGACACTATATACGAAGAATATAAACCAGCTGCGTTAGCTGCGAATGAAATAGACACTTTAAACATGCAGGTTGATGCTTTAGTAGCGGCGAGAAATATTGACATAGATATGGCTGAAGCTATTATGCGTGTAGAAAAAGGTTCTGAGGTATCTAACTTGAGTTCTAAAGAGCTTAAAAGAGATCTACTAGTATTTGCACGAAACAACCCTAAACTCTTCTTAGAGTTAGCGGATGACGAAAATGTAATGCTAAGAAACTTTGGTATTAAAGCTGTTGAGGCTGGAATACTAAGATTGTCTTCTGATCAAAGAAACTTTTTGTGGGGTAGTAATGGAAGAAAGCTAATGGTTATACCGTTCGATGAACATCCATACACTGCTTTAGCACACTGGTTTAAAACAGATGAAGGAATGGAGATTTACTCCAATATTGAAAAAAGATTAAATTAATCTAACTGTAGATGCAGTCGCTCTACGGGGCGATTGCAAACTACAAATTATATTATATGGAAAAAAACAAATCAAAAGGATTAGGCGACACTGTCGCTAAAATAACAAAAGCAACTGGAATTAAAAAAGTGGTAGACAAAGTTAGTGAGGCGGTAGGTAAAGACTGTGGCTGTGCTAAGCGTCAAGATACTTTAAACAGGTTGTTTCCTTATAATAACTAAAAAGAAATTATGATTAGCATAGATACAGTTTACCAAAAGGTTTTAGCTTTTGCTAATAAAGAGCAAAGAGGATACATAACTCCACAAGAGTTTAACTTGTTTGCGAACCAAGCTCAAGACGAGGTATTTGAACAATATTTTTACGACAGAACTCAAGAAGCAAAAAAACCAGCAAACTCTCATGTTTTTTTAGATGTCGACCAAAGCTTAGAAGAAAAAATTAGACTTTTTGAAAGAGTTTATGGTGTCGCGGCAATAAACACGCTTCCAGATACTGGTAATGTTAATGTTAAAATTTTTGATCCTAGAGTTGTATATAGAATAAACAAAATAGAGTTTAACAACAACGATTGCGAGTTAGTCAATACAAATGATTTTAACGAGTTTAGGTTTGGAGGCCCACTAGTTAGACCAACTAACCTAAGGCCTATAGCTAATATAAGAGCCAACCAGATAAGAGTTGTTGGAGATAACGGCTCTTTAATTGTTCCTACTGGAATATTTTATTTTAAAAAACCAGCAAAAGTTTCTTGGGGTTACTTTGTAGTGGGTGGCAAAGCGTTACACGATAGCAGCGATACTAAAACTATAGATTTTGAGTTACATCCTTCTGAAGAAGCTGAGTTGGTTTATAAAATATTAAAGTATGCTGGTATATCAATGAAGCAATTAGATATAAGCGGCGCTGGTCAAGCTATGGAAACAATACAAACTACACAAGAAAAAAGATAAATAAATGGCGCTATTAAACGAAACTGAACAACAATATTATAACGGTAATAATTTTGGTGGTTATCAATTCACACCTTTAAGAGACATAATAAGTCAATTTAAAGTATCTTATGTTGGTGAAGATAAAGTTATACCAAAAGTAAAAAGAACAGAAATAGCATTTCACGCACAAAGAGCTTTGCAAGAGTTGTCGTTTGACACTTTAAAATCAATAAAAGCACAAGAAATCGAAGTACCGGCTAGTCTTCAAATGGTTTTACCTCAAGATTACGTCAACTATACTAAAGTTAGTTTTGTAGATTCCTCCGGTATTAAGCATGTTTTGTATCCAGCTAGTAAAACTTCAAACCCATCAAATCCAGTGCAAGATAATAGTGGTAATTACAAGTTGCTAGCCACAGGTACGTTTGCAGCCGGTAGCGATACTATAGTTTTAGATAAAGAATATTCAAACATAAAGTGTGGAATGATAGTTAAATCTCCACACGTCCCATCTGGATTTGCTACTATATATGAATTCTCAAGCGATGGAACAAATACAACTATAAAATTAGCAGACTTTGCGCCAAGCTCATTTAACCAGTTTGCTAATTTAACTGCTTTTTCATCTTTAGAGTCTGGTAATTTTGATATTGAAATTGCTAATGCAGATGGTTCTTTAGTAAATTCTAGCAATTCTAGTTATACAGCTATAGGTCTAACTCCAGTTTCTGCGGATAATTTTATTACAGTTTCTTCTACTGATGCTAGCAATATTAAAGTTGGTATGATTGTAGCTGCAAATACAAATACTTTTATCCCGGAAAACACTGTGGTTACAGCTGTAAACGGTACAAAAATAACAATATCAAATACAACTTTAGCACCAACACCTAACGTTTTTAATGTAAATTTTATATCTACAGTTTCTGATTCAGACGCTTGGTCTAATTACAAGTCGTCAACACCTTCTGAAAACAACAATGATGACTATGAAGATGATACTTATTGGCTAATGCATGGTAATAGATATGGTATTGACCCTCAGCACGCTCAAGTTAACGGTTCTTTTTATATAGACGAATTAACTGGAAAAATACACTTTAGCTCTAATATTTCAGGAAAAACTGTGATCTTAGATTACATAAGTGATAGTCTTGGTACCGAAGAAGAAATGCAAGTTCATAAATTTGCAGAAGATGCGATGTACAAGTGTATAGCATACGCTATTTTATCTAGTAGAACAAACGTTCAAGAGTACGTAGTACAAAGATTTAAAAAAGAAAAATTTGCAGCTGTTAGAACTGCTAAACTAAGATTATCAAATATAAAATTAGAAGAATTAACTCAAATACTTAGAGGCAAATCTAAGCAAATAAAACACTAGTATATGCCAGAGATTAAGAATCAGTTTACCGGTGGTAAAATGAACAAAGATGTAGACGAGCGTCTAGTTCCCAAGGGTGAATATAGAGATGCAATGAACATACAAGTTTCAACTTCAGAAAGTTCTGATGTTGGCACTGTTCAAAATATACTTGGTAATGCCTTAGTCTCTAATCAAAGCTTTATACAGCCAGGAGCTTTTTGTGTTGGAAGTATAGCTGATGAAAAAAATGATAAAGCCTACTTTTTTATAAGAACTTCTTTTATAAGCGGGTTTATAAACGTTATTATTGAACTTGATAGCGCTACAAACTCTATAGTTCCCGTACTTGCTGTTTCGAATGATGTTTTAGAGTTTACTCAAGATAGATTAATAACAGGTATAAATATAATTGATGATATGTTATTTTGGACAGACAATCACTCTGAGCCAAAAAAAATAAACATAACAAGATCTAAAGAAGGTACACAATTTGATGCTCAAGGTAATTTACAACTAACTAGATTTATGAATCAAGATAGAAGTATTAATTTTGCTAGCAACATATTAGTAGCTGAAGAACATATAACTGTTGTTAAAAAAGCGCCTTTGTCATCTCCTGATCTAAGTATGACCGCTGAAAGACCTGGTAATTCACAAGGTTTTACTACAACTAATTTTAGCTTAGCTTCTACTGGAAGCAACATACTACTTAGCATAGCAGGTGTTGATTTAAACTATGAAGTTGGAGATGTTTTACTTTTACAAGAAGTAGAAACTCCACCTTTTGTTTTTCCTATAACTGATGGTTACGACGTAAGAGTTGTTGTCGAAAGTATAAATGGTAATGATTACACTTGCTCTGTTTTATCGGTTGTTAATAATATTAACTTTGCTACAGTTCAATACGCTTGTGACATAGATACTTCTTACGAAAAGCTTTATAAATTAAAGTTTGCAAGGTTTGCGATTAGATACAAGTATATAGATGGTGAGTATTCAACGTTTAGTCCTTTTTCTGAAGTTGCTTTTAAACCTGGTTCTTGGGACGAGGATGTAGAAAAAATTTCTTACATGCCAAATACTGGTTATAATTTAGGTATGGAGAACAGACTTAGAGAATTAAAACTAACAAACTTAGTACAAAATAATATACCAGATGGTGTCAAACAAATAGATATATTATACAAAGAATCAAACTCACCTATAGTTTATGTTGTTGATGATATAAAACCAACTGATAACAGTTGGCTTAACGACTCTTATATTATAAAGCAAGAAACAATAAAACTAGCTTTACCAGAAAACCAACTACTAAGACCTTGGGATAATGTTCCTAAAAAAGCTATTGCTCAAGAAATGACTGGTAATAGAATTGTTTATGGTAATTACGAGCAAAATTACGATATAGAAGGATTTAGACCAAACATGGATGTTATTTTAAAAAACAGAGTTGAAGAGCTACCAACTTTTAAATCTGTAAAATCTTTAAGAAACTACCAACTTGGTGTTGTTTTTTCTGACATATACAACAGGCAGACACCTGTTTTTTCAAATAATGAAAACTCTATATCGTCTAACAAGCTAAACTCTTCTAAGTCTAACCAAATAGAAGTTACTCCAAATCACATCCCACCTAGCTGGGCAACTCATCAAAAATTTTATATAAAAGAAACATCTTCAGAGTATTATAATTTATCTTTAGATAGATTTTTTAATGCTGAAGATGGTAACGTATGGCTTTCTTTTGCTTCTAATGATAGAGATAAGATAGATATAGAAACCTCATTGTATTTAAAAAAGAAATACAATTCAAACGAAGCCGAAACTACATTTGAAAAATATAAAGTTATAGATGTAAAAAACGAAGCTCCAGAATTTATAAAAACTAGAAGAGTTACTTTAGGTAAAATAAAAGATGGAAATGACGGGGTGTTTGATCCATCCGGTACACTTACAGCGGCATCACAACTTTTTCCTGTAGGCGAATTCATACCAAGTGAAGGTGAAGATGAGTTTAAAGTTTCACGTGTTGAGCTACAAGATACTATACTTGAAAATTTTCATAAAAGACATAATTCTCCAGATGCTGGTGATATTGGGGTAGGTATTACTTCTATTGGTGGTTCTCCAACGCCAAACGCACCTCTTTTTATAAAAATATCTTCAGTAGACTCAAACGATATAAATACAGGTTTTACCACAGATTATTATGAAGTTGATAACGTTAAAAAACTTGCTGAAGAGTATTTAATAAAACTAAAAAAACCTTTTGGAGATGACGCTAGTTGGAACAATACAAGTACAACTGTTTTTACAGATCCTACAACTTTAGTAAACCAAACAAACGATGGAATAAAAATGGTGTTTGAGGTTGCTCAAGATATAGTTCAAAACAAATCTGTTTTTCAAGGTAGATTTTTTGTTAAAATACTTAGAGACGAATACATACAAAGATCTATAGTGGCTCAAGGTGCATTTCAAAATGTACAAGTTGTAAAGACTGCTAACGTAGGTTATTTAAAAGACTTTGCGTATCAAAGTTTAACTATTAACACCCAAGCAGATGCTAATGCCCAAATTGACCTTATCAACTCTAACAATGCTGTTCCTACAACACTACCGGTTAACAACAATGCTTATTGGAGTCGTCAGGTTTGGTTAGAAATACAAGAATTGTTAGATGATGCTGGTTCTCGTTGGGTTATAGATGAAGCTTTTTCACCTGGAGAAGAACCACTTTGGGGGTTTAATGGTTTTAATAGAACAACTCAGCTTTTAGGCGAGCCAGAAGGTCAGTCAACTCTTTACGGTGGTCAAGACTATGCAAGCGCTAATACATATACTCAAGAACACATATCTCAAAATTCTACAACTTGGATGCCTGATGAAAGCGGTTTGGGGTATGCCAATTTAGATCCAACAGTATTTCCAACTCCTCTACATACAACAGGTGGTGGTGTTCAACAAAACACAATTGATATTTCTTATATAGGCCCAGGTAGACAGTCTAATACTGACTTTACACAATCGAACTCTGGTGGTAACATTCCATTTTATCCACTAAACGCTGTAGACTACGACAAGTGGTGGTCTATAAAATATGGATTTGATGAAGCCGCTAGAGATTTTGCTAATAATTTACAACAAGGTTCTTATATTAGGTTTAAAAATGATGTTGATAAAATTGTTTACGAAATAACTCAAGTTGAAAAGTTTTATAAGTTTAATTACGCTGAAAATGCAAAAGACCATAGCTATCCAAATAATGCTTCTGGTCAATGGGAATTTAACACTGGTTGCGCACAATTTAGCCAGACTGTTGATTATGAAGCTTGTTATGAGCTCGCTAGAAGTTATTTTAATGAAGCTTATTTTAACCGTAGATTAACTTTTAGATTAACTTTAAAAGCTGAAAATGGTAGCTCTATAGGTTATAACGGTTATGACCCTACAGTTGGTGATAACACTAACGCTACAAAAATATCTAGCAACTACTGTCCTATAGAAATAGTTACGTTAAATTATATAGACGATTTAGACGTGCCATTTCCAGAAAACCCTGCTGTATTTGAAACAGAACCGAAAGAAGATGTTGGTTTAGAAATATTTCACGAAGCAAGTAATTCTTTACCTTTATCTTTTGATGGCAACGAGTTTGCGCCTGTAGGCTCTGTAATACCAAGCGATAACATTAGTACTGTTTATGTTAACAGTTGGAATGGAAATGTTGTTAATATTGGATCTCGCTCTTCTTTAGTTTCAACATTTGGAGGTGCAACTCAAAGTGGCTCCTTATTACCTTTTACGCCCGGCCAATTAATATACTTTGTTAGACCTGACGGTAGTTATACTTCTGCTTTTGTTTTAAGTTACGACGCTACAAATCAAAATATAACTGTAAATACAGATGTAATTAATAATCCAGTTGGTTTAGGTTGGTATAATTGTTATGCTTTTGGAAACGGCGTAGAGTCTAATAGAATAAGAGATACTTTTAACTCTCCATTTATAGATAATGGACCAAAAGTTTCTACTATATTAGAAGAAGGTTATGAGTTAGAACGTAGGAAATATGGTTTAATATATTCAGGTTTGTATAACTCTACATCTGGAGTAAACAATTTAAACCAATTTATACAAGCTGAAAAAATAACAAAAGATATAAACCCTAGTTATGGTAGTATTCAAAAGTTACACACTAGAGATTCTGACCTAATAACTTTATGTGAAGATAAAATATTAAAAATATTAGCTAATAAAGATGCTGTATTTAATGCTGATGGTAATACACAGTTAACAGCTACACAAAATGTTTTAGGACAAACAATACCTTTTGTTGGAGAATATGGTATATCTAAAAACCCAGAATCATTTGCGTCAGAATCTTATAGAGCTTATTTTACAGATAAAATTAGAGGTTCTGTGATTAGGTTATCAAGAGATGGTTTAACACCTATATCTGAACATGGTATGAAAGATTATTTTAGAGATAATCTTAAAAGCAATGATAAAATAATAGGTAGTCACGATGATAAAAAAGATGAGTATAACGTTACTTTACCTAGTACTGGTACAACAGTTTCGTTTAAAGAAAATGTAAGAGGTTGGGTAAGTTTTAAATCTTTTGTACCAGAAAATGCTATTAGCTGCGCTAATGATTATTACACCTCTAAAGAAGGTAAAATATGGAAGCATCACGTTGAAACTACTCCTGAAACTAGAAACACTTTCTACGGATCTCACACTAGTAATGATTATTCATCTGTAACAACAATATTAAATGACGCCCCTCAAGTTGTAAAATCTTTTAATACTGTAAACTACGAGGGTAGTCAATCTAAAGTAGATCAATTTGTAGCTGACGCGGCAACAGGTCTTACTGATGGACAATATTATAATTTAGACCCAAAAAAAGGTTGGTATGTAAATTCTATATTTACAAATAAAGAAGCTGGTAGTATAAATGAGTTTATAGAAAAAGAAGGTAAGTGGTTTAATTATATAAAAGGTAAAAACGTTCAGTTGTCAGCAGGTAATCAAATACATGTTAATAGTGACGGCAGTTCTTCTTTTGACCAAGCTAGTCTTAGTATACAAGGCTTAGGAGTTTACGATGGACCTGTGGTCGTACCAGTTTCTGGCTGTACAGATAACACTTTTGCAAATTATAATCCAAACGCAACGATTGATGATGGTAGCTGCTTTACACCACCTCCACCACCTCCAAATCCAATATATGGATGTACTGATGCTTCTGCAACAAATTATAATTTACTAGCAAATACAGATGATGGTTCTTGTTTTTATACTGGAATTGCTGTTTATGGCTGTATGGATGCATCAGCTAATAATTATAACGTTGTTTCAAATGTTAGTGACAACTCTTGTCTGTGGATGGGGTGTACAGACAATAGCGCTCTAAACACAACAGACTTTACAGCTGCTTACGATTACGCTGCGGCTAACAATATACCAGTATCTATTTTTGATGATGGTTCATGTATTGCTATTATTTTAGGTTGTACAGATCCTGCGGCGTTTAATTATAATAACACAGCTACTGTAGATGATAGTAACTGCATACCAGTTATAGCGGGATGTATGGATGCTACGGCATCTAACTATGTGCAACCAACAGGTACTAGCTCTGATATAAACACTAACGATCAAACCGCTTGTGTTTTTGACGGATGTACAGATGATACGCCTGGTATTAACCCAGATATAAATGGAAATATACCATCTTCTGGAGCTAACATATCAGGATATTTAGCCACAAACTTTGATCCTGCTGCAAATAATGACGATGGTTCTTGTGCTTACAACGCTGGTTGTATGGATAGTACACAAGCAAACTTTAATCCACTAGCCCAAGTAAACGATCCTAGCAATTGTATTGCTTGTGATTGGCATCAAGGTGGTGTTTATCCTTACAGTGGTAATCCTGTTATAATTACTCATATAAATGAATCAACACCAAGCACAAACGACGGTCAGGTTGCTGTTGAAGTAAATGTAAACTTTCCAAATCCAACCGCTCAAGGTCAAGTTTACAATCCGTTCACAATAGAGTTGTTAAATTCTAGTGGTGCCGTAGCTAGTTATAATTTTACTCCAAACTCAGGTTTATATAACGTTGCAAATTCAAACTCTATACTTTTTTCTAATTTAGCCCCAGGTACATACACAGTTCAAGTTGTAAACGGTCCTAACCAATATGGCGTTAGCGGGATATGTGTTTATACTGATAACGTAACTGTTGTAGATGGTTCTCCAATATTAATATCAGGCTGTATGGATCCAAACGCTTGTGATTACAATCCTCAAGCTAATGATTCAACGCCGTGTAATTACGTTACGTGCGCTGGTTGTATTGACAATGCTTTTCCAGCTGATAATTATGGTTCTCAAACCGGTACCGGTGGAGTTGGCCAAATGGGAACTCCTTGTAGCGGTTTAATAAACGGAAACATTAGCAATCTTTGTACGATACAGTGTGGTGATGGTTTCAATGCGACGCCTCAAGGTAATGGTTGTTGCGCCTACACTATACTTGGGTGTACGGACGGTAGTACAGATGCTAATGGAAACAATGTAATGTTTAATTATAATCCTGTAGCTACTGTGGATGATCTTTCATGTATACTTGCTTTTTATGGTTGTATAGATCCTACAGCATTAAACTATAATTCTTTAGCAAATATAGATAATGGAACATGCATACCAAACGTCGTTGGTTGTACGGATCCTACTGCACTGAATTATGACCTTACAGCTACTGTAGATTCAACTCCAACTAGCTGTTGTTATATCTCTGGTTGTACTGATTCAACTTATCCAAACTATAACCCAAGTGCGTGTCAAGACGATAATAGTTGCGCACATGTTTTCGGGTGTATGACACCAACAGCTTGTAATTTTGACTGCTCAACAGCTTTGAACTCTGGCTCTACAACACCTTGTACTGACAATGTTTCTATGGATGATAACAGTTGTGTGTTTGGTGGTTGTACAGATCCACTTTCTTGCTTTTTTGATCAAGCGTCAGCAAATGCGTTTCCTTGCACTGATGACGACCAATGTATATACGCAGGTATACCTAATAATAACATAGGTTACAATGCCGTGGAAAACAATGCTGGTATAGCAGGTTGCGCTTGTGAACAACCATCTTCTTGTGATCAAGCTGCTGGAATTGGAGTACCAACCACATATGCAACCGAACCTGATTGTTTAAATGCAGTTGCTCAAAACCCTGACTGCAACACGTCCACCCAATAAATTAAAAAAATATGGCTATAATATCAATGACATTTAACTTTAACAATATAAATACATCTGCTCAGGTGGGTGATATTGTTTATTTTTCTTATAACGGTCAGTCTTTAGGTGGTTTTGACACTACTGATCTAAATTTTACAAAAATGTTAGGTCCAATTACAATTATTAACGGTGATCAAATAACAGTAGAATATGACAACACGGTACATCCAAGTGGGGTTCCAGCTGGTGCTTTTATTTCTTTTGTTAAAGACAAGTCTGTGAACACATCTAGTCTATTAGGTTACTACGCAAGTATAAACTTTACAAACAACTCAACAAAAAAAGCAGAGCTTTTTAGTATTGGCTCTGAAATATCACAAACAAGCAAATAAACTATGGCAGCAAGAAGAGTTAGAGCATATTTATGTAAACCACAATATCATTCAAATAATAGTAATGGTTGTCCTGCTATTCCAGAAAACTGGACGTTGGGGCATACAAATAATCCTTTTGGGTTTCCATCCTACACGGGTAATAATGTTGCAGATCCTGGTTTTTATAATATGGAGATAAATGGTAGCACCCCTGTTGTTGGTGATGGTTTTTGGGTGACAATAAATGCTTTTGGACAAAATAGTTTTGATCCTAATTATGGCGTAAACAGTAATAGCACTCCTGGTATAACATTTGGCACGGTAACGTATCCTAGTAATGCTTGTTCAAACCCTATTGTTAGCGGTGTATTTAACCAAGGTGATCCAGATTATCCAAATTGGATTAGTAGAGTTAGATTTAAAGTTATATCTGTAGAGCCTTTGATTGTCGATCCTAATAATGGAGATATATTACAACAACAAGGCGGAGCTGTTGCAGATTACATTAGTTACGAAAGAGATCCATACCCTTGCCACTGGACAACAATAAATACAAATCCACCTACCGATGATGGATTAAAAACAGAAGATTCAGATATAATAACTATTATTTCAAATCCTCGTGATAACGATGATCCTTTTATTTCTGTTGGAAAAACAATTCAAGGTATTAATTTAGATTTATCTGACTTGCCAGCAGCTGGCGAAAATAGAACTATTACTATAACTGGTGATGATAACGCTGAGTTTATTTTAGAAATAAAAAACGAAGACAATCATTATTATAATTTTACAACAAATAGTTTTTCTGCAATAAAAGCTAACCTACATGGAACTATAGTTGGTAGTTTTTATACGAGTAGTATAAAGTTTCCAACAGTAACCGATGATGATCAGTATGATATAACTCTTTCTGCTAAAGCAGGTAGTAAACATGCTACTTATAATGAGGTAAGGTTTCCTGACGGAACTTTAGACATAAACTCTTCAACAGGATCAAACTCTTTAGTTTTAAACAAAGTTATATATCAATATACTATTTTAACACTAACTATATCAAACTACTCTCCAAATGGAACTGTCAGTTTAACTAATACAAGTGATACTCTGACTGTGGCTAGAGGTAAAAGTAAAGCTAAAACTGCTTTTACAATATCCTGTTCTTCGGCATCTACAGAATCTTTTAGAATAATAAAACAACCTACTATCGACGATATATTATCTTTTTTGACTCTAGAAGTAGGTGGTGCTCCAGAGTTGTTGCCAGGTGAAAACCAATATCCAGCTGTTAGCGATACAGATACTGTTAATGGAGATGTTACAAGTGGTACTACAGTTACAATGGACACTGCTGTCGCTTCTAAAGTTAAAGTGGGAGATAGAGTTACAGGTAATGCAGCTTTAAACGCTATTACAGCTACAGTTACCGCTTTAACTGGTACGTATACGTTTACACTTTCCGAAGCTGTAGCTATAGCAGATGGTATAACGTTGAGCTTTAGTAATCAAAAAAATTACCAATGGCCAGTGGACAATGTAAATAAAGTTACGCCTGGCATGATAGTAGTTCCAGGAACAAACGTTACGGCCAACACTACAGTTTCCAAATATGAAGATATAACAACTATATTTCCAGATACTGTTGACGAGAAAAAAATAATTAAAAATGAAGCTCCAGCTATAAATACAAAAGGCTTGAAACCAACTGTATCAAAAGGGTTAGTTACAGTTCAAGCTGGTAACTTAGTATTTAACAACCAACAAGCGTTAGCTTTAGCTGGCAATACTATTAAGGTCGGTGGATACGGAATAACTCAATTTTTAAATGTAGACGGTTACCAAATAAAATTAACTGATCTTAAGATAGCTTTAACTCCAATTACTACTACTACTACCTCAGCTTCCTCAGCCAGCACTAGCGTTGTTCTTACGGCTGTAGATGGTATAATGAATAGTATTAGCACTGTTAGTGGTATAGGTATTAATCCGGCTTTAGCAGCGCCAACTGTTAACAGTGGAGCTAATGCAACTGGAGCAGGCACAGTGGTTCTTAGCGCTGCACAAACTTTAGAAGATGGTATAACGTTAACTTTTTCTGGTGCTGGTAAAGTAGCTACTATTACTGGAAACATTGAAATAGTAAAAGCTGGTACAGCTGACGCAACGTTAAGGTTTGATGTAGAAAAGCTGTTAT